>ERZ779888.1297-NODE-1297-length-25490-cov-3.385492_pt1 | contig 25490 bp, 19 predicted proteins | sample MGYA00511245_ERZ779888 | MGnify/ENA primary metagenome ERZ779888 (study PRJEB29588, sample SAMEA2155255) | human gut metagenome | biome: human gut; feature: human-associated habitat; material: faeces | place: Denmark | collected 2008/2010 ...
TGTACAGAACCACACGGTTCTCACGAAGTGACGCCTGTACATCGATCACCCTCTGGTTGCTGCTTCCTTTCCAGAGAAGCTTATTATCCTTTTTGTCTATTTCAAACTCTCCGTCTACCAGCACATCCACATACTGCATGATCGCATAATGCATGATATTTTCCCATAAGTCGCCGGTATACAGCCAGATTGTCTTATCCGGGAATTTCTCCTTGATCTCGGCCATCAGGTTTCTGACATCATAGCGGTTTGCCGCATGCAGCGGATCTCCGCCTGAAAAAGTTATCCCGGAAATATAGGGTTTTTCAAGCTGTTCAAAGATCTCCTGCTTGGCTGCCTCGTCAAAAGCAATCCCGCCCTCCGGATCCCAGGTAATGGGATTTTGACATTCCTTACAGCAATGGGAACAGCCTGCCACCCATAGAACTACCCTGAGACCGTCGCCATTTAGCATATCGTCCTTTGTTATATTGTGGTATCTCATGAATCTACATGCTCTTCCTTTCTGCAATCTCTGCCATTTTCGCATCATTTAAACGGGTATCCCCATGGACTCTGGAATAGGAAAGATACCCATTCATCCTTTCGATCTTGGTCAGATTTTTACTTCCGCATACAGGACAAACATCCATTTCCAGCTCCTGATGACCACAATCGTCACAATAAGCCAGCGAAAGATTGACTCCCTCATAAAAGCCCATATCCATTGCCCTGCGGATCAGGGTCTTGATCGCTTCGGTATTGTAATCAATTGGATATTTCACATACTGGATCTTTCCTCCATTGGAAAGCTCCCAGAAACGATATTCCAGATCCTGCTTTTCAATGGGGGTGATATCCTCGGTCACATGGCAATGAAAGCTGTTTGAAACATACTCTCTGTCAGATACGCCCTCAACAATGCCGTATTTTGCACGGAACTGCTTTACCTGAAGACCGCACAGGCTCTCTGCGGGCGTTCCGTAGATCGCATAAAGGTTTCCGTCCGCTTCCTTAAATTCATCTATTTTCTGATTGATATGCTCTAAAACCTCAAGGGCAAAGGTACCATCCTCCACCAGGGACTTTCCGTTATAAAGCTCCTGCAGCTCATTAAAGGCGGTAATGCCAAAGCTGGCTGTTGCCGACTTCAAAACAGGCTTGATCTTATCGGAAAGCTTCAGGTGCCCTCCCAGGAAACCTCCTTCACAATAGGCAAGCGGGTTGGTCGAAGCTCTCATTTCTCCCAGGTAAGCGTAGGTTCTGATGTGAAGCTGCCTGATCAAATTCAGATAATAATCAAGGACCTCATAAAAGTCTCTGCTTTCCTGCCTTGCCTTTGCCAGGATCATAGGAAGATGCAGGGAAACAGCACCAATATTAAATCTTCCCACGAAAACCGGTACATCCTTATCATCCGCCGGATGCATCCCGCCCCGCTCATACCAGGGAGATAAAAAGGCCCTGCAGCCCATAGGGGAAATGACCTTTCCGTATTTTTTGTACATGCTGGCAATGTATCCCTTTCCGGTTAAGGAAAGCCAGTCAGGATACATGGTTTTTGCGGAGCATTTCACTCCTGCCTCAAATACATCTTCCAGCTCCTTCCCGGGACCATGGAGATTTTCATCATATAAAAAGACGATCTTCGGGAACAGTACAGGCTTCTTGCAGCCCTTCTTTCCCTGTCCCTTTCTTCTTACGTTCAAAAGGGAAATGGTAGCAAGTCTGGCAAAGCGTCCGGTTCCAATTCCGGCCGTTACCGTAATAAAGGGATAATCCCCTCTGCTGGATGCCACGGTGTTAAATTTATATTCCCAGCCCTGGAAGCCCTGCTCAAACTCTCTTTTCACGTCTGCATAAGCCTCCGCCCTTGCAGTCTCCTCGTCAATGGCCAGCTTTCTGTACCTTTCATAACTTCTCTGATAGGTTTTTTCCGCATAGGGTTCCAGTATTTTATCAACTTCAGGTACTGTAAATCCGCCGTACTGCTGACTTGCAGCACTTAAAACAATATCTCCGATCACATCAAAAGCAACATCAAGGGTCTTTGGCTCATTGTACCAGATATTTCCCATCTCAAAGCCGCCGGTCAGAACACTGGATACATCAAATAAGCAGCAGTTCATGGTATCACGTCTGGCAGACATATCATGCACATAAATATAACCGTCCCTGCACGCCTGGATTTCCTCTGTTGTCATAAAGAACTTCTGATAAAGCTCCTTATTAAACTGATTAAAGATCAGGCTTCTTTTGGTGGATACAAGGGCGCTGTCCGTATTGGCATTTTCCTTATCCCCTACATACATGATAGACTGGCTCTTTTTGTAAACATCATCCATCATGCGGACAAAATCCTGCTTATAATTCCGGTAATCCCGATAGCTTTTTGCCACGATGGGTTTTACCTCTTCCAACGCGCTTTCCACGATATTATGCATAATGGGAATCGGGATCTGATCTTCCTCAAGCTCATTGACTTTATCTACAACATACTGACAAATATGCTGTTTTTCATCCTCTGTAAACTTGGTAAGTGCCCTGTATGCACTTTTCCCCACAGCGTCCACTACCTTCTGAACATTGAACGCCTCAAGGCTTCCATCCTTCTTGATCACCATGACCTTTCTGGACGGCTGATAGATCTCTCCGTATTTTGCAGTATCATCCTTCTGCTGTTCATTTCCCATTTTACATACCATGCCTTTCTGTAACTTGCAAACGCCAAATATTGTATACATCTCATTTCACCAACAAGATATTGTATAATCTAGTATATTAAAACTACAAAAGGATGTCAATGCAATGGGTCGTGGAAAAATGTACAAAATGAACCTTGCTAATTTGTTACAAATTTATTTGCCACAAGTTTATTTGTTACAAACTTGCTTGTTTTTCAAAATACCGCAGTCTGCCACTGCCTGTACAGCTTCCGTGATCTTTTCTACCGGAAGGGTTAATGCAAAACGGACATGTCCCCGGCCAAGGCTTCCGAAGCTGCTTCCCGGCGTGCAGAGAACTCCCGACTTTTCCAGAAGCTCCATTACAAACGCCACATCATCTGTAAAGCCTTCCGGTATTTCTCCCCAGGCAAACATTGTTCCCTGGCTGTCCGGAATGTTCCAGCCAATCCTGCGGAAGCCGCCGCAAAGCGCATCTCTTCTTCTCTGGTATTCCCTGCAGCGCTCAAAAATGCCTTCCTCCGGCCCGTCTAAGGCCGCGATCGCTCCATACTGCACCGGAAGGAATGCTCCGTAATCGATCTGGGAACGAAGCTTTTTAAAGTTTTGTACCAGCTGCTCATTTCCTACCAGGAAGCCGCATCTTGCTCCCGTATAATTATAACTCTTGGAAAGGGAATAAAACTCAATACAGATGTCCTTTGCTCCCTCAAACTGTAAGATGGATTTTCCCACCTTTCCATCATAAATAATATCTGAATAGGCATTGTCATGAATAATGATAATATTATGCTTCTTCGCCCAAGGGATCAGCTCCTCATAAAAGCTGTCCGGCGCTGTTTTGCAAACAGGATTTAAGGGATAGGAAACGATCATAAATTTTGTTTTGTCCAACAGCTCCCCGTCCATTTCAGAGAGCACAGGAAGATATTCATTTTCCGGCTTCAGATCATAGGTTCTTACATCTGCCAGAGCCAGGGACGGCCCTATGGAAAAAATAGGATAGCCGGGATTAGGTACCAGAACCACATCCCCCGGATCACAAAGGGACAGGGCAATGTGGGCAATGCCTTCCTGAGAGCCGTAAACATCTGTGATCTCCTCCTTAGAAAGCGTCACATGATAGCGGTGGGCAAAGCGTCTGATCACCGCATCCGTAAGCTCAGGGATCATTCCCAGAGAATATTTATAATTGTCGGAATTTCCTGCCGCTTCCATCACCGCTTTCATAATATGTTCCTCTGTCTGAAAGTCCGGCGTTCCAACAGAAAGGTTATAAACCTTTTTCCCTGTTTTTTCCACTTCCTTTTTCTTTTCATTTAAAAGCTGGAAAATACCTTCCTCGTAATCCTTCATTCTGCCTGCAACCTGTAGTTTCATCTTTCAGTCATCCTTTCTTTTGCCTTTCTATTTCATTTTCATCATAACATGTTTTAATCTGTTCCAGGTAATCCAGGTAATCCTGTCTTACCCGGGCTGGGGATAGGATCGTCACTCCCCTGCCAAGTCCTGTAACCCATCCAAAAAACTGACCGCTGACCGCCGCAGATATTCTGGCGCTGATAAAGCCATCCTCAAGAGGTCTGATATCCGTATCCTTTCCAAACCGGTCGATTACAATTCCTACCATATGGGAAGGCAGCCTCAGGGTTACCGTTTCCGGCTTTCCACCAAACATTCCAAAAGTTCTGTTTGTATATTCTGCCACATCAAGCTTACCAAAATCCTCCATGCCCTTCCGGCTCTGACCGGTCAGCTCTGTAATACGGTTCATCTTGTCTACACGGAAATGCTTGATCTTTTCAGCTTCCTCATCATATCCTACCAGATAGTAGTTTTCATCCTGCCAGGCAAGCGCCCATGGGCTGATGCGGTAATCTTTTCCCTCTCTTCTTGGCTGCAGCTCCTTTTTCACATTCCATTCCAGATAGCCAAAGGAGATCGGTGCGTTTTCCTGTATGGCATGATGGATCCTGTCAACATTGTAATAAATGCTTTCGTTTTCCGTTTTTACCCTTCCCGCTACATAAACCTGTCTCTGAAGCTGTTTTCCCTCATAGGGTCCTGCCAGCTTTTCGATCTTTGAGATCAGTTCCCTGGATTTCTTTTGGGTGATAAACCTGGAGGCCTGAACAGCATCTACCAGCAGCTTTAATTCCGGCAGTTCAAATTCCCGGCTTGCCAGATAATATCCACCGCCCTTTTTGGCCTTAACATAGACAATATCATAGCCCGCCTGGATCAGACATTCTACATCATCATAAATGCTTTTTCTCTCAGCCCGGATGTCATATGCAGAAAGCTCTCCTGCCAGCTCTGCTGCGGAAAGGCAATGGCTTTCATCTGTTTTTTCATGAAAAATTTTCAGCAGATAAAGAAGCTTTAACTTCTGATTGGCTGATTTCGGCATACCTAAAATCCTTTCCATTTCAAACAAAAAGCGCAAAGCTTCTTTGCTTCCCTAGCAAAGTCCTCCTTGCGCCTTAGCACTCTTTCCTAAAAGCTTATTGTCACTTCTGATCTGCCGCCGCAGCTGCTGAAAGCTCTGCATTCTTCCGCTTTCTGAGCTTAATTCCGATAAAAATCGCTATCGCTCCCAAAACAACTACTACAGCCATCACCAAAAGATACGACAAAAATGAGTTAATAAACAAAATCAGATTTTCCATGTCTTTCACCAAGCCTTCCTATAGTCTGTATCATATCATCATGCTTTTTGTAAGTCAAGTCCATGCCATTTTCCGGTCTTTACAAAATCCTCTGCAAGCTTTTCCGCTTCTCCTATGATCTCCTTTTCATATCCCATGATCCCAAGGAGCTTGATTGCATTGCGGGAAGAAGCCCTTCCCTTAAGGATCTTATAGCTGAAGAAAATATCATCCTTTTCAATCTGTTCCTCAAAATGGTAATTCTGATAAACTGCTTCCAGCAGATGGGTCAGCTCAATATCATGAGTTGCAGCAAAGCAGATACAATTTCCTTCTGCCATTGTTTTCAGGATTTCCGTAGAGGCTGCTATACGCTCTACTGTATTGGTTCCCCGCAGGACCTCATCCACAAAGCAGAGTACCGGCAGCTCCGCACCGTCCGAAATCAGATCCATGATCCGTTTCAGCGCCCTGATCTCTACCATATAGTAGCTGCTCCCTCCCCGCACATCATCCCGAAGCGACATAGAGGATGCGATCCGAAATCTGCAGCCGCTGTAGGAAGCCGCCGGGCAGGTATGAACCGTCTGAGCCATTATGGCGCAGATCGCTATCGTCTTTAAAAAAGTAGACTTTCCGGAAGCATTGGAACCGGTGATCAAAATGCTTTTCCCCTCTGACACAAAATCATTGGAAACCGGGTCTTCGATAAGAGGATGAAATGCTCCCTCTACCTTCAGCGCTCTTTGGGACGTAAATTCCGGAATACAGTAATCATGCGACTTCCGATAGGCCCCAATGGCAATCATGGCTTCCATTTTTCCAAGAATCGTGAGGATCTGATCGATCTCACCGATATGACTGCGTACCGTCAAAAGCATCTGGTTAAACTTGATCAGATCAAAATGAAACCACATTTTCAGAAAATCCATCAAGAAATCCAGGGGATTTCCGGTGGCGTTTCCTCCTGCCGACATAATCAGGGACGCTCCTCTCCGAAAAGAGCTCATAGAGCTTCCGGCAGTTTTCAATAAGGTAAGCTCTTCCTTTAGCTGCTTGGCCGAAAGCCTTCCGATCTGATCTGCCGCTTCAAGCAGCCTTAAAATATAAGAAAAGCTTGTAATATAGGGTTCAATTTCTTTTCTTTCCCTGAAATAGGTCAGGTTATTGATCACAAGGACGCTGACAAGTGCAAAAAGCCCTATGGGCAGATTGAAAAACATGATCAGCACTGTGACCAGAAACAACAGGATTGCCAGATAATGGCTGCGGTTATTCCGCTCCCCCAGGTTATCCAGGTATTCCAGATAATCGTAAATAGAAAATTTCCCGCATCTTCCCAATTTATGAAAATGATACTGGCAGCTCACTCTTTCCTCCGGATGCTCTGTAAAGAAAGTAATCAGTCTTTCCCGGTCTGCCATTTCCTCTTCCGGTGCGCACGGCGTACGGAGCAGATAATAAAGATATTCTTCACCTGCCCCGGAATAAGCCGCATTCATCTTTATAAAGATCTCATCCATATCCAGATCGTTCCATGTAATGTCATCTACATAAAAACCATCTTTATGTCTTTCAAAATAATGGGAAATGGTGGCGTACTGCTCTGGCTTGTATTCCTTCTCCGGCAATACGCCATAATTTTCATATAATTTTTTGATAAATATCTTTTGATCCTGTTTGTAATCAAGATAGCCCTTTCCCATCAGACATACAATGATAAGAAGCGCAGCTACCGCAAAAATAAGATATTCCATGCCATTCCTTTTTGCCAGTATTCTTTTTGTGTGAAGTCACCTGATACCTTATTCGATCAGGAACTGGCTTATGCTCTCTTTCAATTCATCCGCAATCACGTTAAGCTGTTTTGCATTATCGGAAATATTCTCCATAATTGCTCCTACCTCAGATGCAGAAGCGGAGGTTTCTTCTGTACTTGCAGCATTTTCCTCGGCAATGGCTGTCAGGTTCTGCACCACATCCACCACCTTCACTCTGGCTTCATCAAGCTGCTTGGTCTTATCGGTCAGCGTCCGCACGCTTTCAATGGACTTGTCGATGCCGTCCTTTACATCCTCAAATGCTTTTTCCGTATTGGCAACGTGCTCGTCCTGCTTTGCAATGACGCTCTTCACATCTTCCATGGTGGAAACCGTCTTTTCAGAATCCGCAATCAGGAGATTGATAATATCTGCGATCTGTCTTGCAGACTCATTGGACTGCTCTGCCAGCTTCTGGATCTGTCCTGCCACAACTGCAAAGCCTCTACCCTGTTCCCCTGCTCTTGCAGCCTCAATGGACGCATTTAAGGATAACAGATTGGTTTCCTCTGCAATATCCGTGATCATGTCTGTTGCTTCCTTGATCTTCAGTACAGAGGTATTGGTGGTATTGGTCTGCTCGTAAATAATGCCAATGGCTTCCTTGGTATTTTGATTGATCTTGCCAAGTTCCTCTAAAATCTCCATTGCCCTGTTTCCGGCATCACGCATTGCACCTGCGTTTTCTCTTAAGTTTTCCACTTCTTTTCCGGCTTCTTCGATCATATTTCCCATAACGATTACATTTTCGGTAGCCGTCTGGGTTTCCTGTGCCTGGGAGGTGGCTCCCTGCGCAATCTCGGAAATTGCCTTTTCAACCTGCTCAACAGATTCTACCGTCTGGGCTGCGCTGCTGTTCATAGTGCTTGCTGCTTCATAAAGTTTCCTGCTCTGTCCTGTAATATTTCTGACTGCATCAGCAAGCTCTGTTCTCAAAACGCCAATGGCCTTTCCCATGACGCCGGTCTCATCCTTTTTCTTGTCCATGGTCTTTTGCAGATGATCCTTGTCTGTAAAGTCAAGGTCTGCAAGCTTGGCAACCATGTTGGTAGCATGAATGATCGGCTTCACAATAATAAAGGAGAAAAACAGGCCGATCAGTCCGCAGATCACCAGTGCAACCACACCGCTCATGACGCTGTTTATAGTCATTTCGTTTACACTTTCCATCGCTTCATCCTGATCTGCTGTGACGATAACAATATAATCAGAATTTTCTCCAATATAATAAGATGCATACTTGATCACACCCTTAAAATCATAAACGATCACATCCGGCGCCAGTTTGTTTCCCTTGGAAAGCTCCCCGAGCACCTGCTTCACTGCAGCGTTTTCCACTGGCTGTCCGATCTTATCCGCCGTGGGGTGATACAGCATGATTCCGTCTGCCGATACCACATAGGCATAGCTGGACTCCATCCCGGAAACCTTAATATCCGCCACGCTTTTTGCAAGCTCCTCCGGAGTCAGGATCTGCTCCGCACCCATATATCCCATTTCGGCATCAATGTTGTTGCCTGCGAGGATGGCCATATCCTTCATATAATTCTTTGTGATCCGGTTCACATCCTTCTTCATCCGAGGAACGCTCATAAAAATATTCATAAGTGCCGTTAGGGCGATCATGGCGATCACCAGCAGAACGATCTTGGTTTTGATGGAATGGATAAATGCTACTTTTGTGTTTTGTTTTTGGGTTACCTTTGTACTCATTTTTACTCCCTCACTTCTATTTTTCTTTTACGAGCCGTTCCTTTATCTGTCCAGCCTTCCGGTAAATATCCTCCGGCTGCTCCGCAAGGAAGAAACGTCCCTTTTCATACAGAATTCTACCGCCGATCATGGTCATTGCCACATTCGACTTGCTGCCGCTATATACAATATTCTTAGGAATATTGTTGATCGGCTGCATATTGGGCTGCATCAGGTCGATCATAATGATGTCCGCCAATTTCCCCGCAGCTAATATATCGGCATCCCGAAGCCCCATGGCAAGAGCTCCGTTTACAGTTGCCATTTTCAGAACCTCCATGGCATCCACCGCAGAAGCATCCTTCTGCTTCAGCTTTGCAAGTCCCGTTACCAGAAACATCTCCCGGAACATGTCCAGACAGTTGTTGCTTGCCGGGCCATCTGTTCCAATGGCCACCGGAATTCCCGCTTTCAGGAAATCAGAAATAGGTGCAATGCCGCTTGCAAGCTTGGCGTTCGATCCGGGATTAGTCACTGCATAAAGCCCCTTGGCCTTCATGATCCCGATCTCCTCCTCTGTCACATGAACACAATGATATCCACCGCCTCCATAATCGAAGATCCCAAGCCCGTCCAAATACTTAAGCGGCGTCACTCCGTACCTTTCCCGGCATCCCGCCACCTCCTCTTCCGTTTCCGAAAGATGGGTAAACACCGGCGCCTTGTACTTATGTGCCAGGGCTGCAATACCTTTAAGCAGCTCCGGAGAGCAGGTATACTCTGCATGAAATCCAAGCATATAGGATTGCAAAGAACTTTTCTGGTTCAGCTTCTGGTACATCTCCTCCACAAGCTCAAGGGACTGGCTGAAGTTATTGACAGCCCCTACCTGCACGCACCGCATCCCCATCTCATCAAAGGCTCTCGCAATGGACTCCGGCGTCAGGTACATATCAAATACCGCCGTAATTCCGCTTGTAAGATATTCCAAAACTGCAAGCTTTGTCAGTTCACAGATATCTTCTGCTGTGAGCTTCGCCTCCACCGGAAAGACCTGTTTATTTAACCAGTCCTTCAGGGGAAGATCGTCTGCATAGGATCTGAGCACCGTCATTCCCGAATGGGTATGTGCATTTTTAAAGCCCGGCATCAGCAGATTTTTTTCACAGTCCACCTCCCTGTCCCAAATCAGGCACGGGATCTTCAGTTCGTCATAGACCCCGTCCACGTTCTTACCGTCCCCCACATAAAGGATTCTGTCATCACGGATCCAGATCTCCCCTTCAAAAATCTGTTCTCCTTCCTGCATTGTGAGGATACGGGCATTATATAGTCTGATGTTCATAACTAGTCTCCACTTTCGTTTGTCTCTTTGTGCAGATATTCCGGTCCAAAGCTTTGCGGTAACAGGTCAGAAAGATGAAAGATGCGGTAATCCTCTTCACTTCTGGCCACGATCACAATAAATTTATCAGGATCGGTAAATTCTCTCATCACCTGTCTGCACACTCCGCAGGGATAAGCATATTCCTCCATGGGCTTTCCTTCTGCCCCTCCAACGATGGCAATAGCCAAAAACCGCTTCCAGCCTTCACTGACCGCCTTAAAAATAGCCGTCCGCTCTGCACAGATCGTTGGGGTATAAGAAGCATTTTCAATGTTGCAGCCTGTATAGATGCGAAGCTCATTGGTTAAAAGCGCTGCTCCTACCTGGTAGCCGGAATACGGCGTGTAGGCTTTCTTTTTCGCCTCCATTGCTGCTTTGATTAATTCCTTTACCGGAAGATCCAAATGTTCCATTTTCTCTCCTTCTGATCTGTCTTCTGATTTTCCGCCGCTGTCGGGCGGGGATTAAAATGCGGTAATGGATTCCGTTACCAGCCTACAGAATAAAGGCGCTGCCTTATTGGCCGCCTCCTGTACCTCCTCATGCGTAAGAGGATTATCCGTCATACCCGCAGCAAGATTTGCCACGCAGGAAATGCCGCAGATCTTCATGCCCATATGATTTGCGGCAATGGCCTCTACTACCGTGCTCATGCCCACTGCATCTGCTCCCAGAGTCCTCAGCATTTTGATCTCCGCAGGAGATTCAAAGGAAGGCCCTGTAAGCTGGACATAAATTCCTTCTTTCAGAGGAATGTCACATGCCTTTGCCGTTTTTCTTATGGTATCCTGAAGGTCTTTGTCATAGACTGCGCTCATATCCGGAAATCTGCACCCAAGCTCCTCTTCATTTGGCCCAACCAGAGGATTGGGAGCAAAGCAGGAAATATGATCTGTAATCAGCATAAAGCTTCCTGCCCCAAACTGGGGATTGATGCCTCCCGATGCGTTGGTCAAAAACAGGATCTCTGCCCCCATCAGCTTCATAAGCCGGGCCGGAAGCACTACATCTGAAATTGGATAGCCTTCATAATAATGTACTCTGCCTTTCATGCAGACAACCGGCACTCCGTTTACATAGCCAAAAATAAATTTTCCTGCATGCCCGGGAACTGTGGATATGGGAAAATTCTTAATGTCATGATAATCAATCTCAGCCTTAACCTCCATGGTATCCGCATAATTACCAAGTCCGGAGCCTAAAACAAGGGCAACCTTGGGAGTAAAAGGTATTTTATCCTTAATACTTTCATAGCAATCTAGTACTTTTTGATATACTTCTGTCATAAATGGCCTTCCTTTCTGTTTCTTTTGTATAATATCATAACATAAAACCGTGCATCAGACAAGGCGAAGTCCGCAGGACTTCGCCTTTTTTTTGGATTTATATAATGATGCAGACCATACCTCCATTGGTATCATTTACGATCTTCTGCATGGTCTCCTGAAGCTTTTGCTGGCTTTCCTCGCCGATCATGGCAAGCTTTCCCGTAATGCCGTCATTTACAAGCTGTTCCACAGTCTTTCCAAAGATATTGGTCTCCCAGATCCCATCCTGTTCCTTTTCTGAACCGGTGATGAACCGGATCAGATCCTGGGCCTGCTCCTCCGAGCCTACGATGGGAGAGATTTCTGTCTCAATATTGGCCCTGATCATGTGGATGCTGGGACTTTCCGCCTTAATCTTGACCCCGAACTTATTTCCCTGCTTTATGATCTCGGGCTTATCTAAGCGGATCTCTCCCCTTCCGGGCGTGACAACGCCGTATCCCTTCTGCCTTACCGCCTCCACCGCATGAAGAACCTTCCCGTATTCCCGCTTCATTCCGGCCATTTCTTTAAGCACCGTCAATAGCTGATACTCGCTTTCAATGTTTTCTCCCACCATATCACTGAGCATTTCGTAATAGCAGGCGTCATCCACCTCAAGCCAGATCTTCACACAGCCGTCGGAAAGCTCTACGCTGTCTGTTTTGCATTTTTTGATATAGGGCCCATCCATGGTAATGGGATGGGTGTTCAGATCGCGGATGCAGGAATAATGCTTCATGATCTCCCGCACTCTTTCCACAATATCGGTCTTCATCCGATGCCCTGCGGGAAGCATTTCCACCCAGCGGGGCATATAAAATTCCATTCTTGTAAGAGGGAATTCATACAGCACATTCTGAAGGATCTGGTTGATGTCTTCTTTTTTCAGCTGCTCACAGTTGACCGGCTGCACAGAAACGCCATATTTATTTTCCATCTCTTCGGCAAGCTTCCTTGCTTCTTCACTGTAAGGCTTTGTGGTATTGAGCAGAACCACAAAAGGCTTTTTTAGGGACTTCAGCTCCTCAATGGTCCGGTCCTGTGCGGGCTCGTAATTGCTTCGCTCGATTTCTCCAAAGCTGCCGTCACAGGTGATCACGATCCCGATCGTAGAATGATCGGCGATCACCTTTCTGGTTCCGATTTCTGCCGCCTTGGTAAAGGGGATTTCCTCGGTAAACCAGGGCGTTTTGACCATCCTTTCCGCCTCGTTTTCCATATGGCCGCTGGCACCTTCCACCATATAGCCTACGCAGTCGATCAGCCTTACCTTGGCCTCTATCCCCTCTGAAAGCGTGATCTTTGCCGCTTCCTTTGGAATAAATTTAGGTTCTGTGGTGGTGATCGTCTTTCCTCCTGCACTTTGCGGCAGCTCATCCACCACCCGTTCCTTTTCATAGGATTCCTGCATATTGGGAAGGACCATCAAATCCATAAACCGCTTGATAAAGGTAGATTTTCCGCATCTGACAGGTCCTACCACACCTATGTATATCTCTCCGCCGCATCTTTCCCAGATGTCCTTGTAAAGATCATATTCCTTTTTAATCGTGAAATCCATAACAAAACCCCTTCCATACTTAGTTAAATGTATGTAAAGGGGTTTTCATTTATAACTGTCTTTTTTTGAAATTTAAAAGGGATACAAAAGCCCGCCCTTTTCCTTAAGCCAGCTTTTATACTGACCATACTCCGGGCACAGTCCTTCCACTTCCTTCCAGAACTCCCTGGAATGATCCATATGCAGCAGGTGACAGATCTCATGGATCACAACGTAATCGCACACCGGCTCCGGCGCCATGATGATCCTCCAGTTAAAATTCAGGTTTTTTTTACTGCTGCAGCTTCCCCATCTGCTTCTCTGATCCTTGATCCTGATATCCGCAAAGCTTACTCCCAGGCGTTCTGCATAAAAGGCTGCCTTTTCACTAAGGAGCTGCTCTGCCTGTCTGCGGTACCATTTCTCCAGAAGAATTCTTCTCTGCTCATAATCAGCATCATAGGGAATCCACATCAGGATCTTTCCCATGACTTCCTTCACCTTTCCTCTGGTTCTGTCCTCTCTTAAAACCATAAGCATATGGTTTTCTCCCAGATAAGGCAAAAGGTCTTTGCTTTCCAGCCTGATCCTATCCTGCACCGTCACATTTCCTCTCCGTATTTCAGTCCAAAAGAACCGGTTGCGATCAGGAAGCGGCCAAATGCCCTGCTGTCTCCGTCAATGCTGTTAATATCCCCAAACTGCTGCGTTTCGTCATTGATCTTTTCCCAACTTTTCCCATCATCAAAGGAACGGAAAAATCCATAGATATCCTCAATGACTCCGCACAGATAAATGGCTTTCGGATCTTTTAAGTAACTGCTTTGAGGAGATAAAACGCCAAGTCCTACCCGGTAGGCTTTTTCTCCCTCCTTGGTAAGTTTCACCGAAAGAATGCTTTTTTCCTCCAGCCGGAAGGTCAGCTTATAAAGCCCGTACTCTCCAAGCGCTGCATAGAAAACTCCTTCTTTTCCGGCTTCTCCTCTGATCTCTGTTTTTTTTGCACAGTCGATCAGTCCAAGGCAGAGGCTTTCCGGGAACATAGGCTTTTCCCACTGGTAGAAGCTTCTTCCTGCATCAGTGCTCACAAAAATCTGCATTCCATCTCCAAACCCGTAAAACACATGAGGTCTGACACGATCTGCATAGACCTTAAGGTGTTTTTTGCTGTTTGTTATCTCCCTGCCGTCCAGATCAAAAACTCTTGTTTTGCAAAAGCTCTTTCCCCGGTCATTACTGGTGATCAGTCCCTCCATAAACAGGTGGATCCCATCTGCCACGCCATATACAAAGGTTTGGGCATCGCTGCTCATAGCTGCCCAACCTGAATTCACATTAGGCTTTTCTATTTCATGGAACCGTTCATCCAGATAATCGGAAATTCCAAAAGGAAGGGGAATTCTATCAAAATCCAGACCATAATTTTGTGACAGGATCAGTCCGCCCTTTGTCTTTCCCTTCCAGTTTCCTCTTGGCGTAGCGATCACGTTCTCCGGATGACTGTCCGAGAAATCTGCATTAATACAGGTAATATAGCGGTTCCCCTGTCTGTCTGCAAAGGAATTCTCACAGGCTTTGTCAAACTCTTCAAACGCAAATCCTCCCAGATCCCCCACAATATCAAGAGCTTTTACCGGTCCGTCTACCGGGCTGTATACATTTAAATGAACGGTTTCTTCAATCCCCCGGCAGCAATCTGTAAAGCTTCTGTCCTCATGAAGGAAATTTCTGCTGACAAACACTCCGGTTCCGCTGTTAAACCATACTTCTTCCGGATCAAAAGGATTGATCTTCACATCACTGAGCCAGTGAAGCAGAGAATGCCCCCCGTTATATTCGGGCTTCATATAGGAAGTCTCAAAATGCAGGTTTCCAATGACCAGATCAAAAAGCGCTACCTCCCAGGTCTGTCCATAGTCCCGTGAAAGGTAAAGCATATCCCCTTCCTCACGGCACAGGGTACTTACTGCCAGCAGTCCCGGCATGCCAGGGCAGGCTGAAATACCGCCAAAGCCATAGGAAAGCGCTTGATCCGTAACCTCATAAATCCCCTTCTCATCTGCTGCGATCCGGGGCGTAATATCCGTATAGCCGCTGATTTTTCCCTGCTTGTCAAAGGAATACCGCAGGATCCGGCCGCCTACCACATCCCCGCAGTCACAGCTGTATCCCACGTCCGTAATATAAGCGTTTTTACCTGTACAGGAAAGAGTGCAGTAAAAATACGTTCCGTCATAATCATATCTCTGTGCTACATAGCCGTTCCACTTTGCCTTTGACATTTCCCTGTTTTCCGGCATAGGAAGAGGTTCAAAGTTCTCCCCGCCATCATAGGAAATATAAAGACTATGCCCCCGGAACCGTTCATTCCCGGTGGTAACGCCGGCTGTTCCCGCAAGGATCACCTTCCCATCCTCGCTGCACCAGACAAAGGTCATAAACTGTTCTCCGCCGCATTTCAGCCTCTCCCAGCTTTCTCCCAGATCTCTGGTCCGTAAAAGTCCGTCCTTCTGGCTTGCAAAGTAAAAGGTATTTTCCCGGGAGGGATCCTTGATCAACCGGAATCCTGTTCCCCGTCCGTTCATATTGCCATGGACATAAAAAGGAACCTTTCTGCTTTCAAAGGTCTTTCCCCCGTCCAGGGAAACAGACAGCTTTCCACAGAAAGCGCCATTTTCATCCACAGCGCCGTCCGTTCCGCTCATCGCATAAAGACTGTCCGCATTGCTGGGATCTGTTGCAATGGCAATGGGATAGGTTTCTGCCAGGTCAAGCATATTGACCTTTTCGCTCAGGGAACGCCAGGTTTGACTACCATAGTCAAACCTGTAGTTTCCTCCTATATCTGTCCTCAGATACAGTACTTTCTCTTTTTTCGGGTGAAACAGAAAGCCGGTTACATATCCGCCACCCGGAATCGGCAGATTGCCATAACGATATTTCTTTTCCTTCATGAAATGTCTCTTTCCATTCCCGATATCTTCTTACTTTAAGATCAGCTTGCGGAAATTCTTCTTTCCTCTCTTTAAAACAATTCCTTCTCCGGCAAAGGTATCCTTGCCAAAGGAAGCCTTTACATCTGTGATTTTCTCTTCCCCAAGGGTAACGCCGCCCTGCTCGATAGCTCTTCTTCCTTCGGATCTGGTTTGTACCAGGCCGGATTTGCACAGCACGGAGATCAGATCAATGCTTCCATCCGTGAAGTCTTCCTCGAAAAGCTCGGTGGTAGGCATCTGTGCTGCTACGCCTGAGCTGAACAGTGCTCTTGCGCTCTCCTGCGCTTTTTCCGCTTCCTCATCTCCGTGTACCAGCTTTGTCAGCTCAAAGGCAAGAATCTCCTTGGCGCGGTTAAGTTCGCTGCCCTCCCAGTGATCCATTTCATCGATCTGTTCGATGGGCAGGAAGGTAAGCATCCGCAGACATTTCAGTACATCCGCATCAGCCACATTTCTCCAGTACTGGTAAAACTCGAAAGGTGAAGTCTTATTGGGATCAAGCCATACAGCACCCTTTTGCGTTTTCCCCATCTTCTTGCCCTCGGAGTTTAAAAGAAGGGTAATGGTCATGGCGTAAGCATCTTTCCCCAGCTTTCTGCGGATCAGCTCTGTTCCGCCAAGCATATTGCTCCACTGATCGTCTCCGCCAAACTGCATGTTGCAGCCGTATCTCTGGAACAGCTCGTAGAAATCGTAGCTCTGCATCAGCATGTAGTTAAATTCCAAAAAGCTCAGTCCTTTTTCCATTCTCTGCTTGTAGCATTCTGCACGCAGCATGTTATTCACAGAAAAATGCGGTCCGATCTCCCTTAAAAATTCAATATAATTGAGATCAAGGAGCCACTCGGCATTATTGACCATCATGGCTTTTCCCTCGGAAAAGTCAATAAAGCGGCTCATCTGCTTTTTAAAGCAGTCACAGTTATGCTGGATGGTCTCCTTTGTCATCATGCTGCGCATATCGCTTCTGCCGGAAGGATCGCCGATCATTCCCGTTCCGCCGCCAAGCAGTGCGATCGGCTTATTTCCCGCCATCTGAAGACGTTTCATCAGGCAGAGAGCCATAAAGTGTCCTACATGCAGAGAATCTGCTGTGGGGTCAAAGCCGATGTAAAAGGTTGCCTTTCCGTTATTGATCAGTTCCTTAATTTCTTCCTCATCTGTAAGCTGAGCCAAAAGGCCTCTTGCTTTTAATTCATCAAAAATCGTCATTTTCTAATCCCTCTTTTCTTTTAATTCCCTGCGGCCGGAATATTTGCACACCGCTATATCCATCCTGTATTTTTCCTATCGTTCCTCACGGAAATAATTCAGTCCAAGAGCTGCCGGAAGATTGATCCTTCCAGATTTCCGCATGGAGCTGATCACCAGAACAAGAGCCGTCATCAAAAACGGAAGCATATCATAAAACGCAACCGGGAAGGGCAGCACGCTCTGGGGTATATAATATTTTAACACTCTGAGCGCTCCAAACACAAAGGAACCAAGAATTGCATAAGCAGGCTGCCAGTTTGCAAATATAACTAACGCTACCGCAATCCATCCAAGTCCGCCTACATTGTCGCTGATCCATACGCCGCCATTGATGATCATGGAGCAATACACACCGCCAATTCCGCAGATGGCACCGCCTAAAACAATATTGGCATATTTTACTCCTGTTACCTTAATTCCCGCCGCGTCAGCCGCACCCGGATTTTCTCCCACTGCCTTCACGTTCAGGCCTGTCTTGGTTCTGTTCAAATAATAGCCGCAGACCAGTGCGATCACAATACCGATATACACGAAGGGACTGTAAGAGAAAAGCAGCTCTCCCACTATAGGAAGATCGCTGAGTCCCGGAATATGAATTTCCCTCATGGCAGCCGTGATCTTTTCCGGAAGCTTTAAGGTTCCCTCCGGTGTTTTATTCAAAACAAAAATTCCAATAAAATTGGCAAGTCCAATCCCGAAGATCGTCAGCGTCAGGCCGGTCACATTCTGGTTTGCCATAAAGGTTACCGTAAGCACCGCATAGATCAGTGCGCTCAGCGCTCCAGCAAGTGCTGCCACCAGAAGGGCCAGTACAAAGTTATCCGTATAATACCCTGCCATAAAGCCTGCGCATGCACCAATGGACATCATTCCTTCCACGCCCAGATTTAAGTGCCCGGTCTTTTCCGTCAGGATTTCCCCTACCGTTCCAAAAAGAAGAGGCGTCCCGGCGCCTACTGCCGCAACTAAAAATTTAATGATCATATCCATTTTCAGGCCTCCTTTCCTTCTGAAGCTTCTATTTTCTGCTTACGCCGAAATGTAAAGCGATACCTTACAAAAAATTCACAGCCCAGAATGAAAAACAGGATGATTCCCTGCAGCACATCCGCACAGTCCGTAGAAAGTCCAAAGCTGGACTGGATCACGCTGCTCCCCTTTTCCAGAACGCTGAACAAAAAGGAAACGATCAAAATGGAAAAAGGATTAAGCTGTGCCAGCCATGCCACGATAATGGCTGTAAATCCAACGCCTCCGGCTACAGAAGTGGTTAAGGTGATATCCGAACCGGTTGCCTGGATCATTCCTGCCAGTCCGCAGATCCCTCCACTGAAAAACATGGTTCTGAGAACGATCTTTTTCACGTTCATTCCCGCATATCTTGCAGTATCCTGACTTTCTCCCACTACGCTGATCTCATATCCCTGCTTGGTATACTTTAAATACACAAACAGAACTACAACAAGGATCAGGGCGATCAGCCAGCCAAACTGGATCCCAAAGAGCTTATCCAGGGAAGCATTCTTGTCAAATCTTGCGATCTTGGGAAAGCCCTGGGCACTGGGATCCATCCAGGGGCCGTCCCTTAAATAGGATACAATATGAAGTGCAATATAATTCAGCATCAATGTAAACAGCGTTTCATTTGTGTTGTACTTCACCTTAAAGACCGCCGGTAAAAGCCCCCACAGGCCGCCGCCTAAAAAGCCTGCCAGAAACATAATGATCACCAAAAGCACATGGTTCATGCCTGAGCAGAACAGTGCAAAGAAGGTCGCACAGGTGGCGCCGAAAATGATCTGCCCCTCTGCTCCGATATTCCAGAATTTCATTTTAAAGGCAAGGGTCACTCCGAGAGAGCTGATCAGCAGAGGGATCATGATCTTAATAGTTCCCTGAAATGCCATCACGCTTCTGCAAGCCCCCGACAGGATCGTTGCATAGATCACAAAAGGATTCTGTCCCACACAGGCAATAAAGATCCCCCCTGCGATCAGGGAAAGCACCACTGCCAAAAGGCGAAGCAGCAATATTTTTTTGGAGGGAAGCTCTGCCTTCTTTTCAATACGGAGCAGCGGCTCCTTTTGCTTATATTCCGCACTGCTCATTTATGCCTCCTCCTTTCCTGTGGTATCCTCTGCGGTTTCCCCGGTCATCAGCATACCGATCTCTTCTTTTGTGGCCTTGGCCGCATCTACAATACCTGTGATCTTTCCATGGCACAGTACCATGATCCTGTCGGAAAGTTCAAGCAGAACGTCCAGATCCTCGCCGATATACATGACCGCTACGTTTTTCTTTTTCTGCTCATTTAAAAGATCATAAACCGTATAGGAGGAATTAATGTCCAGTCCTCTTACGGGATAGGCTGTAATCAGCACAGCCGGGGAAGACTCGATTTCCCTTCCCAGCAAAACCTTCTGTACATTACCGCCGCTTAACAGTCTGACCGGAGTTTCTGTCCCCGGAGTAGAAATGTCCAGCTTTTCGATCAGTCGTTCTGCCAGCTCCTTAGCAGGCTTTCTGCTGATAAACGGCCCCTTTCCCTTCTGATAGCTTTTCAGCAGCATATTGTCTGTCATTCCCATGGAAGCAACCAGTCCCATTCCCAGACGATCCTCCGGGACAAAGCTCATGCTCACGCCCTTTTCAATGATCTCCGAAGGGGTCTTGCCAAGGAGGTTTTCCTTATGGAACAAAATAGCTCCTTTTTGCGCCTGCAAAAGTCCTGCAATGGTTTCGCAAAGCTCCTTCTGTCCGCTTCCGGCCACTCCTGCCACTCCCAGGATCTCTCCCTTTTTGATCTCAAAGGAAATATCGTCAATGGCAACAGAACCGTCCGCCTTCTGAACGCTCAGATCCACCACCTTCAGAATGGTCTCGCAATCCGGCATCACAGGCCGTTCTATTTCCAGGCTCACCGGTCTTCCTACCATAAGCTCTGTAAGCTTTCTGGCGTCACAGGAAGCCGTATCCACCGTTTCAATACTCTTTCCTTTCCGCAGAATGGTCACTCTGTCACTGATGGAAAGCACCTCCTGCAGCTTATGTGTAATAATAATGATTGCGCAGCCCCTTGCCTTCATCTTACGCAGAATATGGAACAGCTTTTCCGTTTCCTGCGGCGTGAGCACTGCTGTAGGCTCATCCAAAATCAGGATCTCCGCCCCTTTATATAATACCTTCAAAATCTCAACGGTCTGCTTTTCTGACACGCTCATATCGCTGACGTATTTTTCCGGTTCGATTTCAAGTCCATAGGTCTCGCTGATCGCTTTGATCTTTTCGCTTGTGACCTTTGCTTTTTCTTTTTTCCCTTTGGTGCCAAGGACAATGTTGTCCATTGCCCTGAATGCCTCTACCAGCTTAAAATGCTGATGGATCATTCCAATTCCCAGGTTCATGGCGTCTACAGGAGAATTGATCTTGACTGCCTGTCCGCCGATATAAATCTGACCGCCATCCGGATGGTAGATGCCGGACAGCATATTCATAAGTGTGGTCTTTCCGGAACCGTTTTCTCCAAGTAACGCCAGGATTTCTCCATATCTGACATTCAGATCAATTTCATCATTGGCTATAACCGTTCCAAATTTTTTGGTTATCTTTTTACATTCGATCGCATAGGTTTCTTTTGCCTGTTCTGCCATGCCATCCTCCCCCTGTATTATTTTATCCGGCCAATCATTAACTAGACAAAAATGGGCGGCCATTTCATGACCGCCCAATATGAAGCTTTCTCTTATTTAACTACAACGTTCTTGAAATACCAGTTCATATTTCCTGTGATATCGGAATCACTTAAGGTAGAACCTTCCTCGCCTACGGTGCTTCCGTCATTGGTCTCGATTACGCCGTCAAATACATTGAAGCCTTCTTCTGTGATCTGCTTTCTTGCAGCATCAACAGCTTCCTGGGTGCCTTCTGCGCAGATATCAGACAAAGGTGCGATATCTACAAGGCCGTCAGCCATGCCGCCGAAGTAATTTTCGCCGGTCCATGTACCGTCAATTACAGACTGTACTGCGTAGGTATAATATACGGACCAATCCCACATTACGGATGTCAGGACAGCACCCGGAGCATCCTTGGACATATCGGAGTTATATCCAACGCCCCATACGCCGTTCTGCTCTGCAACGGTCTGAGGGTTCGGTGTATCACAGTGCTGTGCGATCACATCACATCCAAGGTCAACAAGTGCCTGTGCTGCCTGTGTTTCTCCTTCGGGATCGAACCAGCTGTTTGTAACCTTTACATATACTTCACAATCAGGATTTACGGAGTAAGCGCCCATTGCAAATGCGTTGATACCGCCAGTTACCTCAGAGTTCTCCTGACCCATAGCAGCTACATAACCAAGCTTGTTGCTCTCGGTCTTCATACCTGCAGCAATTCCTGCAAGGTATCTTGCCTGATAAATTCTTCCGAAATAGTTATTGAAGTTTACGCCATTTGATTTATAGCCGGTACCATGTGAAAAGATCACATCGGGATATTCCTCTGCAAGTGCTTCACAGGTATCCATAAAGCCCCAGCTTGTTGCAAAAATAATGTTGCAGCCTTCCTCTACGCACTCACGCATTGCATTTTCAATAGCGGTTGCATCAGAGTCGCTTACATTGTTCTTACGAACGATCTGGCTGTCATCCAGTCCAATGTTCTTCTGCATTCCCTGAATGCCAAGGTCATGTGTGTAAGTATATCCACTTCCCTCTGCAGGATCTGTAATGTGGATTACGCCAACCTTGATGTCTTCCTTTGCAATAGCCGGCATAACGCCTGTTGCTGCTGCTTCGCCATCTGCTGTTTCTTCTGCCTGTGTGCTGTCCTCGGTTTCAGCTTCCGTGGTTTCGGTTGCGGTTTCTTCCGTTGCATCTGCAGCATCTGCATTTCCGCTATTTGACGTGCTTCCGCATGCACAAAGGGAAACGACCATAGCAGATACGACGAAAAGGCTCAAAAACTTTTTCATTTCTCTCCTCCTGATTGTGTGTTTGCGCAAAAAGTATCATGACTTTCTTCCTGCGCTTTAATAAATTACCTAATTACTTTATAACAAAATGTTTTAAAGTTCAACAATTATTTTTCCCTTATGTGCCAAGGCAGCACATCCGGGTACTTACCAAGGAAGTGCTGCATTACTTTGATTTAACTGTCTTAAGTCAATGTTTTCTACCTTTTTGTCACGGAGCATCAGTTCCTTTACCGCCTCTGCAGGCGCTTTTCCTTCAAACAAAACCTGATTTACCTGCTCAATGATAGGCATGCTGACCTGATATTTTTGGGAAAGGGCATAACCTGCCTTTGCGGAATAAACGCCCTCCACCACCATCTTGACCTCTTTCATGGCCTCTTCCATGGTTGCTCCCTTGCCGATCAAAATCCCGGCTCTCCGGTTGCGGGAATGCATGGACGCACAGGTCACGATCAGGTCGCCAATGCCTGTCAGGCCATAAAAGGTTTCCAGTCTTCCGCCCATCTGAAGGCCCAGCCTTGCGATCTCTGCAATGCCCCTGGTGATCAGGGCTGCCTTGGTATTGTCTCCATAGCCAAGTCCATCGGCAATTCCGGCGGCAAGCGCCACAACATTTTTCAGGGCTGCCCCCAGTTCTATCCCCAGCATATCAGAGCTGGTATAAACACGGAACACCTGGCTCATAAAGAGGTTTTGCAGATACTCTGCGGTTTCCTTTGTTTTAGCCCCCACTACGATGGTTGTCGGAATTCCCTTTCCAACCTCTTCTGCATGGGACGGGCCGGAAAGAACCGCCACATCTGCAGCCGGGATCTCCTGTTCAATAATCTCCGAAAGCGTCATAAGCGTTTTTTCTTCAATGCCCTTTGCAACGCTTACGATCTTTTGCCCTTCCTTTATGTAAGGAGCCATTTTTGCCGCAGTGCTTCTGGTAAAGGGAGAAGGAACTGCAAGAACCAGCACATCCTTTCCGTTTATTGCTTCCTCCAGATCTGTGGTAAAGATCATATCCTCCGGCAGGATCACGCCCGGAAGCTTATCCAGCTGCTCGTGACACTCCTTCAGCATCTTGATCTCGTCTTCCATCACGGAAAAAACTGTGACCTCACAGCCATTATTGCTTAAAAGCCATGCCAGCGCCGTTCCCCAGCTTCCGGCACCGATAATTCCAACCTTTTCCATATTAGTCCCCTTTCTTTTTCTTGGTTAAATATGTTTTTCTTTCCTGCCCCTTTACAAGCCTTACAATATTTTCCCTGTGCTTATAATATGCCAGTGCTGTAAGAAGCGCTGTCAGGATATACATTTCATTTAAAATCGCCTGGGGCGCATGAAACAGGCCCATCTGGCCGCAAACAACCATCTGGATCATCAGTCCTGCATAGACAAGCAAAGACCCCAGGGACACATAATGCGTTGTCAGGAAAGCGCCAAAGAAAAGGATCACGCCTGCCGGAATAAAATAAGGATGGAATGCCAGGATCAGCCCTGCTGTTGCAGCAATTCCTTTTCCTCCCTTAAAGTGCAGGTAAAACGGGAAATTGTGTCCCAAAATTGCCCCGGCCGCAGCGTACAGCTTTAAAAGATAGACCTCCTGCGGATGGGAAGCGTCAAACAGCGCCCCGCAGAGCAGGATTGCCAGGATACATTTCAGAATATCTCCTGCCAGAACAAGTAACCCTGCCTTTGTTCCCAAAACTCTGATTGTATTTGTGGTACCTGCGTTTCCGCTGCCATGCTCCCTGATATCGATCCCTTTCATTTTTCCGTAGAAAAAGGAAGTTTGAAAGAGTCCAAATACATACCCGATCAAAATACAAACAATGCGTTCCACTTTTATTTTCCCTCATTTCTTTCTCTTATGATAAACCGCAGCGGAGTTCCTCTGAACCCAAAGGCCTCCCTGATCTGGTTTTCAATATATCTGGTATAAGAAAAATGCATCAGTTCCTTATCGTTAACGAAGATCACAAAAGTCGGCGGCTTCACGCCCACCTGGGTAATGTAATAAAGGCGGAGCCGTTTGCCCTTGTCTGACGGGGGCTGCTGCATTGCCACGGCCTCACTCATGATCTCGTTCAGTACTCCTGTGGCGATCCTGAGCGAATGGTTCTCGCTTACGGTTTCAATCATTTCAAAAAGCTTCGGCAGCCTCTGCCCTGTCTGGGCAGATATAAACAGAATTTCTGCATAAGGCATATAAGAAAGGACATTTCGGATCTTGGCTGTATATTCATTGACCGTCTTGTCATTTTTTTCAATGGCATCCCATTTGTTTACAGCTATAATGACCGCCTTTCCTCTGTCATGGGCAATCCCGGCGATCTTGGCATCCTGCTCGGTTACCCCTTCCTTGGCGTCGATCAGAAGCACCACGATGTCCGCGCGTTCCACTGCGCTTACCGTTCTTACGATCATATAGTGCTCCAGTTCTTCCTTGATCTTATTTTTACGCCTGAGTCCTGCCGTGTCAATAAAAATGTATTCCTTCCCGTGATGCATCACAGGAGTATCCACTGCATCTCTTGTGGTTCCTGCAATATCAGAGACAATCAGTCTGTTTTCGCCGATCAGCTTGTTGATCAGGGATGACTTTCCTACATTGGGCTTTCCTACAATGGCCACCCGTATTCTTTCGTCCTCCTCATCCATTCCGTCAAAGTCGCCGAAATAGCCGATCACCTCATCCAAAAGATCGCCGATCCCCATTTGATTTGCCGCGGAAATCGGATGAGGATCGCCAATTCCAAGATTATAGAATTCATATACATCTGCCATGTACTTTTCCAGATTATCGACTTTATTTACTACCAGGAGCACCGGCTTTGCGGATCTGCGCAGCATTTCCGCCACACGGCTGTCCGCATCCACAAGCCCCTGCTTTACGTCTACCATGAACAGGATCACATCTGCCGTGTCAATGGCGATCTGCGCCTGCTCCCGCATCTGGGAAAGGATCACATCCTTACTGTCCGGTTCAATTCCGCCGGTGTCGATCAGGGTAAATGTCATATCCAGCCAATGGATATCCGCATAAATACGGTCTCTGGTAATACCGGGCGTATCTTTTACGATAGATATATTTTCGCCAGCCAATGCATTGAACAGGGTGGATTTACCTACATTTGGGCGTCCCACCACCGCAACGATGGGCTTGGTTTTTCTCTTTGCCATAATTTCCTCCATTCTTACTTCTGATATC
>ERZ779888.1298-NODE-1298-length-25487-cov-12.843347_pt1 | contig 25487 bp, 20 predicted proteins | sample MGYA00511245_ERZ779888 | MGnify/ENA primary metagenome ERZ779888 (study PRJEB29588, sample SAMEA2155255) | human gut metagenome | biome: human gut; feature: human-associated habitat; material: faeces | place: Denmark | collected 2008/2010 ...
AAGGCGGCCGTCATTGGCGACACGGTGGGAGATCCGCTCAAGGACACGGCCGGCCCGTCGCTGAACATCCTCATCAAGCTGATGAGCATCGTGGCGCTGCTGTTTGCGCCGCTGCTGCATGGCTGAGGCCGGCAAACAGACGACAAAAAAGGGCGGGAAAACCGCCCTTTTTGTGTATGCCCCGGCAGCCCGGATCGTGGCCGCTGCCCTGGCGCGGCGCGCCCGGTGTCCCGCCGGCTCATGCCAACTTGTATTTCTCCCGGTATTCTTCAAACTGGCGCTGGTAGTCCTTGCCCGTCTGCTGGATGTGATCGAGGTAGTCGTGCGCGCCGAGCGGGCTGTGCTGGGACATCTCCCGGATGCAGACCGCCACGTTGGAGCAGTGGTCGGATACGCGCTCGAGGTTGGTCAGGATGTCCGAGAGGACGAACCCGTGCTCGATCGTGCACTCGCTCTTTTGCAGGCGCAGCGTGTGGTTGAGCTTGATCTGGTTGCGCAGCCCGTCCACGACCTGCTCGAGCGGCTCCACCCGGTCGGCGAGGGCGGCGTTGCCGGTGCAGAAGGCGTCGAAGGAGATGGTTACGATCTCCCGCACGGCCGCGATCAGCGTATGCAGCTCCTGTGTGGCGACCTGGGAAAAGGCGATGTGCTTGGCCTGGATTTCCTCTGCCGATTCGAGCAGGTTGACCGCGTGGTCGCAGATGCGTTCGTATTCGCCGATGAGCCGGAGCAGCTTGGTGCATTCAAAGCTGTCCTCATTCGAGAGGTTCTGCGTCGAGATGCGCACGAGGAACGCCCCGATGCGGTCTTCAAACCGGTCCACGAGGTTTTCTTCGCCGCGCAGCTGCTCGGCGGCCTTTTCATCGTATTGTGCGAGCAGCGAGACGGCGCTTTCAAAGGCATGCACCGCGTGCCGGGCCATGGACTCCACCGCGTGGCGGCAGCGTTCCACCGCTACGGCCGGCACGGCGAGCAGACGCTCGTCCAGCATGCGGATCTCCTGATCCTCCTGGTCGTCCTTGACGGTCAGGCAGGCGAGACGCTCAAGCTGGTTGCCAAAGGGCAGCAGGATGGCCGTGCAGAGGACGTTGAACGCGGTGTGCACAACCGCAATGCCCAGCTGGGACGTGGGCAGGCCGACAAACGAAAAGTGGAAGATGGCGTCCAGCCCGTAAAACAGCGCAAGCAGCACGAGCGCGCCGATGATGTTGAAATACAGGTGTACCATCGCCGCGCGCCGCGCATTTTTGGTCGCGCCCGTGGAGGCGATCAGCGCCGTGACGCAGGTGCCGATGTTCTGTCCCATGATGATGGGGATGGAAATGCCATAGGTGACCGCGCCCGTGGCCGAAAGCGCCTGCAGGATGCCGACCGATGCGGACGAGGACTGGATGATGGCGGTCAGCAGCGCGCCGGCGAGCACGCCCAGGATCGGGTTGGAAAAGAGCAGCAGGATTTTGGCAAAGGCGGGCACGTCGCGCAGGCCGCTGACCGCGTCCGACATGGCGGTCATGCCGGTCATCAGCACGGCAAAGCCGAGCAGGATGGAGCCCGTGGTCCTGCGGCGCGCGCTCTTAAAGAACATGAACAGGACGATGCCGATGAGCGCCAGGACCGGCGTAAAGGAGGTTGGCTTGAGCAGCTGCACAAATACGCTGGACCCGTCGATGCCGGACAGGCTCAGGATCCACGCGGTGACCGTCGTGCCCACGTTGGCGCCCATGATGATGTAGATGGCCTGATGCAGCGTCATGACGCCCGCGCTGACAAAGCCGACGACCATGACCGTCGTTGCCGAGGACGACTGGATGACGGCGGTCACCAGTAGCCCGACGAAGAACCCCTTGGCCGGGTTGCTCGTCAGGCTCTCCAGGATGGTCTTGAGTTTTCCCCCGGCCTGCTTTTCGAGCGCGCTGCCCATGACGTTCATGCCGAACAGGAACAGCGCCAGGCCGCCGATGAGGGAGAGGCCGTCAAAAATATCCATAGTTGCTCCTTCCTCTTTTTTACCCACAAATCCCCTCCATTATATCGGGATTTGGCAATGGAGGAAAGCCCAATCTGCATCATTATGAAAATCGCTGGCCGGCGTGAAAATCGCTGGTCGGCGCGGCGTGGAAAATCGTCTTTTGCCCGGCTTGACATTCCTACCTGGAGATGCTACTATAATAACGCTTACAGCGTCTGGGTGTGGCGCAGTTTGGTAGCGTGCTTGAATGGGGTTCAAGAGGCCGGAAGTTCAAATCTTCTCACCCAGACCACGCCGCCGCGAACGAAATGGTTCGCGGCGGCTTTTTGTGTATCGCGGGCGATACAAATCCCTGTGTGAGGCAGCGCGGGGATTGGTAACCGGTCAAGGCCAGCGACAACCGGCAACACGCGTCTATGGTACAAACGCTCGCCGGATGTCGGTATGTGTGCGGCGTGAGGCGCTGTGCCGGCAGATGGATGACATATTGTTGGCGGCGAACATCAAAATGTTGTGTAGCGGCACGCAATATGGTATAATATCTCCAAATGATTATGGAGTATTCTGCCTTTCCGGGAAGAATTCCTGCAATGGGAGTGCGGCTTTGGACGTCGACCGCCGGCATTCCAGGACGAGCGGCGCAGGCCGGTGGCCGGGATACGAAGGCTGGCACCCGGACGGGAGGCAGGGCGCCAGGAAAGGGCACAGACGAAGATGAAACTGCCGGATAGGCCGCTGATCAGTCTGATCGTTCCTGTGTACAGGACTGCCGCTACCCTGTCAACCTGCGTTGAGAGCGTTTTGTCGCAGACATACCCGGCGCTGGAGCTCATACTGGTGGACGATGGTTCGCCGGATGGAGCCGGGGAGATCTGCGACCGGTATGCGGCGCGGGATACCCGTGTGCGGGTGCTGCACCAGGCAAACCGGGGCGTGAGCGCGGCGCGCAACGCGGGGCTTGCCGTTGCGCAGGGCGAGTATATTGGCTTTCTGGATTCGGACGACTGGGCGGAACCGGATTTGCTGGAGACGCTTTTGCAGCCGTTTTTGCAAGATGCGGCATTGGATGTGAGCGTCTGCGCCTGGTACCGGGAAGCGCCGGGGGATATCCAGGTGTGTGGCGGCCAGGCGTACCAGGGCAGGATGGACGGAGAGACGGCGGTGCTGGCCATGCTTTGCGAGGGCAGTATCGAAGGGTATCAGTGGAACAAGCTGTTTCGTCGCCGGTGTATCTTTTCTCCTGCGGGAGGGCCGGCGTTGCAGTTGCGTACCGATATCCATATCTGCGAGGATCTGCTCTTTTGCTGTATGGTGTTCCTGCGGTGCGGCGGCGTGTACTATTACCCCAAACCGCTGGTACACTACCTGCTGCATGAGGGCAGCGCGTTGCGTACATATAATGTCAAACGGGGAACGGAGCTGGCGGCCCGCAAGGCGATCCTGCAGATGCTGGATCCCAAGTCGCAGCCGCATCTGTGGCAGGCGGCGTGCGTTACCTATGTGCAGGCCGCGGTCAATTTTGCGGCGGTTGCACGGGCCAACGGTGACAAGCAGATCGCGCGGGCAGCCAGAAAGGCGGCGGGAGCATATTTGTTACAGGCGGTTTGCGCCAAGCCCTTTGGGTGGAAGAAAAAGGTGAAGATCGTCCTTTTGTACCTTTCGCCCTGTGCCAGTTTGCGCATCTGGCAATGGGTGAAAAAACGGTCCGGCTGGAACTGGTCCTGGCCGGCAGAAAGGTAGTGCCCTTTGGAAACGTTCAGAGAAAAGGTCAAGCGGCTGTATTACGGCATCAGCCCGCAATACCGGACGCTGCGGAGGATCGAGGCACAGTTGCAGCAGCTTCGGGATCAAATGGACGCGCTGTCCCAAAAAGGCGAGGCCATGTTCTGGTGGCAAATGCAGCGCCCGGGCGAGAGCATGGACCAGACCAGGACGCGGGTCTTCCTTGCGATGCCGCCCGCCGAGGGCAGGCTGCGTGAAATTCAAATGGGAAATTTCGCCGCCTTGCAGCGGTTGCGCCAGATTTGCGAGGCAAACCGGCTTTCCTTCTGGCTCATGGGCGGTACGCTGCTGGGGGCCGTGCGGCACAACGGGTTTATTCCGTGGGACGACGACGTAGACGTGGGGATGCTGCGCGGGGACCTGGAGAAGCTGGCCGATATTCTGGCGGACGACCCGGTGTATGTGCTGCGGCCGTTTTACCGCACCGATTGGAAGAGCTTTCTCTATAAAATGGTATGCCGGGCCCCGGGTCAGCCGTATTGGGTGGATATCTTTCATTATGATGGGGTCAACAGCCGTGCGCTTGGCGCAGAGCGCACCTGGGAACGGATCCGGGCCCTGCGGGAGAAAAACGAGGCCGAGAAGGCGCGGATCGGGAGGACGCTGAGCCGCTGCTATCACGACGAGCCGCTGGAGCCTGCAGACCTGGAGCGGCTGGAGGCCGCCCGCAGGCGGCTGCAGGCCGAAATGCCGGCGGAAGGGGAGCCCGATTGTCTGTACCGCAGCCTGGATACCGTATATTTGGGGAACGAGGCGCTGCTGCCCAGAAGCGCCATTTTCCCGCTGGCCGAGGGGACGTTTGAGGGGGAACGCTATCCGATTCCCAACCGGTGGCGGGAGCTGCTGGAGCAGGGGTATGGCGCATATATGAGTCTGCCGCCGGATGTGCGCCCCGCGCATACGATCATGTATCGAACGGCCGAATGGACGCAGGAGGCGGCACGCCTGTTTGACTTGGACGAAAATAATCAAAAGTGATATAGGAGGAAACTACTGTGACAAACCTGGAAAAGTACAACAATGCATTTGTAGAAGCCTTTGGCGTGAGCGAGGATCAGCTGGACAACCTGTGCTATCAGGGAATTGCGGAATGGGATTCCGTGGGCCATATGCAGCTGATTGCAGTGCTGGAAGATGCATTTGATATCATGTTCGATACGGATGATATTATCGATTTCAGTTCCTATGAGAAAGGGAAAGAGCTCATCCGGAAATACGAGGTTGAACTGTAACCATGAATTTTTATGACGGTCTGGAGCAATATGACGGCAATATTGCGCTGGTACACGATGGCAAGACGATGACCTATGCCGGGTTGGCTGCTCAGGCCGATCGTGTAGCGGCTTGCCTGCCGGCTCGAAGCCTGGTGTTTCTCGCCTGTCAAAACAGCCCCGAGGTACCCGTCGGTTACCTGGGCATGCTGCGCAGGCGCGCGGTGCCCGTGTTGGTGAACCCGGCGCTGCACGAAGAGCTGCTGCGGAACCTGATGGAGACGTACCGGCCCAATTACATGTGGTGTCCGCAAGCGTTCTGGCCGGGCGAAGCGCTGGTGACGTACGGCGACTATAAGCTCGTCGCGCTGGATCGTGAGATGCCGGATATGGATCCGGCACTGGCGCTGCTGCTGACGACGTCCGGCAGTACGGGAAGTCCGAAACTGGTGCGCCAGACCTATGAGAATATCGACAGCAATACGGATGCCATCGTGCAATATCTCGGCATTCGGCCGGAAGACCGTGCGATTACCACGTTGCCCATGAGCTACACCTATGGGCTCAGCATTTTGCAGAGCCATCTGGCGGCAGGCGCGCGGCTCATTTTGACGGAAAAGACGTTCCTGCAAAAGGAGTTTTGGGAGCTGTTCCGCAGGGAACAGGCCACGACGTTTGGCGGAGTGCCATATACGTATGAGATGCTGGACAGGCTGCGCTTTTTGCGCATGGAACTGCCGTCGCTGCGCTATGTGACGCAGGCGGGCGGCAAGCTGTCCAAAGAACTGCATTTCAAGTTTGCAGACGGGTTGCGAAAGATGGGGTGCGCCTTTGTCGTGATGTATGGGGCGACGGAGGCGACGGCGCGCATGGCCTATGTGCCCGCTGAAATGGCGGTGGAAAAGGCGGGCAGCATTGGCGTTGCCATTCCGGGCGGCAGGTTTGAACTGATGGACGTGGACGGCAGCATCATCGGCACGCCCGGCCAGGTGGGCGAACTGGTGTACTATGGCCGAAATGTCACGCAGGGGTATGCGCAGAGCCGCGCAGACCTGAGCAAGGGCGACGAATGGCACGGGCGGCTGGAAACCGGGGACATGGCGATGTTCGATGCAGACGGCTACTACTATGTCGTTGGCAGAAAGAAGCGCTTTTTGAAACTCTATGGGAACCGGGTCAATTTGATGGAGCTGGAAGGACTGCTTGCCGCTGCCGGGTTTGCGTGCGCGTGTGTGGGGGAGGACGACCACTTGCAGGCGTATACGACATCGGAGGATCTGGAGGGCGTGGTGGACTTTCTTGCGGAAACCACGCACATCAACCGGGCCGCTTTTCGGGCGATCCACATAGACGCCATCCCGCGCAATGAGGCGGGGAAAGTGCTGTATTCGGAGTTGAAATGATGCGATATCAACGATATGGACCGATTCAGCTGCTGGATATCCGTGCGGAGAAACCGGAGCGCTGGGAACCGGGAAACGCCACGCATATGCGGGTGGTGTTGCCGGCGGTAAGCGACTATGCAGTGACCATGCAACGCAGAGGATTCGTTCTGGCAGACCGAACGCTGGGGGTATCGGTCAATTTGTTGCGTTCCAAATTGGATTTTGAGCGGCTGATTCGTTTGGAAGTGGCCGAGGAACCGGTTCATCCGGAAACCCTTCTTGCCATTGCATCAGTTAGTTTTCCAGATGATCGCCGCTTTCACATAACTCCTGATCCTGATAGGCAGATTGCAGAGCTGATCTTGGCGGATTGGGTGCGACAGCTGGAAACCGTACTGGTCTGCCGGTACAAAGGTCAGCCCATTGGCTTTTTGGCTCTGCGGGAAAACGCGCCGGACAGCCGCTTTGTGCATCTCGCGGCCGTGTTGGAACAGTACCGGACGACGGGGGCGGCCCTGTCCCTGTATGCCAAAGCGGCTGCACTTTGTAAAACGCAGGGCGTTAAGCGGCTGGAGGGAAGGATCAGCACGAAAAACGCCGCCGTGATGAACTTGTATGCTTTTTTGGGAGCGGTGTTTGGCGAACCGGAAGACGTGTACTTGAAAGAGGTGATGGATCAATGACGCTGGAAGAGCTTTACCAGATGCCCCCATATAGCCTTTCTCGGGAGGAGAAGGAGCGAGCGTTTTGCGAGATGTTGCAAGAGATGACGGAGCGGCATCGGGCAGCTTGCCCTGCTTATGCCGCCATGCTTCGTGCGATGCAATATCGCGCGGAGAACGTACTGACAAGCGACGATATTCCATTTATTCCGGTGCGCATGTTTAAGGAATATGAACTTTTGAGCGTGCCCAAAGCGGAAATTGTCAAGACGATGACTTCGTCGGGCACTACGGGTCAGCAGGTTTCCAAAATTTTTCTTGACCGGGAAAACGTGCGCAGACAGACCAAGGTTTTGTCGGAAATCATTACGTCTTTCATCGGCAAGCAGCGGCTTCCGCTGCTGTTGCTGGATACGGAGCAGGTCAAGCGGGATCGGAGCATGTTTTCGGCAAGGGGCGCGGGAATCATAGGTTTTACGACCTTTGGCCGGGATGTCACATATGCGCTGGACGACCAGATGCGGCTGGATCTGGGCGCTGTCCGGGAGTTTGCCGAAAAGCATCGCGGCGAGACGGTCTTGCTATTTGGCTATACCTATATGATATGGCAGTTTGTGGTGCTTGCGTTGGAACAGGAGGGCATAGAAATCCCATTTGAATCGGCCATTCTGTTCCACATCGGCGGTTGGAAAAAACTGAAAGATCAGGCGGTAGACGCGGATTCTTTTAACCGGCGTGTCAATGCCGTGTTGGGCGGGCATGTGCGCATCCACAATTATTATGGCATGGCAGAACAATTGGGCTCCGTGTTTGTGGAATGCGAGCATGGACATATGCATTGTTCTAATTATTCGGATGTTTTGATCCGCCGACCGATTGATTTTTCAAAGGCGGACATCGGGGAACGGGGCCTTATCCAATTGCTGTCGCTGCTGCCCAGCAGTTATCCGGGATTTGCGCTTTTGACGGAGGACGAGGGCGAGATCCTGGGCGTGGACGACTGTCCTTGCGGCAGAAAGGGGAAATATTTCAAAATCCATGGCAGAATCAAAGGCGCAGAGCTAAGGGGGTGCAGCGATACCTATGAACGGCGTTGAATATTACATTGGCGGCGAGCGGACAGAGGACAGGCCGCTGCGGCCATACAGCCCCGAGGCACTGGCGTTTGTCGCGGAGCTCAGCGCCGCGCTGATGCAGTCCCCGGCTGCCCGCGTGTATCCGGACATGATGGCGCTGGCGTTCTGGTGCCGCAGGTCGAACCTCCAGAAGATGCAGGAGACCTGTCCCGAGGCGGAAATCCGGCTGGGACGCGGGCTTTGCTTTCATATTGCGCCGGGCAACGTGCCCATCAATTTTGCATTCAGTTATCTTTTTGGCGTGCTGGCGGGGTGCGCGAACATCGTCCGGCTGCCCAGCCGCGCATTTACGCAGATCCGCCTGGTGTGCGACGCTTTGAACGATGTCCTCCCCAGGCATCCGGAGATACAGCGGAGGACGGCGTTTGTGCGCTATCCGGCCGACGACGCCATCACGGAGCAGTTCAGCCGGATGGCGGATGCGCGGGTCATCTGGGGCGGCGATGAGACGGTGGCGAGGATGAAGGCGCTGCCGGCCAGGCCGCGCTGTGTGGACGTTGCGTTTGCCGACCGCTATTCGCTGTGCGTGCTCAACGGGCGGGCGGTGCTGGAACTCGAGCAGGAGGGGCTTTCGCGCCTGGCGGAGAATTTCTATAACGATACGTACCTGATGGATCAGAATGCCTGTTCCAGCCCGCAGCTGATTTGCTGGCTGGAAGATGCGCCAAAAGCGCGGGAACGGTTCTGGCAGGCAGTGTATGCCGTGGCAGCCAGAAAATACGAGTTGCAGGCCGCCGTAAGCGTCGATAAATACACGAAGATGTGTGAAGACGCGATAGAGCTGGAAGCGGTAAGCGCCGTCAAGCGGCAGGGAAACCTGGTCTATCGTGCCCAGTTGGAAACGCTTTCCGGCGATTTGACCGCGTTGCGGGGGCGCGGCGGCTACTTTTACGAGTGCGCCCTTGGCGGGTTGGAGGACCTTGCGCCGTTTGTGACGGAAAAATACCAGACGGTCACGACGTTCGGCCTGGAACCGGAGCAAATCCGCCGGTTTGTCACCGAAAACCGGCTGCGGGGCATCGATCGGATCTGCCCGGTGGGAAAGGCCATGGATATCGGCATTTTCTGGGACGGGTACGATCTGGTTCGGACGCTCTCCAGGCGTATTGCATTGGGGTGAATGATGACGCGTTTAGATTGTACGGTAGGCGGCAGGAAGGTGGCGATCATAGGCGCGGGGTATGTGGGCGCATCCATTGCCTATGCGCTGACGATCCGTGAAGTGGCCCGGGAGATCGTCCTGATCGATATCGACCAGGAAAAGGCGCGCGGCGAGGCGGAGGACATCCGGCACGGGATCCCGTTCCTGGGGACGGCGAACCTGTATGCCGGAGACTATGCGGATTGCGCCGGGTGCGACCTGATTATCGTCTCCGCAGGCCGGAACCGCCGGCCGGGAGAGACGCGGTTGGATATGGCCGGCGACAATGTGGAAATCCTGCGCAATGTGGTGGAGAATATCCAGAGATACTATACCAGGGGCGTCATCCTCATCATTTCCAATCCGGTGGATATTCTCGTGCAGAAGGCCAGCGAATGGATGGAGCTGCCCAACGGCGTCGTATTTGGCTCCGGCTGCATGTTGGACAGCTCGCGGCTGGTGCGCGCCATTGCCGACCATGTCTCGCTGAATACCGGCGTGATCAGCGGCTTTGTGGCGGGCGAGCATGGAGACTGCCAGGTGCCGATCTGGAGCCGCGTTTCCGTGGGCGGCATCCCGATTGCGGAATATTGTGAAAACGCCGGGCTGCCCTGGACCGAGGCGGAGCGCGCGGCGCTGGCGCAGCGGACGCGGGACATGGGCGGCCGGATCATCCGCGCCAAGGGCAAGACGCACTATGGCATTGCCACGTGCGTCTGTTATCTGGCCGACGCCGTGCTGGGCGGGCGCCCAACCATAGCGTCCGTCTGTTCTCCCCTGCAGGGAGAGCACGGGGTCAAGGGGGTGTCCCTTTCCGTGCCGTCCGTCGTGGGCATCAATGGCGTGCAGCTGCGGCTGCGGGAAAAGTGGACGCCGGAGGAATACCGCGGGTTTTTTGACGCGGTGGAGAGCGTGCGCGGCGTTTTGGCACAGGTGAACGCCTGAGCGCGTCGACCGGCCGGATGGCCGTTTTTTGGCTTTCGGGCAGCTGACTGTACTGGCAGCCGGCTGCGGGCCCCGTTTGCTTGACACCGTGGATGATATCCTGTATCATACTTGCCGGATTTATCGATATCGAGCGGTGGAAACGGCCTGGACTGGCGCGGGTTGCGCGGCGCGGCCGGGCGACAAATAAAAATAATTATGGAAGCGAGAGGTGCGCGATGAGCGGCTTGCTGGAAGGGAAAAATGCAATCATCACCGGTGCGCATGGCGGCATTGGGCGGGCAACGGTGGCATGCTTTGCGCGGCATGGCGCCAATGTATGGGCATGTGCGCGCAAATATGACGAGACGTTTGAAGCCGATCTGGCGACGCTTGCCAAAGAACATGGCGTGTGGATCAAGCCGGTCTATTTTGACTTGACGGACGAAGAGGCCATGAAGGCAGCCGTTAAGCAAATCCTTTCGGACAAGTTCCCTGTGGATGTACTGGTCAACAATGCCGGAATGCTCTATGGCGGTGTCCTGCAGATGCTTGCCCTGGACGCGCTGCGACAGGTTTTTGAGGTCAATTATTTTGCTCAGATGCGTCTCATTCAGCTGTTGACGCGGCCAATGCAGCGGCAAAAGCATGGCAGCATTGTCAACATGTGTTCCGTTGGCGGGCTGGTTGGCTATGCCGGGTGTAATGCTTATGGCGCGTCCAAGGCGGCATTTGCATTTTCCACCAAGGTATTGGCGCAGGAACTGGCGCCGTATGGGATCCGGGTCAACGGCGTGGCGCCGGGTCTTGTGGAGACGGAAATGGCGGCACAGCTGACAGAAGCTGCGCAGCAGGAGATGCTACGTGTATCTGCTATGCATCGGCCCAGTATGCCTGCAGAAGTTGCGGAAACCATCGCGTTTTTGGCCAGTGACCGGGCTTCATTTATTACGGGACAGATCCTGCGTGTGGATGGAGGCCTGGTATCGTGACGATGGAATTGCAACAAAAGTTGAAAGCTGCTGCGGCACAGATCCGCAAGGATGTTATTGAAATGACCTATCGTGCCGGGAGAAAAGGCGGGCATCTGGGTGGCGCACTGTCCATGTGTGAAATCATGGCTGTTCTGTATGCGCACGTCCTGCGGCAGGATGCACAGAATCCGCAATGGCCGGGACGCGATCGGGTCATTCTCAGCAAAGGACATGGCGCGCTTGCACAGTATGCCGCGCTTTCCTTAGCGGGGTTTGTACCGCGAGAAGACCTGTGGCAGTATAAGGACGATGGGTTTTATCTGGCCATGCATCCGCGGCAGTTGCCGGACAAGGGGTTGGAATGCGCGAGCGGAAGCTTAGGGCAGGGACTGTCCATCGGGGTTGGTGTAGCGTTAGCCTTGCGTAGCAAGCATTTGGCGGATGCCCGCGTATTTGTGATACTGGGGGATGGAGAGATTGACGAGGGTTCCATTTGGGAGGCGGCGATGGCCGCTTCTCACTATGGCCTTTCCAATTTGGTGGGGATTCTGGATGCCAATAAGTTGCAAAACGATGGCGCATGCCGGGATGTTTTAGAGACAGAAGATCTGGCCGGCAAGTGGCGCGCTTTTGGCTGGGCGGTCAATCGGGTAGATGGGCATGACCTGCCGTCGCTTTGCGACGCATTGTCCGAACGCCCGGCAGACCGGCCGCTGATGGTGATTGCGGACACGGTCAAGGGCAAGGGCGTGTCTTTTGCAGAAAACAACTATCGCTGGCACAATGCGCCGATGACAGAGACGCAGTATCGGCAAGCGATGATGGAACAGGGAGTAGAGGAAGATGGAATATAAGCCGGCTACAATTCGCATGTTGTCGCGGCTTGGCCCGAGCGGCGCATTGGGTATGGCGCTGGCGGAGCTGGGCGAGGAACGGGAGGAAATTCTGGCACTGTCTGCGGACATGTCGGATCCATCCGGCCTGGGAAAATTTCGCGGGAAATTTCCCGAACGCCACTATAACTTTGGCATTGCAGAGCAAAATGCTGTTAGCGCAGCGGTCGGCATGGCGCTGGAGGGATTCGTGCCGTTTGTCACGACGTACGCCACCTTTTTTGCCATGCGTGCAGCCGACCAGATTAAAATGGGCCTGGGGTATATGCGGGCCAACGTGAAACTGGTTGGCATATTGGGCGGTTTGAGCGCCGGGCTGTTTGGGCCGACACACTTGAGCATAGAGGATTTTGCCTGTATGCGAGCCATACCGAATTTGACTGTGCTCAGCCCGGCGGACGGCCTGGAAATTCTCAAGTGCGTCCGGGCGGCCGCAGAGCTGGACGGGCCGGTTTATATCCGCCTTACTGGCGAAGCGGGTATGCCAGGCGTCCATTTTGAAGAGTATGACTTTGCAATTGGCAAGCCGGTACAGCTGCTGGAAGGGGAGCGCGTGGCAATTTTTGCGACAGGAGCAGTCTGCGCGCAAGCTGTTGCGGCGGCCAAAATGGTGGAGGAAGCGTGTGGTTTTTGTGTGAGCGTCTTTGATGTGCATACGCTGAAACCGCTGGATATGCAGACTGTTTGGACTGCGGCACAGAAAGCGGAATTGTTGGTTTCCGTGGAAGAACACAACGTTTGCGGCGGCCTTGGCAGCGTGTTGAGCGAGGGGCTCTCTCAAAAAGGGGGCATGCCGCCCTTGCTTCGGCTGGGCGTTAACGACGTCTATCCGCACGCCGGGTCGTATGCGTATTTGCTCCACGGTTGTGGGTTGGATGCCGAATCCATTGCGCACAGCATTCAAAACAGGTTAAAGGGGGAACTCCATTGAGAAGAGCCACACAGGCGGATCTTCCGGCCATGCTTGAGTTTATCAAGCCGGATGTGACTAACTGCCTCTATATATACATCAACCTGAGAGTTTACGGGACGGAAAACCCGCATATGCCCGTCTGGTTGGAGGAAACGGGCGGACAGATCCGGATGGTAGCGCTGTGTTATTATGACACGGCTTTGCGGATCTATTGCCGCCCGGAAGACGACGATGTGTTTGCGCGGGCACGCGAGCTGGTGGAAACCGTGCGACACAGGCTCGTATTTTCCACTTACTCGATGGCGCAGCGCCTGGCGGAAGCCTTTCCGGGGCGGTATCGCCTGGAAAAGGGCATGATCATGCGCCAGGACAAATATCGCAATTTTGACTTTTCTCTGGTAGAGCAGGCAAAACCGGAGGATGCGGAGGAGATTGCCGCGCTTATCTGCGAGGACGAGTATTATAGAGGTCAGTATGAGCCTGCGGCCTTGGCCGCAGAATTGGCGGACCGGATGCGCGCTGGTACGGGCAGGAGTTTTGTCATCCGGCAAGACGGGAAGATTGTTGCCCATACGGCGATTACCGCCGAGGTGGATGATATCGCCATGGGCTCGCTGTTTATCTGTCACCGGGACTACCGCAACCGTTTTTTAGGCGATACGCTGGAAAGCTATCTGGTACGGCTGTTGCAGCAGGAGGGAAAGGTCATCCATGGGCTGCTGCTGGACGAGCGGCGCATGCGCATGCTGGAACGGACCCATAACAGCGCCATTGCCCTGCAGGGGAAACTCACGCTGCTGGAAACTATGCCTGGGGGGAAGCAAGGATGACGGAGCAGCTACAATTACTTCTTTGCATGCTGAAGGAACTGGACACCGTTTGCCGCAAGCACGGCATTGCATACTATCTATATGGCGGCACCTGCCTGGGCGCCCTGCGGCACCGGGGGTTTATCCCGTGGGATGACGACGCGGACATCATCATGACGCGTGACAATCTGAACAGGCTGCTCAGCCTGCCGGCGGAGGAGTTTCCGGCGGGGCGGATATTGGTGCATGACGACGTGGTAGAAAGGCAAGGCATTCCAATTGTTCGCTATATGAACAAGGACACTGCGGAGTTTTTTGCATATCACACCATGTATCATAATCCCGCCGGGATTATGATTGATATTGACATCTTAGATCCGGCGCCCAGCGATCCGGCGGGACAGCTGCGGCACATTCAGGAGCTGACGGCGTATACGGAGGCCATGAGCCAGGCCTACAGCTATGCCCAGAGAAGGACCTGGAAGATGCCGGAGGACATTGTGCGCCGCCGCAAGCAACTGCCTCTCGAGCAGTTTCTGAAGGAGACGAAGCGGGCGTTCACCTCTTACCCGGAAGAGGGGTGCGAATATTTAATCGCGAGGTGGGCGGCCGTGCCGCACATCTTCAGCGCAAAACTGTTCGGCAAGCCGCGTTACGTCCCCTTTGAAGACACCTATTTGCCGGTGCCGGAACAGGCGGAGGCTTGCCTGCGCCAGATGTACATGGACGAGTGGTGGCGGCTGCCGCCGGCTGTCGACCGCTCGCTGCATACCGGCGTACACAACCTGTATGTCCCATACGACGTGTATTATCGGGATATTGGGACGCAGACGCCTACGGAACGGATTGCAAAGATTTACCGGCGCAGGAACCGGGCGGCTGCTCGTTTTGGAGAGCTCTGGTGGCGCTCTAGGCCCAAATTTTTAGCGTTTGCCGGCAGAAAGCTGCGTATGGAGCTGGAACGGCAGCTGGAACAGAGCGGGGAAACGGTGCGTGCGCTGCTGGATGCGGGCAATTATGACCGGCTGTCCGTGCTGTTAGACGGGTATTTGCAGGCGCAATGCCATCCGAACTGTATTGGCAATGTCACCTATGGCGGGTGGCCGCGCCGCAACCATCCGCTGTTGGTGGAGCAGGACGAGGATACGACGGAAGCGATTGCCGCGTTGTTGCTGCAGCAGGATCAGATCAGCCGCGCCGACCGGGTGTTGCTGGCGCGCCGGCTGACGGGAGCGCCGCTGACGGCGGGACAGGAACGGCTGGTTGCGCTGATTGCCGGCATTCGCGCGGCGGGCGACGCCTATTTTGCCGGCGAATACCGGCACGCCCGGCAGCTGTGCGAAACATGGCTGGGGGAATTTCCCGGGAATCCGGAATTGCTGCGGCTGTATTGCATTTTGCTGTACCGGCAGGGCGACGCGGAGAGCGCCCAACAGCTCCAGACGGAATTGGAGCATGCATTGCGCTGGCACCCGGCGGACGACGCGCTTCGGTATATCCGCGCAGAGCTGTCCGAGCAGAAGGGGGATACGGCAGCTGCGGACGCCGTCTATCTGGAACTGGCGGAGCATGCCGAGAATGGATATGTGCTGCTCAAACTCCAGGAGAAGATGCAAAACCGGCTGGCGGATCGGGAGGACGCGGCGGCGGGAGAGATCCTTCGCCGCGCAAGGTACCGCAGCGGGATCCGGGAGGAAGCAGAAGACACGCCGGAGCAGGGCGACGCCCAGCAGAATGCCCAACCGGAGCCCGCAACGCCGGACGAACCGCCCAGAGAGCCGCGGCCGGGCAGCCCGGCGGCCGTGTCGTTCCGCCTGCTCAAAGAGATCGACGACATTTGCCGCCGGCGCCACATCCGCTATTATCTCGGCGGGACGGCCGCCCTGGCGGCGAAGACGAACGGGAGCCTTCCGGACGGGTTTGTCGACGGGTATGTGCTGATGACGGCGGATGCCTGCCGGAAGTTTTTACAGGCGTTTGACGCGGAGCGCCCTGCCGGGCGGCGGCTGGATTCGATGCGGGACAATCCCGATTTTCCCGGGTTTTATCTCCGGTATACGGATGACGACAGCCTGCTGTGCAACATCAACACGTATCAGTGTTACAGAGGGCTGGGCATACCGGTATATATCCATATTCTGCGCGGGTGGGGGACGTCCAAGTGGCGGCGGCGGTTTTTGTCTCTGCTGGAAACCGGACGGGAATCTCTCGCCTGGATGCCCTGGTACACGCCCAAACGTCAGCTGATCACTTGCTTTGTCAATGGCCTGAACCACGTGGTGGGGAAGCGTCGAAGCGCCGCGCTGCTCTTTCAGACGCTGCTGCGGGAAGCGGGCCGCGGCGAGGGGCGGGAGTACCGCGTTCGGATGCCCTGGCGCGGCTCCAAGATGCTGCGGCAAAAATGGTTGAAACGCGGCGCGGAGGCAACGCTGTATGGGCATGCGTTCCGGATTCCTGCCGATACGGAGGCCTATCTGGCGTGCATGTATGGGCGGGACTGGGCGGAAAAAGGCAACGCACACAAATCCGGTGAACGCCTGGGAACCGTTTGCAGTACGCAGATCCCCTGGAAGGCATATTGGGACAGCCTGCCGCAGGCGCTGGTGCAGGAATTTCCGCGGTTGCAACGAGCGTACAACGATGCGCAGTACCGCACCAACTATCTGAACAAGAAGATCGACAAGTACTGGGCTGTGGTGCAGCGTACGCATGACCGCATTTTGCTGGCCATGTATTATCTGCCGCAGAAGGGGCAGATCGTGTCTTGGTATGAGAACGGGGAGTACGATGCCCTGTATGATTGCCTGCAGCCGTATCTGAAGTTGTTGCGGCAAAATACAAACCGCGGCCTCAGCCTGAATTTTGACGAGCAGCTGTTCCGCATTGCGATTGCGGTGCTCAAGGAGCAGGACCAGTTCGGCCTGGCTGGCAAAGCCTGGTCGCTGGCAAAGAGGGAACGGTATCCGTTTGTGGGGCTGGAGCTGACGGGGGAGCATGCCGAACAGGCCAGACGCTGGGCGCAGAGCATGCTGCAATAGGCAGGACACATGGCGGCTGGAAGGTACCGGCTCAAGACCCGCGGAAGCTGACGCCCTTGCGCGGGCCCGGGGCCGCAGGCAAGCTGCCCGGGCGCCTGTGCGCGGCCGGCGGAACACCATTATGATTTGTTGGGAGGACATAGATGCAGGCAATCATCCTGGCGGCCGGCATGGGTCGCCGTCTTAAGGAACTTACCAATGACAATACCAAATGCATGGTCAAGGTGAATGGCGTTTCTTTGATCGAACGGATGCTGCGGCAGCTGGACGAGTTTCGGCTCGAACGGATTGTCATTGTGGTGGGATACAAGGGCAAGGAACTGATCGATTACATTTCCTCGCTCCCGGTCAAGACGCCCGTGGTATATGTGGACAACCCGATCTACGACAAGACCAACAACATTTATTCGCTGTATCTGGCGCGCAACTATCTGGTGGAATCGGATACGCTGTTGCTGGAGTCGGATCTGATCTTTGATACCGATGCGCTCCGGCAGCTGGTGGAGGATCCGTATCCCAGCCTGGCGCTTGTTGCAAAATATGAGAGCTGGATGGACGGCACGGTCGTGAAGCTGGAGGAGGACAACAGTATCCGCCGGTTCATTCCCAAAAAGCACTTTCGGTATGAGGATATCGGGTCGTATTATAAGACCGTCAATATCTACAAGTTTTCGAGGACGTTTTCCAACTCGCACTATGTCCCGTTCCTCGAAGCCTATATCAGGGCGCTTGGCGAGAACGAATATTACGAACAGGTGCTGCGGGTCATCGCTCTTTTGGACAAGCCGGAGATCAAAGCAGAGGTGCTGCGGGAAGGCGTTTCCTGGTATGAGATCGACGACCTGCAGGATCTGGACATTGCAGAATCCATCTTCATCGAGCCGGAAGAGAAACTGCACAAGCTCGGGAGCCGGTACGGCGGATACTGGAGATATCCGCATTTGAAGGATTTCTGCTATCTGGTCAACCCCTACTATCCCAGCCCGCAGATGATTGCGGAGTTGAAGGCGAACTTTGAAACGGTTTTGCGCATGTATCCATCGGGGCAGCGTGTCAATGCGCTGCTGTGCGCTAAATTCTTTGGCATTCCTGCAAACTATCTCGTGGCCGGCAATGGCGCGGCGGAATTGATCAAGGCGCTGCTGGAAGAGTCGGAGGGTACGCTGGGGATTGTCCGGCCGACGTTTGAAGAATATCCCAACCGGTATGCGGACAAAATCGTGGCTTATGTGCCGCAAAATCCCGACTATGCCTATACGGCGGACGATCTGATGACGTATTTTGATGAGCATCCGGTAGACATGCTTTGCCTCATCAATCCGGATAACCCATCCGGCAATTACATAGACAAGGCGGATGTCGTCCATGTGGCCATGTGGGCGCAGGAACGGGGCATGCGCCTGATTGTAGACGAGTCGTTTGTGGATTTTGCAAAACGGGATGAGCCGCAAACGCTTCTTGTGCGCGAGATACTGGATATGTTCCCCACCATGGTGGTGGTCAAAAGCCTCTCCAAGAGCTACGGCATCCCGGGCCTGCGCCTCGGGGTATTGGCGAGCGCGGATGAAGCGTTGATTGCCCGGCTCAGAAAAGTGGTCGCCATTTGGAACATCAATTCCATTGCGGAATTTTATATGCAGATCAGCGAAAAATATATCCCCGAATACCAGGAGGCCGTGGCAAACATTCAGCGGGCCCGGGAAACGTTCATGCTGGCGCTGCAAGAGATCCCGTTCCTGCGGGTCATACCGTCTTGCGCCAATTATTTCATGTGCGAGCTGACCGGCGGCTGGAAAGCGCATGACGTTTGCGTGGCGCTGCTGGATCGATACGGCATCCTCATCAAGGAGCTGAATGGGAAACCAGGCATACAAGGCGAGTTTATTCGCATTGCCGTTAGAGACGACGCGGACAATCGATATTTGGTAGAGGCCATGCGGCAGCTCGCTGCGCAAGAAGCCTGATGGTAAAGAACGTTAGGAATCCCGGCCGCCTGCGTTGAGGCGGACGTCATGACGGGGCGCCATGCAGATGGCGCCCCGTTTGGCAATTCTGCATATTTGTGCGCGGGGGACAAGGCCGGCGTATCCTGTATGGCGCCGGTCTCCGGCCGGCGAGGCTCTTGCTGTCGGGAACCGGCTTGCTGTGAGCCGGAGGTCCCGGCCACGCCTGCAACGGGCAGAACGGCTGCAGATTCTGGAGGTATCGGGATGAACGACGTTGTGAAACGGGTGCTGGAAACCCTGGCGGTGAGCATTTTTTACACAGTTTGGTTTGTTCTTGTCTCCAATGGCTTGATCCGGTTTGCATTACAAGAGGATGTGGCGCGCAATTGCGGGCCGAAGATGCTGCGAAAGGTGTATAAGAGGGAAAAGTATTCCTTCTGGCAGAAATTCTTCTTCCTGCCCTTTCGCAGAAAAACAAAAAAGCATCATTACATCCTGTTCATCATCAATATAGCAGTATTCCCATTTAACCTGCTCTTTCTCATCTTATATGTTTGGCTGGGGCCGGAATCGTGGGTGCGGACGGTATTTATCATTACATTTTCCATTGAGTTTTTGACGACGACTTTCGGCGGCGTAGTTCCATACTTTTGGTGGGATCAGCTTCGTTTGACGAAGCGCCCGCCAAAGAAGAAGCGCCCGGATTGGTGACAAATAGCCGTGCTGGTTGCGAAAGCCGTCAGCGCCATGACCGACGCGGCGGCCGACGGGAGCAACGGACGGCACGACCCCGACCGCCTACACCTACGATGAGAACGGGCTGCGCACGCAAAAGACGGTGAACGGGACGGCGACGCAGTACCGGTATCATGGTTCGGTGCTGATTTCGCAGGTGACGGGCAGCAACAAGCTGCTGTTCAGCTATGACGCGAACGGGAACGCGGCCGCCGTGAACTACAACGGTACGTATTACTACTATGTCTGTAACGGGCAGAACGACGTCATCCGTCTCATTGACGGGAGCAACAACACGATAGTAGAATACACCTACGACAGCTGGGGCAGATTGCTTTCCTGCACCGGCTCGCTCGCAAGCACCTTGGGAACACAAAACCCGTTCCGGTACCGGGGCTATGTGTATGACACGGAGACGGGACTGTACTACCTCCAGACCCGCTACTATGACCCGGAGGTTGGACGGTTTATCAACGCCGACGCCTATGTTTCCACCGGCCAGGGCGTGCTCGGCAACAACATGTACCTGTACTGCGGGAACAACCCGGTTTCGCTGGTAGACAGTTCAGGACAATCCGCCGTTGGTTTGGCTATTGGAGGGGCGGCTGTGATAGCGGCATTGCTTGCAGCTGCAATGATTGTTTTGACTGTTGCAATAATTGGCACTGTAGCCACAGATGCTGTTGAGAAAATACGCGATGACCGAAACAGAGAGCAGCATACGGTATATGTGCTCAAAGACCCAGTAACCAACAGGGTTGAATACGTGGTCAGGACAAAAAACTATAAAGCCAGGATGAATGCGCACAAAAACAGTCATCGCGGCCATTTAGAGCCTGAAGTTGTTGCCGACAATTTAAACTATTACGAAGCAAGAGCACTTGAACAAGAGATGATGCTAAAGTATCATACAATCAATACTCTTAATGATATTAACAATCAGATTAACGGTATTTCCCCACGATCTAACTTAGGGAAGGCCTATGTTGAGTTGAAGCGAGGGGTTGCGAACTACCTAAGTAACTTGATTAGTGATAGAGTTTATGCACTGTTTGAATAACGTAAGGAGGCAATCAATATGGGAACGTGGGGACCGGGAATCTATCAAAACGATGTGGCGAGCGATATCAAGGAGTCGTTTCAGTCTTTGCGTGAGGACGGGCTGGCAGCGGAGGAGATCGCGAAACAGCTTGTGGAGGAATATGCCGCGGAGCTGGCGGATGAGGACGATGCCTGTCCAGCGATGCTGGCGCTGGCCGATCTGCTGTGGCGGGCAGGGAAGCCGGATGATGGAATCCAAAGCGCTGCGCTTGCCATGATCAATTCCGGCGCGGCGATGCAGGCATGGCGCGAGACGCCCGCTTCCCTGCAAAGGCGCCGCGGACAGGCGCTGACCAGACTGCACGAGAAGCTGCTGTCGCCGCCGCCGCAGCCGAAACCGTGCAGAAAGCCAAGCGTGTATGTGTGCACGTGGCAGCAAAACGACGTATATGCTTACCGGCTTCGCAGTGATGCGGCAAAGAAGCTCGGGATTGACGGCTGGTATTATGTGTTTCAAAAAATCGATGAATTGCAGTGGGGGAGGGATCTGTATCCGATTGTATATGTCCGGCTTTGTCCGCCGGACAAGCTGCCGCAAAATGGAGACCAGCTCGCAGCATTGCCCTTTGTCCCCACCGGAAGGCCTCCGAACCCCAGCGATCCGATCGCGGATAAGGAAAAAACTGTTTATGGGGATTGGGTGTATCGGCTGAACATTTGGCTCACTGCGAGAAGCGAAAAGAAAGAATTGCAATTTCTTGGAAATTTCCCGCTGCAGAATACGCCGGACTCGGAGTACATTTATGGTTTGAAATTGAATACGCGGTTTCTACTCTTAAAAGAGATTGAAATCCCCCTGACGTATCCATGGATGATCCAATATTTGGAACGAATCCTATAAACCTTCAGGCCGTACAAGGTTACGGCCTTTTTCATTACCCAACTGTCCGACGCAGGGGCGTTCATCCATCCCCCAAGCTTTTTACAAGCTATTGCATACGATGATAGGATCATTCCGAGTATATATGTTCCTGCCGGGAAAGGAAGAATTATCACTGACTTTGAGCTAGAAGATATCAACGGTAATGTAAGTAGAGGCGTACCGGTAAAGATGTTAGGGCTTGAATCGAAGCAACACCAAAATTCTGACGTAAAATATCTATCTAAATTAGGCCTGCTATCAGTGTCGTATGGATGTGATTACTTCGATGAAAAACCAAACTTGCATAAACGCGAGTCGTCATCTACGGGAAATCCAGATTTCGCCATGATAAGGCAGATTGTTAATGAACATATGGTACGATACCGCTGCAAATCACCAGTCGGGGATTCGTTTGATGCAATGGTTTTTACAATTGAATGGATTGAAGACAGAGGCGGATAAAAACAGTGTAGACGGGCGGCTGTAGTTATCCGAACAAGTAATATCAAGGCAGTCTATTAGAATAATTACATCCTGTTCATCATCAACTTGGCGGTATGTCCGATCAATATGCTGCTCATGATCCTGTATGTTTGGCTGGGGCCGGAATCGTGGGTGCGGACGGTATTTATCATTACATTTTCCATTGAGTTTTTGACGACGACTTTCGGCGGCGTAGTTCCATACTTTTGGTGGGATCAGCTTCGTTTGACAAAGCGCCCGCCAAAGAAGAAACGCCCGGACTGGTGAGCCTGCGAGGGCGGGGCGGACTGCGGGCGCAACAAGAGTCGCGGGGCCTGCGAAAGCGGCGCTGGCGGCGGGCGAAACGGGCCGGAACTGCCGCCGGCGCGGATGATGGGGGCGAACAACATGGATATCCGAAAAAAGCAAAAATTTATGCATAAATATGCTTGACAAACCGAAATAATGGGTTTATCATGCATAAATATAAAAGAGACTTTCGTCGAGACATCACAGGAGGGATCGATATGAAAAAGAAGATTCAAAAAGTCGTGCTGGCCTATTCCGGCGGGTTGGATACGTCCATCATCATCCCGTGGCTGAAAGAAAATTACGACAACTGCGAGGTCATCGCGGTGTCCGGCGACGTGGGCCAGGGCTCGGAGCTCGACGGGCTTGAGGAAAAGGCGCTCAAGACCGGCGCTTCCAAGCTGTATATTGAAGATCTGAAGGAAGAATTCGTAACCGATTATATCTATCCGGCGGTCAAGGCCGGCGCGGTGTATGAGAAGGAGTACCTGCTCGGCACGGCGCTTGCGCGGCCGGTCATCGCCAAGCGGCTCGTGGAGATCGCCAAGGCCGAGGGCGCGGACGCCATTTGCCATGGCTGCACCGGCAAGGGCAACGACCAGGTGCGGTTTGAGCTGGCAGTCAAGGCGCTGGCGCCGGAGATGGCGATCATTGCGCCGTGGCGCGAGTGGGATATCAAGTCCCGGGAAGAGGAGATCGACTATGCGGAGGCGCACGACATTCCGCTGAAGATCAGCCGCGAGACGAACTATTCCAAGGACAAGAACCTGTGGCACCTGTCGCACGAGGGGCTGGATCTCGAAGACCCGAAGAACCAGCCGCTGTATGAGAAGCCCGGCTTCCTCGAGATGTGCGTCTCGCCCAAGCAGGCGCCGGAGACGTCGGCCTATGTGACCATTTCGTTTGAAAAGGGCATCCCTGTGGCGGTCAACGGGGAGAAGCTGTCCCCGGTGGCGCTGGTCGAGAAGCTGAACGGGCTCGGCGGCGCGCATGGCGTGGGCCTCGTGGACATCGTGGAGAACCGGCTCGTCGGCATGAAGTCCCGCGGCGTATATGAGACGCCGGGCGGCACGATCCTGTACCGGGCGCACGAGGTGCTCGAGACGCTCTGCCTGGATCGGGACACGCTCCACTACAAGACGCTGGTGGCGGAGCAGTTTGCAGAGCTGACGTACTTTGGCAAGTGGTTCACGCCGCTGCGCGAGGCCATCTCCGCATTTGTGGACAAGACGCAGGAGCACGTCACCGGCGATGTGACGCTCGAGCTGTACAAGGGCAACATCATCAATGCCGGCGTCAGCTCGCCGTATTCGCAGTACTTTGAGGAGCTGGCCACTTTTGGCGAGGATCACGTGTACGACCAGAAGGATTCGGCCGGGTTCATCAACCTCTTCGGCCTTTCCATCCGCATGAACGCGCTCGCCCGGCAGCAGAAGATCAAGTGACGGCGCGGACATCGAAGGACAATTTGGCGGGCATGGCGCCGGCGACCCCGGCGCCATACCTGTGCAGAAAGGAACGAAACGCATGAAGGCGATGTGGGCGGGGCGGTTCCAGAAGGAACTGTCGTCAGAGGTCAACGATTTCAACTCTTCCATCCCGTTTGACGCGCGGATGTATCGGCAGGACATCGAAGGGTCGCTGGCTCACGTGTCCATGCTGGCGGCGCAGGGCATCCTGACGGCGGAAGAGGGCGGGGCCATCGCGGATGGCCTTTGCGGCATTTTGGCGGATCTGGACAGCGGTGCGCTGGCCATCGATCCGGAGGCGGAGGACATCCACATGTTCGTCGAGGCGGAGCTGACGCGCCGCATCGGCGACGTGGGGAAAAAGCTGCACACGGCGCGCAGCCGCAACGACCAGGTGGCGCTCGACCTGCGCCTGTATCTTTGCGCGGAAATTGCCGCAATCCGGGGCTTGACGCGGCGGTTTCTGGGGACTATACTCAACCAGGCGGAGGCGCACGCGGAAACCATTCTGCCGGGCTATACGCATATGCAGCGGGCGCAACCGGTCACGTTTGGCCAGCATCTGATGGCATATGCCAACATGTTCAGCCGCGACCTTGAACGACTGGACGACTGTGAGAAGCGTACGCGCGTTTCCCCGCTCGGCTGCTGCGCGCTGGCGGGCACCACGTTCCCGACGGACCGGCACGCCACGGCCAGGGCGGTGGGCTTTGCCGGACCATGCGAAAACAGCATGGACGGCGTGTCCGACCGGGATTTTGTGCTGGAGCTGGCCGCCTGCCTGGCGGTGCTGATGATGCACCTGTCCCGCTTTGCCGAGGAGGTCGTGCTCTGGTGCTCCTGGGAGTTCCGTTTTGTGGAGCTGGAAGACGCGTACGCCACCGGCTCGAGCATCATGCCGCAGAAGAAGAACCCGGATATCGCGGAGCTGGTGCGGGGCAAGACCGGGCGTGCGTACGGCAACCTCGTGTCGCTGCTGACCATGATGAAGGGCCTGCCCCTTGCCTACAATAAGGACATGCAGGAGGACAAGGAGCCCATCTTCGATAGCGTGGATACGGTCAAGCAGTGCCTATCGGTGTTCGACCCCATGCTGGCGACGATGCGGGTGCATCCGGAACAGATGCGCCGCGCGGCCTCGGCCGGGTTCATCAACGCGACCGACTGTGCCGACTATTTGACCGGTAAGGGCCTGCCCTTCCGCACGGCCTACAAGATCACCGGCGAGCTGGTGGCGCACTGCATTGCCAACGGTACGACGCTGGAGGCGCTGCCGCTGGAAACCTACCGGCAGTTTTCGCCCTGCTTTGACGAGGACGTGTACGCGGCGATCGATCTCGACGCGTGCGTGCGGCGGCGGCAGTCGTTCGGCGGTACGTCGCCGGAGTCGGTGCGGGCGCAGATTGCATCCATGAAAGGACGGCTTTCCCTATGATTCGGGTGTTTATCGACGGCAGCGAGGGCACGACCGGGCTGCGCATCCACGACCGGTTGCCGGGACGCGCGGACATCGAGCTGCTGACCATCGATCCCGCGCTGCGTAAGGATCCGGATGCGCGGCGCGAACTGCTCAACAGCGCGGACATCGCGTTTTTATGTCTGCCGGATGCGGCGGCACGCGAGGCCGTCGCCATGGTGGAAAATCCGCACACGCGTATTTTGGACACGTCCACGGCGCATCGCACGGCGGCGGGCTGGGCATACGGATTTCCGGAGCTGACGGCGGGCCATCGCGCGGCGGTGCAGGGTGGCACGCGCATTGCGGT
>ERZ779888.1312-NODE-1312-length-25333-cov-9.141783_pt1 | contig 25333 bp, 26 predicted proteins | sample MGYA00511245_ERZ779888 | MGnify/ENA primary metagenome ERZ779888 (study PRJEB29588, sample SAMEA2155255) | human gut metagenome | biome: human gut; feature: human-associated habitat; material: faeces | place: Denmark | collected 2008/2010 ...
TCGGCATCACCGCAAACCTTGGCATTGCCCCAAACCTTGGCATTGCCCCAAACCTTGGCATTGCCCCAAACCTTGGCATTGCCCCAAACCTTGGCATCACCGCAAACCTCGGCATCACCGCAAACCCAAGCCTTTCCTTCATGGGAAAGATTTTCTTCTTTCTCAATCCAACCACCAAGGTCACCTACTTCTACAATGCCAAATGCAACAGTCGCACGGATGCGGTGCAACGTGGCAGTTCTGAATAATAATCTGATTTCTTTGGTTTCTCCTGTAAATTCATATTTTTTCATGGTTTATTCCTCACTTTCTAAAAATGCAACAGCCTTGTCATAGTTGCGTTCTATCATTCTAAGTTCATCTTTTCCACGTTCCTATAAATCGCATATTGAACGGTAAATTTCATCATTTCTTAACGCTGTTACCTCATTGGTTATCAGATCAGTGATGACCTGTGGTTCAAGTGCATCCAGTTCCCAAGATTCATTGCCGTATTCATCAATATACTTTGATGCTCTACTGTCAGTGATCTTTGCCGGGTTAGGTGGTGGGTTATATGTACCAATCTGATTCATGGTCAGTGCTACACGCTTCACATACACATCAGCACCGAACATCTGCAAGCGTTCCTGAATATCCCTTGTCATATCATATCAATACCGCTTGGGTCATGGTCACCTAAGTGAATAATCACCCTGTTATCACGGTAATCTTGACTAATGAAACGCTGTGCTGCTGACCACATTTCTGACTGTGAAGTGTAACCCCTACATGAAAAATACGGCATGTCAAGTGGTGTGCAAGCCTGTCCCACAATATCAACTAAGGCATCCTTTTCAACCCACACTTCAACGTAGTTCGGTTGACCGTCCCACTTATTCAGCAGATAACTGTATCTTGCAGATGCGATCACATCAGCCGGATTGTCCCAATGACCATTTCTTCTAAGGTTGCGGGTTCTGTCTGTGATGCTATGCCAGTCAATCAACCCGGCAAGTCTACCGTCATTGATAAGATTTCCAATGTTCTTATAACTGCGTTCATTGTTGGGGATGTACCCACGGGCAACTAACTGATAATATGCCTGTCTAAGTGTCAGTTCATATCCCTGTGCCTGATATTCTTCAACCACCTGATTCACAAGTTTTATCAGTTCAAGACTTTTCTGCTGAAACTTAATGCTTTTATACTCAATCTTTGGCATCAGATCACCCCTTCAATTTCTGCAAAACGCTTTGCATTGATGAAATATGACCAACGGTGTTCACTGGTATGAATCGCATACCCCCAAGGAAAAACGCCCTGTTGTAACCCAAGTGCTATTGTGTTGGTGTGCTTGTGCATCAACTTAGCAACTTCATGTACCGTCAAGGTTGGGATGCCATCTTCACACTTGGAAGGTTTGAATGTCACCGGGGTTTCTTCCTGTTCAAAATAGTCAGGGGTAAGTCCAAGTGATACTGCAATATCACTTTGAACCTGTTCTGACGGTGTGGTCTTGTCATTCAGGTACATACTGATTGACCCCTTACTTTTCCCGGTCAATCCAACAACCTGTGCCTGATTGATTCCTAACTGCTGCATAGCTTGTTTCAACTTTTCGCTGAATTTCATAATTTATCACCTATCCTTTCTTTATTGTGGACTGACAATCCACATTTTAGGTAAAAAAAATCTCCATAACTTCATCATCTGTCAAATGAAGAAGTTCTTTCAAGATCATTACCTCACTTGCTTTGAACTCTGTTTCATTGTTGAGTTTTTTCAAAAACGCCTGATAAGAAACCCCAACCTGTTTAGCAACGTAAACCAATTTGAAACCACAAACATCAATTTTTTCTCTTAATAAATTACCTTTAATCATCTTATTTTTCACCTTCCTTTTCATCATCAGGGAACGCATTATTGTTATACTGTTTCCTGATCGTTATTCTAACAACTCCTGATTCCAACTGTTCAAATGATGTTTCCTTGAACTTCTGCGGTTTGCCTTTTTTCAGGCTTTCTATGTACGCAAGGTATTCAAGTTTGGTTGGAAATTCAAGAATCTGTTCAATCCATGCTGCAACTATTTTCTTCACATAATCACCTTCTTTCTAACATGAACCACCGTCAGCACCATGAAATGCACCAACAGGATAATTCCAATCATTTGTGTATATGTCATCTGTGTTGAACTCACCAGTAAGTATTGAATGTATTGCTGCTTTATCCTTCCAACACACGCAAGACTGTGTATCACCGATAAATTCATCAAGATTCTTTTTGTTATCCAGTGTGAACCCAAGAACTTCTTCATCATGCCTTAGTGCAGCATAATCATCAGGGAAAAGTTCTTTTACTCCGGCAAATAACCGCGGTGTTGAAAATATACACATCATACAACTGCATCTGTTCCAACCTATCCTGTAACATGGGTGTGGGTTTATATGATGCCGTTTCAGCAGTTCCCACACATCCTTTTCAGAATAATCAATGCAGCACCGCCATTGATGAACGATTCTGTGTGCCTTGGCTTCTGCATTGGTGCGGTGTATTTCCATTTCATTGTACTTTGACCGTCCGGCAGATTCACCACGGCGTTCACCTGAAACAATCAAGATTTTCTTGTCACGTTTGGTTTCTTCAAGATTGGCTGTCACACTATCCTGAACCGCTGCTTTTAAGTTACCACTACACCAACGCCCTGAATGTGTACCACCTTTTGCGGGGAATTTATGTCTTTTACCACCCAGTTCTTCAAGTTCACCAAGGCGGTCAAGATTACTGACAACCGTATCTGCAACACATATTTTCAGATATGCAGAACACCAACGCCGTGACAGATCACCAGTTTTTGCGGGGAACTTCATTCTATAACCATACTTTTTCAGAAGTTCTTCCATTTCCTCTGTTGCCTGTTCTTTCAGTTCTTTGCATTTCAGATAATTGCTTGAAAGTTTGCACTGCTTTACTTCACCAGTATCAGGGTCAATCCATTCAATGGGTTCTGATGCGCCTATCCGATACAATTCACCAAAGAAACCATTCACCCTGTATGAAACCCTTAACTTGATACCCTCTGCATCTGCAAGTGCTTTTACATAGTTTTGGGTACATTTCCAGTCCATACGCCTTGAAGGATGCCCGCCGTCAATATCGTGATGCCAAAACTCTATTCTTTCTTTTGGTACACCAAGTTCAAGAAGTTTTAGGTAACAAGCAACTGAATCCTTACCGCCGGAAATCAAAACAACTATCAGATCATATTCTTCAAGTGGTAAAAGTTCCGGCAAATAGATTTTCTTGAAATGCTCTGAATCAGTTCTACCGTCAACCCTTGGTTTCAATTTGATGCCCTTGCCATATATCGGTGCATCAGGAACACCTAATCTGACGGGCGTTTCCTTGGTGCAATCCGCATCTTTTATGAAATCAATCATTGCCTTTATCCTTTCCCAGTTCCTTCAAAAAGTTGTCTATTGTCAGCACACCTTAGTACAATCAGGGGTGTCTTTCCTTTATCAGATTTCACATTAAAATCTGAAAACCTGTTACACATCATTGAACTTTTTGAACGGTGCTGTTCAAACCGCCGGGGTTTCACATTAAAACCACCAAAACCTGTTGACCGACACACAATAGACAATTTTTTGAAAGAACTGAAATCCTATTCCTTGGTTCTTTTCCCCGGAACTGCTGCAACAGTTCTTTTTGAAGTAGTCAGGAAGTCGGGGAACTTCCTGACCCTGAAACAAAGTGCTGTGTCATCTCGTGCGGTTGATTCTTCCACTTAACGGTTTCTTGTTTTAGGGGTAAAGTGCCGATTGGTTCAGCCTGTCCGCTTTCTTCAAATAGTGCGGTACACTGTGCTTTCTTGCCCTACCGTTCCTGTTTTCTTCAACTACTTTGACGGGTCATGTTTATTCTTCACACATTCTATCTGCTATCCGGCAGCCTGACCACCATGTCACTTATGTGTAGCCCTATCGCTTCACCCGTGTCCTTCCTACTTGCTTTGTTTCTTGTGGATTGTCCGTCCACATTTCATACTATAAACCTATGTGGATTGAATGTCAACTATTTTTTATAAAAAACTTAAAAAAAGTTGATTTTCAGTCCCTAACATAGTAAAATTACATATAGAAAGGGGGTGACATTTGTGGTAGACAGAAAGAAGGATTTTCTGAAAATTCTTGGTAATAACATCAAAAAATACCGGGACGATAAAGGACTTTCTCAAGAAGCACTTGCCAACCTTTGCGGGTGGAATACGGACAACGCACGGTCAACTATTTCAAAGATTGAATCAGGGACTAACGATGTCCCCACATCCAAGTTAAAGATCATAGCAGAAAAACTTGGTGTATCAGTTTGTGATCTAATGGATTGTTCAAATATTCAAGAACAGTCTGAATCTGTTGAACTGGTAAAACAAGTTTATGATGAAGAAACCCAATTTGTGATTTCTTCATTTATTAAACTGGATGCAGTTGACAGAATTAAAGTCATTGAACGAATTAACACATTACTGGATGATGAAAAATATTCTGTCAAAAAAGAATCATCAGGAAGTCAAACGGCATAATATGGGTTGACTTTTCCAAAAGGTAACTGTTGGTAACGGGTAACTGTTGTTTTTCTATACTCTATATTTTTACTTTTTTATTTTTTACATTAGAATTACTACATAATCAAAATATAAAGAAAATCAATTATCAACAGTTACTAACCGTTACCCTATTGATAATACTGCATTTATAACAGATACTTAAACCGTTACCAACCGTTACAACGGTTACTGAATGAAAGGAAGGTAAAAATGTTTGGAAAAAAGAAAGAATCAGGAATACCAGTAGGACATTATGAAGGAATTGAAGGGTTTGCGACTGATTACCCTTGCAGAATTGAAGTGAAAGGTGATGTGTTTGAGATCAGAAGAATCAAGCCTGAAACTACGGTTACACTTCCAATGAACAGAATCAAGTCATTTTCAGCAATGGAAGAAGAAAAGTTCATGTTAAAATATCACGGTCAGGCAAAAAACACATCAAAATTAAAAGGTGCAAAGAAGTATTACTTGGTTGTGGAATATGACAAAGGTATGCTTGCCTTTTGGGGAACGGCAATGGAATATGGAAAATTTCTTGATTTACAGAATAAAGGTGTTGCAGCACCTTCACATATTGAATTATAACTGAACAAAAATGAACCCCAACCGTTGCAGCGGTCAGGGTTCTTATAACTCTATACCAAGGAATAGGATGATATAGGCTATGCAATCCTAATTATATCATCCATTCCTTGAAATTTCAATCAGGAAGGAATGATATACATGGGAAGAAGAAACCCAAACGGTTACGGATGTGTGACCAAGTTGAAGGGTAACCGATCACGCCCGTGGCTTGCCAAGGTCACCATATATGATGAACAGGGACACGCAAAACAAACCCCTATCGGTTACGCTGAAACAGAAGAAAAAGCCAACATTCTATTGGCTGAATATAACAACAATCCTTGGGACATTGACCGGGAAAAGGTCACCTTGGTTGTACTCTATCAGCGTTGGTCTGAAATTAAGTTACCAAAGTTAGGAAAATCAAATCAGCAGTCCTTGCGTTCAGCGTTCAAGCACTGTTCAAAATACTACGGTGTGAAGTACCGATCTCTGAAATCTTATCAGATGCAAGACTGCATTGACAACTGCGGGTGTGGGTATTCAACACAATGGTCAATCAAGAATCTGTTCGGTCACCTTGACCGTTTTGCTTTTGAAATTGACCTGATAGATAAAATGTATTCACAAATTACCACCGCCCCACCAATACCTGATACCACCCGTGAACCATTCACGCCTGAACAGGTTGATGCACTATGGAAAATAAAAGATGACCATTGGGTTAATACCGTGCTGATCTACATATATACGGGGTTCAGATTACAGGAATTGTTGGGAATGAAAACTGAACAGGTGAACATCAAGGACTGGTACTTTGAAGGTGGAATCAAGACCGCCGCCGGAAAGTGCCGTATTGTTCCGATACATGACCGCATCAAACCATTTGTGAAAGCACTGGTTGATGAAGGGAACAAGTACCTGTTCACCTATCAGGGTAAAAAGTTCAGTCGGGCAAATTACTATAAGTGTTGGGGTGAAGTCATGGAAAAGATAGGTGCAGACAAGACACCGCATGAAGCACGGCACACCTTTGAAACCAACCTTGACAATGCCAAAGGCAACAGAAAATGTATTGATATGCTGATGGGTCATAAATCAAAGGATGTGGGAAACAGGGTGTATAATCACAAGACTATTGAACAGTTACGGGAAACCATTGCCCTGTTAAAATAATATTTTTTACGCTGAACCAGTAACAAATTAGAAACAAAAAAGACGGGAAATGCCGTAAAATCAAGCATTTCCCGTCTTAAAAAATGTATTATATCGTCAATTCTGAACTCCTTAGTCAGATATCCTCTGCGCCCATCAGCAAGCTTGCAGCTTACATATACATCCATCACCTTGTCCGCGTAGTCTGCTGCGTTAGCGGTACCGTTACTGCCTGACCTTACATGCGGAGCCATGATTCCTTCTGTATCCCCGGCTGCCATCCCGGCAAAACTGCTGTCCGGTTCCATGTCATATGGCATCACCGTATAATCATCCAGATAGAGCATTACTCCGTCTTCCAATTTGTTATAATGAATAAGTATCTCGTTAATATTGGAATAGTCATCAACCTCTTCAAGTACTTCCGCAAAATTGTTCAGTGTATCATGTGCAGAATCCATCTGTGCACGCAGTGTCATCGTTCCCTGCTTCGTTACCTCCATTATATCTTCTACAGCCAGATTCCATAATCTCTCGCGTACAAACTTTTGAAACTGATACATTGCTCCTGCAAGCGCACATGCAACAACTATATATACTACTGCCAGCATCCATATATTTTTCTTCATATTAATATATTATATGTTACAGCAATATTCAGTCAATAAAATATCCAAATTTTAAGTATCCATTAGTTTTTTTTTGATAAACAAAAAGCGACATTGCTGTCACTTTTTGTCGAAATAACATTCACGTGCAATATTAATAATCCTTATCCTGCTTGCTTTAGATTTACCGTCATGATAGAATATACATCAGTTTGTATACGTATACAGACTTCAGATGCCCGCAAAGACGGAGCAAGAATGGAGACTACTATGAGTATTTTAAATGTTGAACACCTTAATCATGGTTTTGGTGACCGTGCAATTCTAAAGGATGTGTCTTTCCGCCTCTTAAAGGGCGAGCATGTAGGATTTATCGGTGCCAATGGCGAAGGAAAGTCCACATTCATGAATATAATAACCGGTAAGCTTATGCCTGATGAAGGTAAAATCGAGTGGGCAAAGAATATCCGTGTTGGATATCTTGACCAGCATGCAGTTCTTGAAAAGGGACAGACGATTAATGATGTCCTTAATGATGCATTCAAATTTCTCTTTGAGCTTGAAGCACGTATGAATACAATCTGCGACAAGATGGGCGAAGCTTCACCTGAAGAGCTTGAGGTTATGCTTGCCGAGCTTGAGGAGATTCAGAATACACTTGATTCACATGATTTCTATATTATAGATACAAAGGTTAATGAAGTCGCCCGCGCCCTTGGTCTTACCGATATCGGACTTGACCGTGACGTGACAGAACTCAGCGGCGGTCAGCGTACCAAGGTTCTGCTTGCCAAGCTGCTTCTTGAGAAGCCTGACATCCTGCTTCTTGACGAGCCTACCAACTACCTCGATGAATCACATATCGAATGGCTCAAGCGCTATCTCAATGAATATGAGAATGCATTTATACTGATATCACACGATATCCCGTTCCTTAACAGTGTAATTAACCTTATATATCACATTGACAATGGAGAGCTTACACGCTATGTCGGCAACTATGATGACTATATGCGTGTATATGAAATGAAGAAATCCCAGCTTGAAGCCGCCTATAAGAAGCAGCAGCAGGAAATTGATGACCTTAAGGATTTCGTTGCCCGCAATAAGGCGCGTGTTGCCACACGTAACATGGCAATGTCACGCCAGAAGAAGCTTGATAAGATGGATGTTATTGAACTTGCACAGGAAAAGCCAAAGCCTGAATTCAATTTCCGTGAGGCGCGTACACCGGGCCGTTACATTTTCGAGACAAAGGACCTTGTAATAGGCTATGACACTCCACTTTCACGTCCTCTTAACCTTACAATGGAGCGCGGCCAGAAGATTGCCATGACCGGCGCTAACGGTATCGGTAAGACAACTCTTCTCAAGAGCATAATGGGCTACATAAAGCCCATCTCAGGGCAGTCCGTTCTCGGTGACTATCTTTATCCGGGATATTTTGAGCAGGAGAAAAAATACGAGAGTAACATCACATGTATAGATGAACTATGGAGCGAATTCCCGGCAATGACGCAGTATGATGTGCGTACCGCGCTTGCCAAGTGTGGTCTAATGACCAAGCATATCGAGAGCCTCATGAAGGTTTTAAGCGGCGGCGAACAGGCAAAGGTTCGTCTGTGCAAGCTTATCAATCATGAGACTAATCTTCTGCTTCTCGACGAGCCTACCAACCACCTTGACGTTGACGCCAAGGATGAGCTTAAGAGAGCGCTCAAGGCTTACAAAGGCAGCATTCTTCTCATATGCCATGAGCCTGAATTCTATGAGGACATTGTCACAGACGTGTGGAACTGTGAGGAATGGACTACGAAAGCGCTGTAGGGGTATGATTTCCGGAATATGATTGTTGGAGTATGATTCCATTTTACATGTATATGCAATTATAAAATCAGGCACAGGTCCCGGCATGGCTGTATCAGTTCTGTATTGATGCACCATTGCCGCAATCTGTGCCTGATTTTGTTTTTAATATTTTATCAGTATATTATGTCAAACATTATGTCGATGATTTTATACTTACATTTTTACCTGAAAATGCTATTCCCATTTTTACTATGTCACTTATCCCTCGTGACCTAAGCTCTGAATCATATCTCTTATCACAAATCTGTTCCAATGCTTTTTCTGCCATATCCGCCAATGCCGGAGCACCTTTATCCGAAGCTGCCTTAAGTTCTATGATTATACCGGGATATCGGCTCACTCTCGGTATCATGCATATATCATATCTTCCATTCCCGGACTCTCTGTTGGATTTTATCTCATACTTATCATCCATCAGTGCTATCATTCCCAGAGTAAGTCCATGATAAAACCCTTCCGCAGCCGAATCATAATAGCTTATTGACTTATCAAGGTACTCTTTTATTGCATCATTCAGCCTTTCCGTATCAGCCTCATACAGACTCTCGGCAATCTTATTGGCAGTTGCCTGTGACACAGCTCCTATCTGTAGCATGTGAGCAGTCACTTCATTCTTATATACAGCAGCAATCTCTCTGTTAGGTATACTTATTCTGCACATATAAGTACCATCACTCTGAAGCTTTCTGTCAGTAGCTTTCAGGTATCCGGCAACGAGAAGCATACTGTATACATTATATGGGTCATTGCCCAATGTCGAATACACAACATTCTGGTCTATACGCGCAAGGACTGTTTCCCCCTGCATAAGCACATTAAGCTTTTCAGACACATCTTCTCCTGCTGCACCAAGAACTTCCCCAAGTATCTCGTTTCTTCCTGTATTAACCCAATATGCCTGAGGTGTACATCCTTTTGCGACATAATTTATAACAGACCATGGATTAAATATATCGGTATTGCCAAACCTGTAGCCGTCATACCATTCCGTAAGCTCCTGATATCTGTCTGTTATACCATAATACTTAAGCATGTCTGTAATCTCATCTCTCGTAAATCCGAAATAACTGCTGTATTCCTCGTCAAACACCGAATCTACTACCAGATTATTAAGTCCGCTGAAAATACTTTCCTGAGCGATTCTAAGAATACCTGTCAGAAATCCATACGTTATATGTTTGTTATCTTTAAATGCTCCGGAGAAAAATGTTCTCATAAAAGAAATTATCTCATCATAGAAGTCCTTAGTGTGACCTTCCTGAATCGGGGTGTCATATTCATCTATAATTATTATAGGTGCTGCTCCGTAGCACTCGTCCAGCATTCTCGACAGGTTCTCAAGAGATGCCGTAAGCTCGACTTCTTCTGCTTCTCCCCTGACTACTTTTTGGAAATACTCTTTCTCATACTCAGGTACATTATCACTGTCCAATATCTGCGAATGCCGTCCATATTCAACCTGCAACAGACTTTTTATCTTATCTAATGTGTCATTCCAATTATCAAACTTCACATCCTTGAACGTGAGAAATATTATCGGATATCTCCCCTGATGCTTTGTATATTTCTCACCGCACTGCCATATCTTTTTATTGTAAAAATACTTTGCTGTATCTTCATCGGATATCTCAAAAAACACCCTAAGCATATCCATATTGAGTGTTTTACCAAATCTTCTCGGTCGTGTAAATAATGACACAAGCGGCTTCTTATCAAGAAAATCCTTAATCATAAGTGTCTTATCGACATAATAATACTCTGCCTGGGCTCTTATATAGTCAGATATTCCAATAGGCAGTGCCTTCTTATCCGTGTTCTGATTTTTCTTACTGTATCTTCCGGTTACAACTCTGTCATCTGTCGGTTTCTTTGCATTCTCCGGAATATTCCATATTTTTCCTATTTTTACAGCCCCCTCTATTCTTCCAGAAGAACACATTCCACTTACAGCTCTTACAGATACTCCCCACTTTTCAGCAATTTCCTTACATGAAAGCATAACAATCTCCGTTCCCGACCGTTCACATGCACTCTGAATCAGCCCGTATGTGCAATAATCAATATTTCTTACAATATATTATAGCCATTCTTCGGAAGAATATCAATGTTCTTCGGAAATATATCAAAGATTTGCAGAAATATGTCAAGAATTTTCAGAATAATATCAAAATCATATTGATATTCTTCCAAAAAAAGAGACAGCCATTTTCCCACCAACCGGTGGGAAAACGCTGTCTCCTTCTCTAAATGTCAGTTGTGAGGAGTTAACGATTCATAAGCAGACGCTTTTAGAGCGGCCGGTACTTGGGCAGCGTCCTTTGCTGCCCTATGTACCCGCTGCCAGCTCTAAGCAGCGAAAGCGGGTCTGCGTTGAATGTTAACTTCTCCGCAACGTCACTTTAAGAATTATTCTTTTACCCCATCTCACCGCGTATATCAATCTCCGGCGGTTCTATCGGATAATTACCTGTAAAGCATGCATCACAGAATCCTGTACCTCCGCAGATCATCTCGCTTAACTTGTCCACTTCAAGGTATCCGAGCGAATCTGCTCCGATAAGCTTACATATCTCATCAACGGAGTGACCTGATGCAATAAGCTGGTCCTCTGAAGGAATATCTGTACCGAAATAGCATGGATGCAGGAATGCCGGTGAACTGATTCTTACGTGAACCTCCTTTGCACCTGCTGCCTTCAGGAGATTAACTATTCTTGCACTTGTTGTTCCACGCACGATAGAGTCATCAATCATGACTACTCTCTTGCCTGCAACAGCTTCCTTAAGGACATTAAGCTTAACCTTCACGCTGGATTCTCTCTGTGCCTGCTTAGGCTTAATGAATGTACGTCCTACATAGTTATTCTTTATAAATGCATTGCCATACGGAATACCTGACTCCATCGCAAATCCGAGTGCTGCCGGATTACCCGACTCAGGAACGCCTACAACAAGGTCTGCCTCTACAGGATGTGTCTTGGCGAGAATCTTTCCCGCGTTAATTCTTGACTCATACACTCCCATTCCGTCAATCTTGCTGTCAGGCCTTGCAAAATAAATATATTCAAATATACATCTTGCCGTGTTCTTCTGGCAAAGCGTCTTATCAGACTTAATTCCATCCTTCGTTATCGTAACAACTTCGCCAGGCTCAACATCTCTTACAAATTCCGCACCTACAGTATCAAGTGCGCATGTCTCTGATGAAAGGAAATACGCATTATCTCTCTTACCGATACAAAGCGGTTTGAATCCAAATGGATCTCTTGCTCCGATAAGCTTTCTCGGGCTCATTACAATAAGCGAATATGCACCCTTAATCTTCTTCATCGCATTGAGAACAGCATCCTCAACAGTCGGAACATTAAGTCTTTCTCTCGCTATGAGGTATGCAATAACTTCTGAGTCGATTGTCGTCTGGAAAATAGCTCCCGTATAAGAAAGCTCTTCCCGCAACTCAACGGCATTAAGAAGATTGCCGTTATGTGCCATGCCGAGAGTTCCCTTAACGTAATTAAGGACAAGCGGCTGCGCATTCTCACGGATACTGCTTCCTGCTGTAGAATATCTGACATGGCCGACACCGATGTTACCGTTAAGCTTCTCCAGCTTCTCCGGATTAAAGACTTCATTAACAAGTCCCATATCCTTATAAGAAAGAACCTTTCCCTTAGGACCTTCCGTATCACTAACTGCTATACCGCAGCTTTCCTGTCCTCTGTGCTGAAGGGCAAAAAGGCCATAATAAATTGTAGATGCAACATCATTGCCGTCAAAGTCATATACACCAAAGACTCCGCACTCCTCATGAAGCTCATCCTCAGCATAGTAGCTGTCGTTAATATCAATCTGATTCATAATTCTCCATTCCCTTAAAGACTGTTAAAAAGCGGTAATTATCAATGCAATTATCTGCGTGAAAAATCCTTGCCTGTAAGGAGCTTATATGCTTCCTTATACTTCTCAACTGTCTTATCAATAACATCATCAGGAAGAAGGTAATCACTGTCCGGATTAGCCTTAAGCCAGTCTCTTACAAACTGCTTGTCATATGAAGGCTGTCCCTTGCCCGGCTCATAGCCTTCAAGCGGCCAGAATCTTGAGCTGTCAGGTGTGAGCATCTCATCACCGATTACAACCTCACCATTCTCATCAAGACCAAACTCGAACTTAGTATCTGCAATGATGATACCCTTGCTTAATGCATACTCTGCACACTTCTTGTAAAGTGTGATTGTTGCATCCTTAATCTTGGTTGCGTACTCAAGACCCTTACCAGGGAACTTCTTCTCAAGTACCTCTATACTCTTCTCAAATGAGATATTCTCATCATGGTCACCAATCTCAGCCTTCGTACTTGGTGTATAGATTGGCTCAGGGAGCTTCTCTGACTCCTTAAGTCCTTCCGGAAGCTTGATTCCGCATACTGTTCCGTTCTCCTTATAGCTTGCCCAGCCACTTCCCGTTATATAACCTCTTACGATACACTCTATTGGAAGCATTGTAAGCTTCTTGCAAAGCATACTTCTTCCGATATATTCATCCTTGTGGAAAAACTCTGGCATGTCATTAACATCCACAGATACCATATGGTTTGCAACAACATCCTTTGTATAATCAAACCAGAATCTTGACATCTGTGTAAGGATTGCACCCTTATCTGTAACCTTATTCTTAAGAATATGGTCAAATGCTGATATACGGTCTGTAGCAACCATAACAAGCTTATCCTCACAATCATATACTTCCCTTACTTTACCTTCATAGAGTAATTCACACTTTCCCATGAGTATTCCATCCTTTTCTTATATTGATTTGTTTATAAAATCATTCCGCTGTAAATGCAGTCTGAAAACGAACATAAACATTATATAACAGCCACATTGCAAAATCAACACAATTTGTCGGAGGGCAGAGCAAACGATGGGCAGGTACTTTATTCCCACCCCATCTCATGTGCAACATATTCCTTAAGTCGGAATATTGTATATAACGGAATGCTCCACACATGTGTATCTCCGTCAATATTATCTCCGACATTCTTTAAAGATGTTCTGACTGCCATCCTTGGATTATACCTTTTGCAGAATATATGCAGGCTTTTTGCCTTTGTATTATCTGCTGATTTCACTTCAATCGGGAGAAGGATTCCTTCATAATCAGTAATAAAATCCACCTCCGCATCAGCTTTTGTTCTCCAAAAATAACTCTCTATCCCCATATATTTGAGCTGTGTCATTATATAATTTTCCGTCAATGCCCCCTTAAAGTGAATATATGACACATCTCCATCAATAATCGTTCTATAATTAACATTGGACTTTCTTCTAAGAAGCCCTACATCCGACATGTATACTTTAAAATATGTGCTGTCTGCCATTCCTGCCAATGGCAGTTCCGGATTAGGCACCATATTCAGTTTATACGCGATGCCTGCGCTGACAAGCCACTCCAACGCATCCCCAAGATCTTTAGCCCTCGCCCCCTGCTTTACATGTGAAAATATAAACTTATTGTTATCACGCACTATCTGTGACGGAATAGCATTCCATATAAGCCTTACTTTATTAGCCGTGTCTGCATTCGTGTGCTTGCCAAAATCATCTGCATAATCTCTTAATATCCTATCCTGAACCTCTTCCACCGCACTGTAATCATGAGTATCAACCCAAACCTGCACAGCCTCAGGCATTCCACCAACAATGTAATAATTCTTCAGATATTTTTCCAATGGTACAGTATATAATTCCGATATTTCACGCTCACACCGGAGTTTACATACCCCATCGATATATTTACCGCCGCCATCTGCATTTACAAATTCCTCAAAGCTCATCGGATACATATCTATACGATCAACCTTGCCTACGGGAAACGATACTCCCTCTTGTCTAAGCGCAACACCCAACAGAGAACCTGCCGCTATAATATGCAGCTTTGGCATATTCTCGCAGAAATACTTAAGTGACTGTATTGCACGCGGGCAGTCCTGTATCTCATCAAATACAACCAGTGTCCTGCCCGGTTCAATTGTATCTCCATATATAATACTTCCAAGCTCATCAACTATTCTCTTCACATCAAAATCATATTCAAAAACCGACTGTAAGCCGGCATTTCCATCAAAGTTGAAATATGCCATGTTCTCAAAAAAAGCGGCCGCTTTCGCGACCACTTCTTACATGTTATCCGTTTTTTATAATTCCCCTGCTGCATATATAAGTCAGCACAAAATATCCTCCATATATCAGTACAAGAAATACTGCCGTCGTGCCAACCGATGCCATCATAGAGCTCATTCCCATTGTTGATAGTATCAGGTTGACAAATTTCAAACCAAATATTGAGTGGATGACTGCCAGCAGAAGCGGAAACGCAAAGAATATTCCTATCTGCCTGAAAAGTGCCATATCTATCATTCTCTCATCAACACCGATTTTCCTGAGCACTCCGTATCTTTCCTTATTGTCCGCACTGTCAGACAATTCCTTAAGTGCAAGAATCGCAGCACTGCTTATCAGAAAGATAATTCCAAGATAAAGTGCTATGAATGTTACAAGTGCTCCAAGCCCTACACCATTCTGTGCTATTCCGCCTTTTGTCTCACAGTTAACAAGGCTGCCAACGCTTCCTGAAGTTTCGGAATCATCAGAATCCATAGATTGTGAATTCTTCTTATTAATCAGCTTAACCGTATCAACCAGCTTATTGTCGGCGCTGTTCTTCCATGCTTTATCACCGCTCTTATAATTGGCACTGATTCCTGTGATATACAGCCTGCTGTCATCAAATGCATCGTCAGGCAGGACAAATATTCCGTCATTGATACGCTGTGCCGAAATCGTGACAAAGCCATCCATACATTCCGAATAACGCGGTCTGTAGGTCTTTTCACCGACGGCTATCGTCTGACCGTTCTTAAGTGCAGCATTTCTTATATCTACCATATATTTATAATTGGCAATCACAATATACTCGTCCTCATTAAGACTGTGCTGCTGTAATCCGTATAAGCCCGCAACTCTGTTATAATCGCTGAGCTTCATGAATAACTCCTGCCCTGATAAATCCACAAGCGGATTTGTACTTATAAGAATATCCGCATATTCCCCAAGTGTATCTGCTGCCGTCAGGCCTGTCCTGTACATATTATATGCCGTTATATCCTTAAGATATGTGTCTGTATCAAAGCCGTTATCTGTAAGAAGTCTGCATATCCTGTCAGCGTCTGACGCATCAGCTTCATCTGAATACTTCAGCCTTACCTGCATATCAACCGGTGCGCATTCACTAAGGCTTTTCTTAAGTGAATCCTTCATTGACAATGCGCCGGCAAGCACGCTTATCGTTATAAAAAGCATCAGGCATATTACTGTTGTCGAGAATACCGTTGTATTAATTTTGCTTCCAAACTGCCTGAGCACAAAACTGTTCACGCCTCTGTAATAAACGCTCTTAATGCTTGTAAATATTCTTATTAAAAGTCCTGAAACAGACCAGAATATAAGAAATGTTGCCACGCAGCCAAGCCCGACCGGAAGCCACAGCTTATCCATCACATTAAGCTTAAATGCTCCTGCCGTAACCAGCCAGTATGCGTAAGACAGCAGACCCACCGCAATCACAAAAACAAATGTGCAGATAAGAGGATTTTTCATTGTAATCTTTTCATTCTTCTTTCCTGCATTCAGAAGATCTATAAGCCTGCATTTACTTATGCTAAATGTATTAAACAGCATTACAAGCACATACATGATTGCAAAATATACAATCGTTTTCACACATGCTTCTGATGAAAATATAAACCTGAAGCCCGTCATATCAGCGTCAAACATGTTCGCAACTATAACGCTCATAAACTGCGATGCCACTGTTCCGAGAACTATTCCGACCGCAAGCGAGACAACTCCAATAAGCATTGTCTCAATGAAAAGAATAAGTGATATCTTTCTTTTTCCCATGCCTAGTATCATATATATTCCAAATTCCTTATTACGCCTCTTTATAAGAAATCTGCTTGCATATATAATAAGGAATCCCAATATAAATGATACAAATACGCTTACGCCTGAAAGAATATCTGTCATCAGTTTTATAATCTCATACACGGATGAATTGACCTTAAGCATTACCGTCTGGCTGTCAATCGCATTAAATACATAGAACACCGCAACGCCGAGAATAAGCGTAAAGAAATATATCTCATAATCCTTAAAGCTCTTACGGATATTTTTTATTGAAATTTTAAACAGCATTGTTAAGATCGCCTCCTAACAGTGTTACAACATCAATAATCTTATCAAAGAACTCCTTGCGCGTACTGCCGCATTTGAGAATCTCGTTGAATATCTTTCCGTCTTTTATAAATATTACCCTGTCCGCATAGCTTGCCGTGAATGCATCATGTGTTACCATGAGTATCGTTGCCTCAAGCTCCTGATTGAGATAATTGAAGCTCTCAAGCAGCATTCTTGATGCCTTCGAATCAAGAGCACCTGTCGGCTCATCTGCCAGAATCAGCTTTGGATTGGTTATTATTGCCCTCGCACTTGCAACTCTCTGCTTCTGTCCCCCTGACATCTGATATGGGTATTTGTCAAGCACATCACTAATACCAAGCTCACACGCAAGCTGTAATACCCTCTTTTGTATCTCCTTAGCATGGACTCCCTGTATTGAAAGCGCCAGCGCAATATTTTCAAATGCAGTAAGTGTATCCAGCAGATTGAAGTCCTGAAAGATAAAGCCAAGCTGCTCTCTTCTGAACCGGTTGAGCTTATTCCCCTTAAGCTCCGTAATATCCTGTCCGCCTACATATATCCTTCCTGATGTAACCCTGTCAATCGTTGATATGCAGTTGAGAAGCGTTGTCTTACCTGAGCCGCTGGCTCCCATAATCGCAACAAACTCGCCCTTATCAACCTCAAAGGATATATTATCAATCGCTTTGGTGAGGCTTGATCTGTTTCCGTAATACTTTTCAACGTTGTCAATTCTAAGTATCGTTTCCATAATTATGATTCCTTTCGTTAAGATTAATTATGTTTTATCACATCACTAATCTTATGTCGTTCGTTCAACATTACGGAATATTACATTTTTGTAACATTGTAAAAGTCATTTTTATAAAACGTCATCTTCACTTCCGTATATTCGCCAATTGCCGATTCTATGTATATATCATGTCCCATCTTATCACACATTTTTTTGACGATATAAAGTCCCATTCCTGTTGCCTTGGAATATCTTCTTCCGTTCTCCCCGGTAAATGATTTGTCAAATACTCTCGGAATGTCAGATCCGCTTATGCCTATGCCGTTATCATATATCCTAAGTTCAATGCTCTTCTTATCCTGTACTGCCGATATCCGTATTACTGACGTATCCTTATTATCATCCTTATATTTGATGCTGTTGCTCAATATCTGGTTCAGCATAAATTCAAGCCATTTGGCGTCAGTGTATACCGTGACATCCACATCCGACACCTGAAAATCTATATTATGCTCAAGTATGTCATCCTTATTGCGGACAGCCACCGCACCTACTGTTCTTGCTAGGCTGCATTCATCAATGATGTAATCCTTCTCCGCATTCTCACTTCTTACATAGTAAAGAATCTGCTCTATGAGATTATTTATTCTGCGCACCTGTGTCAGCATGCGGTCATTTTTATCATGGCTGTTGTGAAGTATAAGTGTCATTGACGATATCGGAAGCTTAATCTCATGAATCCACATCTCGACATACTCTTTAAAATTCTCCGCCCCCTGCCGATAGCCATTTACATTGTCAGCCATCGATTTGCCTGTATCCCGGAGTACGCTCTCTATTATTCTTCCTTCGTAGAAGCCCGGTGAGGGTATCGTCTCAGGCACAAGATATTTTTTGTCGAGATTATCGGTATTATCCAACAGCGTATCATAGAACTTCTTCTTTCTGAAAAAATCAATAAGAATCTCTGATATGAAAAATATCACAAATATAGCTGATACCGCCACTATTGCCTGCGTCTCAAGCCTGTACGCCCTCATAAGCAGAACTGCCGGCACAAGCAGCACAATCAATATAACCAATGAATATATCCTGTCTTTAAAATAATCCCTGAATCTCATAATCTACCCTATAAGTATATACCCCTGACCTTTTCTGGTCTCTATAACGTCTTCAAGTCCCGCTTCTTTGAAATGCGCCCTGAGCCTGCTTATATTCACGGTCAGTGCATTATCGTTGAGATACTCCTGATTGTTCCACAGCTCAGTCATCAGCTCGTCCCTTGATACTATCCTGTCCTTATTGGACAAAAGATACATAAATATCGTCATCTCATTTTTCGTAAGGAGTATCTCACTGCCTGAATTGTATCTGATTACGCCCTTCTGCGGAAGTATCTGCATATCTCGGAATACAATTGTACCGTCGCTGCCATGCCTGCTGCTAAGTCTCTTGAATATGGCATTAATCCTTAAGAGAAGAATTGTAGGGTTATAAGGCTTCGTAACATAATCGTCCGCCCCGTAGCTCATTGAAAGTACCTCGTCAGCTTCCGAATCCCTGCTCGTAACCATAATAACAGGAACCTCTGACCTTGTGCGGAGCTGCTTAAGCAGCAGCTCCCCGTTAATATGCGGAATATTTATATCGAGAAGTACAAGGTCTGCTTCAGCTGCAAGTATCCCCTCACAGGCATTATCAAAATTCTCAAGGGCAACTGCCTCATACCCTGAATTATCAAGCAGTTCCTTAAGCTCCCCGCTTATTGACTTGTCATCCTCAACTATGCAGATTCTTTTCATAATTCTCCCAGTATCTTGCGCGCAACATACACACCGCTCGCGCTTGCATGTGACAGTGAATGTGTAACACCGCTGCCGTCACCGATAATGTACAGTCCCTTATGAAGTGTCTCAAGGTGCTCATCAAGTTTCACTTCCATGTTATAGAACTTGACTTCAACTCCATACAGGAGTGTATCATCATTAGCCGTTCCCGGTGCAATCTTATCAAGAGCATATATCATCTCAATGATGCCGTCAAGGATACGTTTCGGAAGAACAAGGCTTAAGTCACCCGGTGTTGCTGCAAGAGTAGGTACAACCATGCCTTCCTCAATACGCTTTGGATTGCTTCGCCTTCCGCGGATAAGATCACCGAATCTCTGGACAATTACGCCACCGCCAAGCATATTGCTAAGACGCGCTATACTCTCTCCATATCCGTTGCTGTCCTTGAACGGTTCAGAAAAATGCTTGCTTACTAACAGTGCAAAGTTCGTATTCTCTGTCTGCTTTTCCTTATCCTCATAGCTGTGGCCGTTGACTGTAATGATTCCGTTAGTATTTTCATTAACAACGCTTCCCTTAGGATTCATGCAGAAAGTACGCACGTTATCCTCAAACTGCTGTGTTCTGTATACAATCTTGCTTTCATACAGCTCGTCTGTAAGATGTGAGAATATAACCGCCGGCAGCTCAACACGCACACCTATATCAACACGGTTGGATTTTGTTGGAATATTAAGCTCATCACAGACCTTCTCCATCCACTTGCTTCCGCTTCGCCCTACCGAAACGATGCATTTGTCACATTCATAGCCTGCAGCTTCTGTATTGACGCGGTATCCTTCACCTGCGTCACCCAGCACCTCTATATTATGTACAGGCGTATCAAAGAAGAAATCAACCTTATCCTTGAGGAATGCATACAGGTTCTCAAGCACAATATAATTAATATCCGTTCCAAGGTGGCGCACTGATGCATCAAGAAGATTCAGCTTATTCTGCATGCATATTTTCTTGAATTCCGTCCCCGCAGTTGAATAAAGCTTCGTTCCCTCTCCGCCATACTCCATGTTAATTCCGTCCACATAGCGCATCAGGTCAAGCGCCTTCTGCCTGCCTATGTACTCATACAGCGTTCCGCCAAATGCATTGGTGATGTTATACTTTCCGTCTGAGAATGCACCGGCACCGCCAAATCCGCTCATAATTGAACAGCTCTTACAGCCGATACATTTCTTGATCTTATCACCGTCAATCGGACATCTGCGCTTCTCAAGCGAATGTCCTGCCTCAAATACGGCAACCCTGCAGTCAGGTGCATTCGTAACCAGCTCATACGCTGAAAAAATTCCTCCCGGGCCTGCTCCCACAATAATTACGTCATACTTATTCATAACTTTTCCTCCAATCCGCAGCAATATAACATTAATTGTAACGTAAAAGGCTGCCGTTAAACAGATGCACTGATTCCTTGTTGGGAATCATAGTCTTACTGTTTAAGGCAGCCGGTAGAAACTCTCGTCCGTATTACGAGTTTATATGATTTTTAACCTTAGTGATTATAGCGTATCGGAGTGGTGGATGTCAATTACAAACACTGTTTACTTCTGTACAAAATGCCGTTTACCTCTGCCGCGGCTGCCGTCACCGCCATGCTACACCTGAAAATTCTGCATAGTCACCTGCAGCGAATTAACACTGTCCGGCACATCTGATAGAATTAATCATATCATTAATCAGGTCGATCGAAGTATGTACGTTATCTGCGGCATTTCCAATACTTTCACTTGTCTCATTATATCTTTCCTTTAATTGTTCCAATCATACAATTTCTCCTTTGCCTCAAAATTTATATTATGCACGTTCCTATTATAACTATACAAAAATATTATCACGTGCTTACTCTGTCGGCAATAAGAAACGTCATGCAATTATCCTGCAAATCCCCTGATACTAATTACTTTCTAAACTTGTATTTTCCTTTTCCGTGACCTGATACCGGTTCAATAATCTCTGCCTGCACCAGATTGGATAGAAGTTTGGAAGCACCTGAGCCTTTTAGATTGAGAAGTTCCATAACTGCACTTCTACCAAATATTTCATCAAAACCAAACTTCTCAAAAAGACTGCGGATATGAGTTGTCGTCTTTACCGAAAAATTGCTGACTTTCTCGGTAAGCACACTTTCAATATCCACTTTTTTATCTTGAATGTCCACTTTTCCGCTCTCAATATCCACTTTTTTATCTTCAATGTCCACTTTTTCTTCATTCAAAAGACCACTTATATGAAGATTTCGATTGTGAAGTTCATTTTTCTCGTTCAAAAGCAGATTTCGGAGAAATGCTTCCAGATACTCTGTTGTTTCATAAACACCCATCTGCAAGTTCGTGTAGTTTGCACGAACAAGTGCATTTCTAAAATACCATGCATTTTCCGCAAAAATATCATTGGCAGCAGAGAATCCAAGTGTTCTCAAATATTTAATGAAGAACACTGCTGTTGTTCTGGTATTGCCTTCCCCGAAAATATGAATTTGCCATAACCTTGAAATAAATACTGCAAGATGATGAATAATCCTGTCCATCGAAAGACCTTTATAGCTGAATTCTTTCTCCTGTAAGAAATCGTATTCGAGCGTTGCTCTCAGTTCAGAAGCACTACCATACATAACGGTTGCCCCATCAAGCACCCATTCTTTCTTTGTTATGTTATAATCTCTAATCTTTCCGGCATGCTTGTAAATTCCCTGAAAAAGTTTGCGGTGGATAGAAATATACTCATTTGGCGAAAATGAAAATGCTGTTTCAGAAAGGATTTCTGCAATACGTGAAGAAACCTTATCCGCTTCCTCAGTACGCCCGTCATCAGACAAATGCTCCGGTCTTTCTTCATAGTAAGTGTCAATAAGACTCTGTGCTTCTTTCATGGTGATTCTGCCTTCAATGTTCTGAATAGCAGTATCAATCAAATATTTAGATGGTTTGAGTCCATCCACTGCCTGAAGTCCGATTGCTGTACTCCAAACATAGCCTTTATGAGCTTTATCCGGTTCAGATTCCCTCAAATATTCTTTAAATATGTCTTTTTCCATTTCAACCACCTCTTAAAATCAACTATTCTGCTATTACCAAAACCACTTCAATTGCCTGCACCAGATTAAACTATTCATGTCAACTCCCGTACTGCTCTGCCAGCCTTTTGATTTCAGCCCTTATTTCTTCCACAAGGCTTTCCGGACCGATAATCTGTGCTCCCGCTCCCAGTGCCATAATCCAATGGATAAAATGACTGCTGGCTGCGACCTTAGCTTTAACCTTAAAATGTTCTTCATCCGCTTTATACATTCTTACATCTTTTCCAAAACGGTCTATCATAACTCCTGCCAGATTATTTGCACATAAGATTTCAACATCCATTTTTTCTCCGTCAAACATGTTGAACATCTTCTTGGCATAGGCAGCCATACGGCTGTTTCTTTACATTCCATTGGAAATATTGGAATGATATCTTTAAATTCAGTGAAATTGCATTGTGAATCGCATCCACATTTTCCATGATATCATTATTCATGGCTTTGACACGGCCCGCCACATACACCTGACGTTGGAGCTTTGACGCATCGTGCCTGCTTGCCAGCCGCTCTATCTTCTTAATCAGCTCATTGGATTTTTTCTCTGTAATAAATTTTGCCGATGCCACAGAATCCGCCAACAGCTTTAACTCTGCTATTTCAAAATCCCGGTTCACTACCTGATAATGAAATGTTTTTCCATACTGTGTCTTCCTGATTCTTATTCCAAAATCATCCAGCTGGGCAATATCATCATAAAGGCTCTTTCTCTCTGCAGTTACATTATTTGCAGACAATTTGTCTATTATTTCCTGTAATGTGATGTCATGCTCTGCATCTGTATTTTCCAACAATATATTTGCCAGATATAAAATCTTAAGCTTCTGATTGCTTCTTGCGCCACGCCTCTGTACCTTTTCCTGAATCTGCTTATCATCCGTCATAAAACACCTCCGGCATGCTTTGATATCTGTATTATATCAAAACTTCCAAGAATTTGGCAGTACATAATTCCGGTCTTACTATTTTAGCTGCCAATCTTACAGCTCCAATCCTACAGCTCATATAAAATACAACATCTTCTTTCTACTTTGATGAACCGGCACAGCACATTGCAATAATAACAATCAGTGCAATAACAATAATCAGCAACACCGGTTGTGTAAATAACCACATTATTGCTAAAACGAGAACTGCTCCGCCGACAAATTTTCCGATTACTTCCAATCCGGAAAAATCGCCACCACATGCGGCTATAATTGAACCAATTACAAACATTAAGATACCTGTTAATATATACATACCTACTACCTCCCATAATCTGTAAATATAAATTTGTCATCCTTGAATACTTATATTTCTGCTTCCTTAGGATGACTCCATTATGGCAAATTGTAAGTCCATAAATCCTCTCTTGCATCTCGAAACTTTGTTCTTTTTATTAATTGATATGAACCAAAGAAGAGCAAAAAAGACGCAGGATTTCTCCTGCGTCCTCACACCTATCCGGCTTCTTTAACATACTGCCAAAGCTGCCTGCCGAACTCCGCTGCTATGAATTCGGAAATAATCAAATCACAAGCTGTTAAATTGCTCTGGAGAGAACACATTTGGCTGATACCAAACGCAAATATATAGAGCATGGTGCTACTACTTTTGGACAAGTTGTCCAAAGGTTCATTTTTAATTATTTTTTAACTCTCCATACCTTCAATTGTACCATCTGAAAATCTAACCATCTTTTTTTCATCAATGTCGAATAATACTGTGAATTCTTTTTGGAATCCATAACTAGACCAAAGATGTAACATTTCATAATGCTCTTTTGTAAAAATCATGTATCTTTCAACATATAATTTCCATGTTTTAAAGTCTTTATATCTATAACCGGGAAATTCGTCTTTACAATGTTCATTATCTCCATATCTAATATGTGTTCTATCACTTTCACCACGCAAAGCTTTTAATTTATTGGTGGAAGATGTCTTCCATGTAGAAGATTGAGCTGGGTAGATGCCACCCAGCTCTTTTTATGTTTGAATCGTCAACCTTCAATTCGATTATGTTTTCATCTCCAAACACATTTTTTCATCCAATGCAATGTTATATTAAATGAAAAAATCATTTGATATCATAACAAAAGTTATATTATTCTCTTCTTATATGTGCATATAATCCCAACTATAATGATAGTTATGTAATAAAGAATAGTACGAGCATTTTTAATTTTATCAGCTATCATAATTCTGTATGCCTCCTTCTTCCATGAGATTACAGCAAACGTAGTAGTAATGTCTATCAAAAGGCTTTTACATATTAGATAAAAGCATGTAAAATTTCTTTTACATAGCTTAATTGCGGTCTATTTAGCTTGTTTCTTGACTACTCAGGAAAAATATTTCTACCCTCGCCCCACCTGTATTTTCAGAATTTGAAAGTTTAATACCTCCACCATATTTTTCAGCCACAGTTTTTGCAAAAAATAGTCCCATCCCATAATGGGCTTCGCCATTTCTACTTGTGTCATCCATAAAAAACTGCTCTGTGCCATGCAATAATGCTTCTTTTGTAAATCCTGATCCGCTATCCTCCACAATGAATGTCAGCCGGCCATCCTGCTCCTTTGCGTCAATATAAATGATTCCATTTTCTTTTGTATGCTCCACTGCATTCTGAATCACATTCATTACGGC
>ERZ779888.1319-NODE-1319-length-25270-cov-7.412929_pt1 | contig 25270 bp, 21 predicted proteins | sample MGYA00511245_ERZ779888 | MGnify/ENA primary metagenome ERZ779888 (study PRJEB29588, sample SAMEA2155255) | human gut metagenome | biome: human gut; feature: human-associated habitat; material: faeces | place: Denmark | collected 2008/2010 ...
CAGTTATCTGACTTATCTTTTTGAAAAAGAATACGGCCTGTCGCCCTCTCTTTACCGGGCGCAAAACCGCATCGGCATTTAAAAAAGCCCCCGTCCGGGGGCTTTTTTACTTTTTCACTCTGTTTTCCCGTCCTCACGCAGGATGCGGGAACTGTTGAGAAGCACCGCAAACGCGCCGAAATTGTGGAAAACGGAACCGGCCAGCGCACTGATAACGCCCAACGCCGAAAGCGCAATCATCACGGCGCTGATGCCGATAGAAAGCACCAGATTCTGATAGATGATGCGCCGCGTCCGGCGTGCCAACCGGATGGCAAACGGGATGTTCCGGAGGTTGTTGTTCATGAGCGCGATATCGGCCGAGTCAATGGCCAGATCCGAACCCATGGCGCCCATGGCGATGCCGACCGTGGCTTCCCGCAGGATGAGCGCATCGTTGATGCCGTCGCCCACAGCCAGCACATTGTGACCGTCGCCGCTCAGCGCACGCAGTTTTTCCAGTTTTTCCTCCGGCAGAAGGTGCGCATAAACCTCGTCAATACCGGCCTTTCCGGCAATCGCACGGGCGGGTTCTTCCCGGTCGCCCGTCAGCATTGCCGTGCGGGTGGCGCCCAGTTCACGGAGTTCGCCCACACACTCGGCGGCATTTTCACGGAGCGTATCGCAAAAAGAGAGCGCACCCAGAAGTGTATCGTCCCTGGAAACATAACTGACCGTGCCGTCCGGGATCTCTGCGTCCTCCGGAAAGACTACTCCGCACCCGGCGAGCCATTCGCGCCGGCCAAAGCGGTACACCCGGCCGGTTTTATCCTCGCCTTCCACGCCGCCGCCCGGAATCTCCCGCACTGTCAGATCCCCCGGCAATGCGGTGGCGCCCACCGCCTCCATGACCGCTCTTGAAACCGGATGGTTGGAGGAAGCAGCCAGGAGCGCCGCCATCTGAAGCAATTCTTCCCGGCTTTCATCGCCGTATGGGAGAATTTCCGTCAGTGACAGTTCTCCTTTGGTCACGGTACCGGTTTTGTCAAACACCACGGTGTCAATCTCGGTCAGTTCCTCGATAAACTTGGCGTTTTTGACCAGCACACCGCGCTTGGTGGCCGCCGACAGCGCCGCAATCATCGGCGCAGAGCTGACCAGCATCTGCCCGCAGGGACAGGAAACCACCAGAATGGCGATTGCTTTGGTCGCGTCCCGGCTGATGAGCGCCACAGCGGCCGCGGCCGCCAGCACAAACGGGATATAATAATGGAGAAAGCGGTCGATCAGGCGCGACTCGGGCGCGGCGATCGTTTCGGAGCGCTCCAGCAACTGCAGAATCTTGGAAAAGGAAGTGTCAACATACTCTTTTTCCACCCGCATGACAAAGCGGCCGTCCAGGTTGACCGTTCCGGCATACACCGTGTCGCCGGGGCCCGCGTGTGCCGGTTCCGGTTCGCCGGTCAGGGACTTTTCATCAATGTGCGTACTGCCCGAAAGGACCGTGCCGTCAATGGGGAGCCCTTCCCCGGGGCGGACCACGATCTCCTGACCCACGCGCAGATTTCTGACATCCACATCGGTCTCGGCGCCGTTTTCATACAGATGCGCCGTGTTCTGTTGCATTTTTTTAAGGCCTTCAATCACATCCCGGCCGCCAATGATACTGCGTTCTTCCAGAATATGCACAATATTGAGAATAAGCGGGATGAGAAGCGCCAGGATCAGTTCCCGGTTGAAAACGCAGGCAATGACGGCAATACCCACCAGAATCTCCATGGCGTTTTTCATATTGCGCGAAAAAAGCCCACGCAACCCCGTCACGATCACGGGGACGCCCTCGATAAGGAAACCCGTGAAGTAAAAGAGCTGAGGAATGATTTCGTGTGTGCCGTGGAAAAGATAGGTGTAAAGCAGACCCACGCAAAGGCAGATCAGCGTGGCCGCCCCGCAAAGAATCTCCCGCGTCAGTTTTCGCCGGCCGCGGTCGGTGAGGTTGTCTCGGGAGAGAGCCGTGAGGCTGTCGCGCCCCATATGATCAATATTTTCCATGCTGTCCCTCCCGTTACGGGTTCAGAATAATCTTGGTCTCGCCATCCGAAACCAATCGGATTTTTCCGATTTGTTTCATGGCCGCCTCCAGTTTGGCCGCGTAGATCCGGGCGCGAACGGCCTCCGGGTTGGATTCATATTCCGATTTGACGCCCCAAAACTCGGAAAGGTCATTATTGGCGGTGGCAATGGCCGTGGACTTGGCCGCATTGGCCTGATAGACCCGTGCCACCCGGTCGGATTCCGCCATGGGAATGATGTTCTCGCGGTATTGCTGGGCACGCTGAAGGATGGTGGCATATTGCACGCTGGCCGAGTTGACCTCGTCATAGACATCCCGTACCTCGGCAGGCATACTGACCTTGGTCAGTTCCAGTGTGTTCAGCGTAATGCCGATATCAATCGCCGCCAGTTTTGCGGCGGCAAATTCCATTACGGCCTTGTTATAGGCATCCTTGCCGTCGGTCAGAATGGAATCCACGGCCATTTCTGCCGCCACGCTTTGCATCGCATTGCTTACACAGGCGTTGATGACCGCCTCCACATCTTCGACGCGCAGGGCATAGGTCACAGGGTCGCTGATGCTGTATTTGACCGAAGCGGCGATCACGGCGATGTTCTGATCGCCGGTGATAACATAACCGCCGTTTACGGTGTCGGTGCCGTCCTCGGTATAATGCGTGATCACGCTCTGCTCGATCACACTGCCCACCGGTACGGTCACCACTTCGTCAATAATATAGGGGAACGCAAAGAGAAGCCCCGGCTCGTGCACCTGCTCGGCCTCGGTCTTCCCCACCAGCCGGCCGAAACGAAGCACCACAGCCACATTGCCGGTATCCACCTTGCGGATGCTGGAAAGGAAAATGCCGAAAAGCACCAGCAACACCAGAATAAGAAAATATTTGGTAACGGTGCCCAATACCTCGGCAAAAAGCGATCTGTCTTTCATAGGGCACCCCTCACGGCATGGTGATGCCGCCGGCGGCGGCCGCGTCCCGAATGAGCGTTTCCACCGCAGTGATCAGGTTCTGCCGATCTGTTTCATTCAGCTTTGAAAGGATATAGGACAGATCCTTGACCACGGTCTGATCGCCTTCGATATCCAGGCTGTCCGCGTATTCCTTGAGCACATTGAACGGCGGATCCGTGGTTTTGATAACCAAGATCGTACTGCTGTTGACAGAGGCCACCACGGCATCCAGATTCTTGAGGAATTTATACAGCTCAATGTTGGCGGTCTGCGCTTCGGCATAGATCCGCGCGACCGCCTTTTCGGTCTCCGCTTTGATGGCGGCAGCCTCGGTCACGCCCTCTCCGTTGATGCGGGAAGCCTCTGAGTCAGCCTCTGAGGTGATCCGGTTGGATTCCTTGTAGGCGTTGGCCAGAATGATGTCGATATCCTTTTGCCGGTCGGCCCGCATCTGTTCAAACACGCTTTCCAGGTTGGTATCGGGCAGCGAGAGACGCAGAATACTGACATCATTGATGACGATTCCGTAGTTGGCCTCGCATTTTTCCTTGACCCGGTTGAAGATCTCGGTCTGAATCTCGTTAAATCGGATCTCTTCTTTTTCCAGCGAGACCAACGCCGTGAGATTATAAGCGCCCAGCGTACTGTTGGTCGCACTGAAGACCTGATCCTTGATATAACTCTCTACCGAGCCCTGCGTGCCCACGCTGTTGTGGTAGACCACCGGATCGGCCACCGACCAGACCACAAAGGACTGCAAAATAACATTGCGCTTATCTTTGGTGGTAGTCTCCAGTTTGTTGGATTCCAGATACTGTTTGCGTGCGTCATACTTTACCACGCTCTCAAAAGGCCACGGGAGTTTCATGTAAAGGCCTGCATCGGTCACTTCTTTGCGCACCGCACCGAAGCGCAGAATCACGCCGCACTCCCCTTCTCTTATCTGACAGGTAAAGCCGAACCAGAAAAGCACCAGCAGCACAGCCGCCGCCGTCACATATTTGGCCACACGGGAAAGCACCGACTTGCCGCCGGTCTCTTTTGCGTTTTGCTTGGATTCCTTCATTTCCGTGTTCATACTTTCCTCCGTTATTCGCGTTCGGCACCGCTCAGACTGCCGATATAGATATTCTTTTCGTCAACACCTTCGCCGACCAGGATGATCCGACCGCCCGAATAGGCTTTTTTCAGCGCGTCCAGATATTTGTAATAGCGGTACGCATCCGAGTAGGCCTCGTCGGCCGCCACGGCAGCCATGAACTCCGCCACGGAACTGCGCGCATCGGCCTCGGCCGTATATCCGTCCGCCCTGGCCGTATTGACCTTGGTATCATAAAGCGTCCAGGCCCATGCCACCGTCTGGCCGGCCGCCGCTTCGGCTTCCAGAATCATTTTGTCACATTCGATCTCGGCGTTGATGGTCTTCTGATAGACCTCCGCCACCTCAACGGGCGGGTGGATGCTCTCCAGCACCACGCTGACCACATGAAGGCCGGTGCCCTTTTCGACCGCGTGCTGAGAGAGTTCCTCCCGGAAGTTTTCGGCAAAAGCCGCACGGTCCACCGAGAGCAGCGTATTGAGATCGGTATTGATGGTCCGGTCGGTAATCATTTCATAGGCCATTGCCGAGAGCAAGGCCTCCGGGTTGGCGTTTCCGGTCAGATACTGCCGCAGATCCTCGATGTAATATTCAATGCGCAGGTTGACCGAAACCAGTTCTTTTCCGCCGCCCAGAAGCAGTTTGTATTCCTCGTCGCCGTGTCCGGCCGTCCACAGGTTGTCCGCGTCCTCTCCCGAAACATAGCCGACAGTCACTTCGCTGACCGACTGCGTGTTCCGGATATCCACCCGGTCAAACGGGCGCGGCAGGGTGAGGTGTATGCCGGGTGAAAGCGTCTTTTCTTCCAGCCGGCCGAAGCGGTAAACCGCCCCTTCCTGATGCGCCTCCACCACGGTAAGCCCGGAAAAACCCCAGAGAAGCAGTGCGCCGAACAGCAGACTGTAGGGTACGATATGCTTGATGTACCGGATGCTCCAGAGCGAGCGCATGGTAATTCCCGTGTTCTTTTCCAGATAGCCGAGCACGCCCAGTTCCCCGTGCCCGAGACCCGGGAGCGGCACCACCAGTTCCGGCGCGACCGTCAGTTCCCGGCGGATCAGCCGGGCAACAAAGGACAACAGGAAAAAGAAAGTCTGATAAATAAAGAAGACCGTGATCAGTGTGACCAGAATCCGCTGGCTGTCGTAAACGCCCAGCATTTTGACCATGGTGGCCGCGAAGAACACCACCGAGCCGACCTTTCCCATGGCGAAGGCCGAACGGATGCCCCGCACCAACGCCACGCCGTACGCATCCGGCTTTTCTTTTTTCGCTTCGCAGTTCACCGTTCTCCGGCACCAGGTATCCAGCGTAATGAACAACACAAAGAAGAAAAGGAAGAGGATCGGCACATAATACCCCATGCGGTAAACCGTGATGATCTTTTTAAGGCTCCGGAAAAACCGGATGTTCGTATAGGCGACAACGCCAAGGAGCAAGACCGCGCGGACCGCGGCCTCGTGTCGGCAAAGGAAGGCGTATGCCCGCCGCGCAAGAAGGACAAGCGCGCGCCCAAACCGCGCAAGGCGCTTGGGACCGGATTTGGGATCCGCCCCCTCCCCCGGCGCTGCCGGTTTTTCCCCGGGCGGGCCGGCCGGCGCGCGGAACGGCAGAAGCAAAAGCAGGGTGGTCGCCGCCGGCAAAAGCAGCAGATAATGAAAGAGAAAAAGCGGCAGGAAGCGTGTGTAGCGATAAAGGATCGCCAGCGGCAAGGTACAGGCAATAAGCCCCAGCGCACAGCAAAAGGCCACCTGTTTGCCGCCGGTCAACCGACGCGGGCGAAAGGATTTCATTGAAAGATCCTCCTTTTTGGAACTTTCCCAAAAGTAAAAGAACCGGTTCCGAAAACCGGCAAAAAACGATCGTTTTGAGAAAACAGCGGAACCGGATGTCCACTTTTTATGCGGTTTCATTATATCATTTTCATCGGCTTTTGTCAATCCGCGCGCCGATTCCGGAAGAATTTTGGCGGTTCTGCACAAAAAAAGACTTCCGTATTTATTATATCACACCCGCGTGCGGGCACGCAAGGGAAGATTTGCATCGCTTTGTAAACGCTCTGTAAACAGAATGAGAAAATATATTTTTTTGCACCGTAATTCCGGTTGTTGTTTTTTTTCGAAAGAAGCGGTACAATAAAAACAAGTTCCGAAAAAGGAGTGAGCTTCATGCAATTCCACGGTTTTCAGAAGCTGACGCTGCTGGATTATCCCGAACACACCGCCGCCCTGCTGTTTACGGCCGGGTGCAACCTGCGTTGCCCTTTCTGTCACAATGCCCTCCTGGTCACGCATCAGAAGGACGCGCCCCCCATCCCGACCGAAGAGATCATGACCTATCTCCGCAAACGCAAAGGACTCCTGGACGGCGTGGTCATAAGCGGCGGCGAACCGCTGCTTTATCCCGAACTTCCTCTTGTTCTGCGGGAGATCAAGGCGCTGGGTTATGACATCAAAATAGACACCAACGGCACTTTCCCGGATCGCCTGCACGCGCTGATGGAAGAGGGTCTGTGCGACTATGTGGCCATGGACATTAAAAACAGTCCCGAAAAATACGCCGAAACGGTCGGCGTGAAAAATTTTGACCTTGCGCCCGTGCGGGAGAGCGTTTCCCTCTTGCTTTCGGGAGGGACCGACTATGAGTTCCGCACCACTGTAACGGCGGAACTGCATGAGGTGGCGGACATCGCGGCCATCGGCCGGTGGATTGCCGGCGCAAAGCGCTACTTTCTCCAGAACTTCAAGGACAGCGGCGATCTCATCGGAAATGGCCTGCATCCCGTGCCCACCGAGACCCTGTTGCGCATGAAAAATGCCGCTTTCGTGCATATTTCCCATGTGGGCGTGCGCGGATTGTAACAGTTTTCACAAAACGCAAGATATTGTGTTGTTTTTGTTGACAAGACACAAAATGTATGATATACTGAGGAAAATCCCGGCACAGACCCTCTGCCGAATTTACAAAAATAAACAAAGGAGATCTCCGAATGTATCAAGTCATCAAACGGGACGGCAAGGTCGTTGACTTTGACCTGAACAAAATAAAACACGCCATCATTTCAGCGTTCAATGCCTGCCAGAAGCAGTTTCACCCCGACACCATTGATTTTCTGGTGCTGAAAGTCACGGCGGATTTTGAATCCAAAATCAAAGAAGAAAAAATCAGTGTGGAGGCCATTCAGGACAGCGTGGAATCGGTTCTCATCAAAGCCGGTTACGATGACATTGCCAAGGCCTATATTCTCTACCGCAAACAGCGCGAAAAACTGCGCAACATCGGCGCCACCATGCTGGACTACAAGCAGATTGTGGACAACTATCTCAAGATCAACGACTGGCGCGTGAAAGAAAACTCGACCGTGACCTATTCGGTGGGCGGCCTCATTCTTTCCAACTCCGGCGCCATCACGGCCAACTACTGGCTTTCCGAGGTCTATGACGAGGAGATCGCCGAGGCACACCGCAACGCCGATATCCATCTGCACGACCTTTCCATGCTGACCGGTTACTGCGCCGGTTGGTCGCTCAAACAGCTCATTCAGGAGGGTCTGGGCGGCGTGACCGGCAAGATCACTTCCTCCCCCGCCAGCCACCTTTCCTCGCTTTGCAATCAGATGGTCAACTTCCTTGGCATCATGCAAAACGAATGGGCGGGCGCGCAGGCATTCTCCTCCTTTGACACCTATCTGGCTCCTTTCGTAAGAGTGGACAACCTCTCCTATGAGCAGGTCAAAAAAGCCATCGAATCCTTCATTTACGGCGTAAACACCCCTTCCCGCTGGGGCACGCAGGCACCCTTCTCCAACATCACGCTGGACTGGGTCGTTCCGCCGGATCTGGCCGAGCTCAACTGCATTGTGGGCGGTAAAGAGACCGACTTCAAGTACAAAGACTGCCAGCGGGAAATGGATATGGTCAACAAGGCCTTCATCGAAATCATGATTGAGGGCGACGCCAACGGCCGGGGCTTCCAGTACCCGATCCCGACCTATTCCATCACCCGCAATTTCGACTGGTCCGAAACCGAGAACAACAAACTCCTTTTCGAGATGACCTCCAAATACGGCACACCTTACTTCTCCAACTATATCAACAGCGACATGGAGCCCAGCGATGTGCGCTCGATGTGCTGCCGTCTGCGGTTGGATCTGCGCGAACTGCGCAAGAAATCCGGTGGCTTCTTCGGCTCCGGCGAAAGCACCGGCTCGGTCGGCGTAGTCACCATCAACATGCCCCGCATTGCCTATCTGGCCACCGATGAAGAGGACTTTTTCAGACGCCTTGATCATATGATGGACATTTCGGCGCGCTCGCTTAAGATCAAGCGGACCGTCATCACCAAACTGCTGGAAAACGGCCTTTATCCCTACACGAAGCGCTACCTGGGCACCTTCGATAACCACTTCTCGACCATCGGTCTGGTGGGCATGAACGAGGCCGGCCTCAACGCGCGCTGGATCGGCAAGGATATGACCCACAAAGAGACGCAGGAATTCACCAAACGGGTGCTCAACCACATGAGAGAACGCCTGTCGGACTACCAGGAGGCCTACGGCGACCTTTACAACCTGGAAGCCACGCCCGCCGAATCGACTGCTTACCGCCTGGCCAAACATGATGTCAAGCGCTACCCCGGCATCATTACCGCGGCCAAGAACCCCGGCGACACGCCTTATTACACCAACAGTTCTCACCTGCCGGTCGGCTACACCGAGGATATCTTCTCTGCGCTGGACATCCAGGACGAACTGCAGACGCTCTACACTTCCGGCACGGTTTTCCACGCCTTCCTTGGCGAAAAGCTGCCCGACTGGAAGGCGGCCGCCAATCTCGTCCGGAAGATTGCCGAAAACTACAAGTTGCCCTACTACACCCTCTCGCCCACCTATTCGGTGTGCAAAAACCACGGTTATATTCAGGGCGAACACTTCACCTGCCCGCAATGCGGCGAAAAGACCGAAGTTTACAGCCGGATCACCGGCTACTACCGCCCGGTACAGAACTGGAACGACGGTAAATCTCAGGAATACGCCGACCGCAAGGTCTATAACATCTTCAACTCTCATCTGACCCACAATGGGTGCCTGGGAGAGGAAAAAACCGAACCCGCGGAAACCGCGAATGACAACGCCCTTTCCGACGGCGCTTATCTCTTCGCCACCGCCACCTGCCCCAACTGCAAAATCGCCTGCGCGACGATGGACAAACTGGGTGTGGCCTATGAAAAGCTCTATGCCAACGAGCGGCCGGATCTGGCGCGCGCCTATGGCATCAAGCAGGCACCGACTCTTCTGGTGGTGAAAAACGGCGAACCCGTCAAATATACCGGCGTTTCCGAAATCAAAAAATATCTGAAGGCATAAGAATGTACGATCTCATCATCATCGGCGGCGGCCCTGCGGGGCTGACCGCCGCCCTTTACGCCCGGCGCGCCGACAAAAGCGTGCTGGTCATTGAAAAAGAAACCTTCGGCGGGCAGATTACCTACTCCCCCAAGGTAGAAAACATTCCCGGCTTTCCCTCGCTCTCCGGCAATGAATTTGCCGAAAAAATGGTTGATCAGGTGCTCGCCCAGGGCGCGGAAGTTGAATCCGCCACCGTCACCGGCATCCGGGACGGCGCAGTAAAAACCGTGCTGACCGATGACGGGGAGTTTGCCGCCCGCGCGGTCATTGTGGCCACAGGCGCACGGCATCGGCTGTTGGGTCTCCCGGGAGAAGAAGATTTTGTCGGAAACGGCATTTCCTTTTGCGCAGTCTGCGACGGCGCATTTTACAAAGACGGCACGGTGGCCGTGGTCGGCGGCGGGAACTCCGCCCTGCAGGAGGCTTTGCTCCTTTCCGACCTTGCCAAACGGGTCTATGTCATACAAAACCTGGATTTTCTAACCGGTGAGGCAACGCTGGCCGCACAACTGCGTGAAAAGGCCAATGTGGAGATTCTCACTTCCACAGTGGTAAAGGAACTGATGGGCGACACGGCCTTCAAAGGCGTAAAAACACAGAATCTTCAAAACGGAAAAGTGCAGGAGCTTGCGCTGGACGGCCTTTTTGTGGCCATCGGCCTTGTTCCGCAGAACGAACCTTTTTCGGATGTGATCGCGCTGGACGAGCGGGGATATGCCGCCGCCGGCGAGGATTGCATCACAACCCGCGCGGGCATTTTCGTGGCGGGCGATTGCCGTGCCAAGCGCATCCGTCAGGTGACGACAGCCGCCGCAGACGGTGCGGTGGCGGCTCTGCGCGCCTGCGATTATCTGGACGGCAGATCTTAAAAGAGAAAATACCCGGCGCTCCCTTGAGCGCCGGGTTTTTTTTCACAGATGCAGGAATTTAATGAGAAAGAGCCAGGCAAGTCCATAGTAGGTCACAACAGCCACCAGATCGTTAAAGGTTGTAATCAGCGGACCGGAAGCCACGGCAGGGTCGATCTTGCATTTGTGGAACAGAATCGGTACGACCGTGCCGATGAGACTGGACAGCGTCATGGCCAGGAGCAACGCCGCGCCGGTACAGCCCGACACGGTAAAGGCCAGTGCGGCCGGCTGTCCCTTAAAAAAGACAATATATGCACCCACCAGCAAAAACGAAGTGATGCCAAGCAGGAGACCGTTGAAAAAGCCCACCCGCATCTCCTTGAAAAGCAGATAAGCAATGCCCTTTCCCGAGAGTTTTTCATCCGAAAGCACACGAATGGTGACGGCCAGCGACTGCGTGCCGACATTGCCGGCCATATCCAGAATGAGCGACTGGAAACAGACAATGAGTGTCAGGTGCTGAACCACATTTTCAAACAACCCCACCACACTGGAAACCGCCAGCCCCAAAAAGAGCAGAACCGTGAGCCACGGCAAACGCTTGCGCAAACTGTGAAACAGCGGTTCGCGCAGGTCTTCCTCTTCGGTCAGACCGGCCAGCTTTGCGTAATCATCGCCCATCTCGTCATCCACCACCTCAACGATGTCCTGCGAGGTGATGACGCCCAGAATTTTGTTGTCCTCGTCCAGTACCGGAATGGAATCTTCCGAATAATCGCGCAAACGGTCGATACATTCATCCACGGTTTCATGTGCGTAGACATAAGGATAAGAAGTCCGGATAATAGTGGAAAGCGGCGTTCCTTCCCGGGTGACGATCAGATCCTTGAGCCCCACCGCACCGCAGAAAGTACCACCCTCATCCACAGCATAAAGCGTGGAGATGTTGTCGTTCTCGGCGGCCTGACGAATGAGCGCGCGCATGGCTTCTTTCACGGTGTAGTTGACGCGGATGGTCACAAAATTGGTGGTCATGCGGCTGCCGATCTCATCCTCGTCAAAAGAACCGATAAGCGCGATCTCCCGCTTGGATTCATCGTCCATCAGATCAATGAGCGTGCCACGGTCGGTCTTGGGAAGCTGTTTTAAATAGTCTACCGCCACATCGGCGTCCGAATGGGCCAGAATATCGGCTTTTTTCCGAATGGACAGCTCGCCGAAATACGGGCCGATGTCGTCCATGTAGGAAAAAATGTCCGAGAGTGTTTCGCCGTCCAGAATGTTAAAAATGCGGGCCCGCTCGTCCCGGTTCAGTTTTGACAGCGCCTCGGCAATGTCATTTTCATGATAGGAAAGCAGTTTTTCGCGCAACAGGCCGGGCGAGGTATTGCCCCGCACCAGCGCCACGATTTCTTCCGCATAATCCGGGTGAGAAAGCGCGGTCTCTTCGCTTTCCGGAAGGTCTTTTTCTTCCATGGTGTTCCCTCCTTTTTATTTTTGCCGGGCGGAAACAAAAAACGCCGCCCTGTTCTGAAAGAGGGCCGCGTGCAGGCAAAAAAACAGGGAATAATCAGGAAAGCAACCAAAAAGCTGCCCGGTTCCCTTTGCCAACAGCGACCTTACCTCGGTCCGCGCAACTTCGCCCTTCCATGATCTCACCATCCTTCCGCAATGGAAAATATCTACTTGCAGTGTATCACAAAACTTTGTTTTTGTCAAGAAAAAAATGGTTTTTCAGGTGTGAAATCCGGCTTTTGCCAACATAAAAAAGGGCAACAGCAACTCCGTGCCGACAAAAAGCGCAAAAAGGAGAAAATCCGGGCGGAAACGCCCCCCAAAAAGGATCGGCCGGCGGCTGATAAAAGCCAGAGAAAAAGAGAAAAAGGAAAGAAAGACCGCGCACAGCGAAAGAATCCGGGCGGCCAGCACCAACGGATGATTTTCGCGCCTGTGAAGAAAAAACTGAGACAGAGAAACGAAAAAGCGCGCCAGCGAATAACCGAAAGCACTGTAAAAAAGAAAATCCGGCAATGCCGCGCGACGGCTCTCAAAAACCGCCGGCAGCGAAAAGCCCAGTGAAAAAAGATTGAGCAGCCACAGCAAAAGCCCCGTCACGCGAAAGGCGCGCCAGCGTGCGTTCAGATCCGCCTTTTCAAAAGCGTGCGAAAGATAGATCTGCAGCAGACTGATAAACAGAAAATAAAACGAAGTGATGCCGAAAAAGAAGAAACCCGAGAAGAGACTCCCCAAGAACAAGAAAAAAAGATAGGCCAGATTGCAAAAAAGCCCCAAAAACAGCCCCAGTCTTGCCCGCCGTCCTTTGTCTGAGAGCAAGCGGCGAAAAGAAAAAAGGCGGCGCCCGACGCGGCGGGCAACGCGATGTTCCGATAAAAAAGCGTCCTCTTGCGCACGATGTGTTTTCATGGAAAACCCTCCTTTTTTATTCTTCCCTTTCCCTCTTTTTTCATGCGTATTGACAAAACAAGAACGGCGGGATATAATAAAACCGAGGTGATGAAAATGAAAAAACTGATCGTAGGATTGGACGCGGATACCGCGTTGCTGAAAACTGCCAAAGAGACCGGCTGGGACGGCGTTTTCTTTGACTGGAACGATCAAACCGATTATTGCGCCGTCAAAAAAGAGACCTGCGCGCTGGGGCTGGAGATCCAGTCAATCCACGCGCCCTTTACCGGCATTTACCGCGTATGGGAAGGCACCGATGAAGAAGCAAAGGCCGAAATGGAAAAACAGCTGACCTGCTTTCGTGATGCGGCGGGCATCGGAGTGGATCTGGTCATCATGCACGCCATTATCGGGCTGGACCGGGTGGGTCCCAACGAGATCGGCGTGGAGCGCTTCTTTAAGATGATCCGCGAGGCCGAAAAACTCGGCGTGCGCATCGCGCTGGAAAATACGGAAGGCGAGGAATACTTAAAGGCACTCATGGATGCCTTCAAAGATGAAAAAAATGTCGGCTTCTGTGTAGATACGGGACATGAGCTCTGCTATAACCACGGCACGGACACCATTGCCAAATACGGTCGGCGGCTTTTCGGCACGCACCTGAACGACAATATGGGGCAGACCGGAGAAAAAATCACCTGGTACGATGACGCGCATCTGCTTCCCTTCGACGGCGTGGCCGACTGGGTGGGCATTGCCGCCAGACTCAAAAAGGCAGGATTCACCGGACCGCTCACCTTTGAACTGATCAAAGGCAACCGGCCGGAACGCCACACCAGCGACCGTTACATTGTCATGACCGACCGGGAATATCTCGCGGCGGCCTATGAGCACGCGCGTTGCTTTGAAAATCTGATGAGATAAGAAAAGACCGGTAAGCCCGAGGCTTACCGGTCATTTTCTTGCCAGCAGAATCTTTCTTTGTAACACTCGATCGCCTCGGCGATAATCTTTTCGGCCTCTTCGCGGTCATAAAGCGTTTTGACATCGGTCTGTTTGTTTTCCAGCTGTTTATATACCCTGAAAAAGTGCATGATCTCATCAAAAATGTGCGCGGGCAGTTCATCAATCGAACGGATGTTGTTATAAGTCGGGTCGGAAAAAGGGATGGCAATGATTTTGTCGTCTATACGGCCGCTGTCAATCATGCGCATCACGCCGATGGGATAGACCCGAATGAGCGTCATCGGATGGATGGGTTCGGCGCAGAGCACCAGCACATCCAACGGGTCGCCGTCATCGGCGTAGGTCCGGGGAATAAACCCATAGTTGGCGGGATAATGCGTGGAGGTGTAAAGCACACGGTCCAGCCGCAGAAGGCCGGTGTATTTGTCCAGTTCGTACTTGCACTGACTGCCTTTCGGGATTTCAATCACAGCCGAGAAATCGGTGGGGGTGATCTGTGCAGGATCCATATCATGCCAAATGTTCATGTCTGTTCTCCCTTTTATTTTATAAATTCAAATTCAAGGTCGTAGATCCGGACCGTATGTCCGTCCCGGCAACCTTTTTCCTCCAGAAGCGCAATGACGCCGTTTTTTTGAAGCATCCGCTGAAAATAGGAAAGCGACTCGTAATCGTCAAAATTGACCCGGCCGCAAAGATCGCGGAGCCACGCGCCCTCCACCACAAATACCTCGTTTTCACGCCGGACGGTCATTGCCATGGGATCGGCCTGTGCCGCGGTACCTTCCGCGTCATGGTTTTCAAAAACCCTGATGGGCGGCAATTCGCGCAGTTTCGCGGCCACGGCGCGCACCAATTCGGGCAATCCCTCGCCGGTGGCGGCCGAAACAAAGAAGAGTTCTTCTCCCTTTTCTTTGGCATATTCCCGTAACCGCAAGATATAATCGGCCTCACTGTCCATGGCGTCGGCTTTATTGGCCACCAGCATCTGCAAACGGGTGGCCAGTTCTTCGCTGTAACGCGCCAGTTCCGCATTGACGGTCTCAATATCGCCAATGGGATCTCTGCCTTCTTCCTCGGAGACATCCACCACATGGAGAAGCAAGCGGCAACGCTCGATATGTCGCAGGAAATCGTGCCCCAATCCCGCGCCGTCGGCCGCGCCCTCTATCAGCCCCGGAATGTCCGCGGCCACAAAACCGCTTTCCCCACCGGTCTTTACAACGCCAAGGTTGGGAGACAGCGTGGTGAAATGATAGGCCGCGATTTTAGGCCGGGCGGCGCTGATGCGGGAAAGAATGGAGGATTTGCCGACGCTCGGCAGACCGATAAGGCCCACATCCGCCAGCATTTTCAGCTCCAGCAGAAGCTCCCTCTCCTCGCCCTTGGTGCCGTTTTTGGCAAACATGGGCACCTGCCGGGTGGGGGTGGCAAAATGCCGGTTTCCCCAACCGCCGCGCCCGCCGCGGCAACAGACAAAGTCTTCGTTTCCGGACATATCCTTTAAAATGCGGCCGCTTTCGGCATCCCGCACCAGTGTGCCGCGCGGCACGGTGATGACGACATCGGGTGCGGTCGCTCCGTGAAATTTGTCACCGCTGCCGTTTCCGCCGTTGCCGGCCACGAATTTGCGGTGATCGCGGAAGTAAAGCAGCGTGGTGGCGCCGGGATCGACCCGGAAAACAATGCTGCCGCCGTTGCCTCCGTCTCCGCCGTCCGGGCCGCCTCTGGCTACATATTTTTCGCGGTGGAACGCCACGGCGCCGTTGCCTCCGTCCCCCGCCTTTACATAAATTTTCGCGTGGTCAATCACTGTTTTTGTTTCTCCTTTTCAAAGGTGCGTTAGGCAGGCAGAATCGAAAGCACAAAATAGCCCGCACAAACGATGAGAAAGAGCCATGTGCCGACATTCCGGAAAGCCGGACCTACCAGATCGCCGCCGCTAAGCGGATGCGCAAAAGTGCCATATCCCTCCGGGGGCAGGATCACATATTCCGCGCGCTCCAGACGGATACGGCGAAAATAAACGCAAAAGAGAATGAGCCCTACCAGCGCGCCGCCGTAAAGGATCCCCTCATAGGCCAGCAAACCGAGAACCGGCCAAATGATCTGCGAAATCTCCGAAAGCATCATCTCGGGATCGGGCAGATTCTCCAGATTCTCCAGCCAATCATAAATCGGCTCCATGCGCGGCAACACGAAAAAGGAAAGCACCGTGCTGACCGAATTGATCACGGCGTGCGGCAGAATCGTGAGCCACACGCGGCCGCTTTTGGCGTAAATATAACCGAACGCCAGTCCCAAGCCGAAAGCAAAGAAGAACTGCGTGAAATTCCCGTGCCCAAGGCCGAACACCAGCGCTGACACGAGGATAGCCGGCCCCTCACCGAAGCGACCCAGCGCATTCATCAACGCGCGGCGGAAAAAGAGTTCCTCCATGACCGGCGCCAGGATCCCCACACACAAAAGCGCGATGAAAAAGTTTCCCTGCCCCAGATAATCCGAGGCGGAAGAAGGCGGCGTGTGCGTGAGGGACTCGATCACGGAAGAAACGGTGGTGCCGATCATGCTTCCCGCCACCAGGAGCGTGCAGGAAACAGCCAGCGCCGCGAAATAGCCACCCTTGCCCAGGCTCTGCTTTGCCGGCACCCTTTGCGGCAACAGGGACAGCAGGAAAATACAAAGCGGCAGAACCAAAAGATCAAACGGGATGGAATCCGCCACCCAAACGGCCTCCGGCCGGGCGGCAAACGCCGGGAAAAAGGTGCGGAGCAGGACCGAAAGAACCAATGACAACCCTATGTGCAGGAGCATCATAAGGGAAAGCACCAAACCGATGCGCAGGAATACGCCGGTGATCTCACGCCGGTCGATCTCCGGAAACGGCGCCATCGGCTCCGGTGCCAGACGGAAATCTCCCGGATCAAACGAACCGTTCATGTAGGCATCTCCTCTCCTCTTTCCCGGACAATCAGCCGGATCGGTGTACCGCGGAACCCGAAGGTCTCACGCAGACAGTTTTCAAGATAGCGTTGATAGGAAAAATGGAAAAGCTCGGCGCTGTTGCAGAAAATGACAAAGGTCGGCGGCGCCACCTTGATCTGCGTCATGTAATAGATCTTGAGACGCCGTCCCTTGTCGGAAGGCGGCTGAACGCGGGTGGTGGCGTCATTGAGGACATCGTTGAGCATCCCGGTCGTGATGCGCAGGCGGGACTGGTCGTAGACATAAGTGATATGCTTGAAGACCTCCTGGATCCGCTGACCGGTCTTGGCCGAGACGAAAAGGAGCGGCGCATACTGAAGATAGGCCAGCGCTTCATAGACATCCTTGGTATAATTCCCGACTGTCTGATTATCCTTTTCCACGCTGTCCCACTTGTTGACGAGGATGATTACCGCCTTCCCCGCCTCATGCGCAATGCCGGCAATACGCTCGTCCTGCTCGGTCACGCCCTCGCCCGCGTCGATCATAAGGAGACACACATCGGCGCGTTCCACCGCCATGTGCGCCCGGAGCACACTGTATTTTTCAATTTTATCGTTCACCTTTGACTGCCGCCGGATGCCGGCCGTATCGATGAAGGTAAATTTGCCGTATTCGTTTTCCACGCGCGTGTCGACCGCATCCCGCGTGGTGCCCGGAATATCCGACACAATCAGGCGCTGTGCGCCGACCATCCGGTTGATGATGGAGGATTTCCCAGCGTTCGGTTTGCCGATGACGGCCACCTTGATACTGTCGTCCTCGGTCTCTTCCCCCGCTTCATGGGGCAACAGTGCCAACGCTTCGTCCAGCACATCGCCGGTACCGGTGCCGTGCACCGAGGAAACGGCCACCGGATCCACCGGGAAACCGAGCTCGTAAAATTCGTAATATTCCGTCGGGAGCGCACCCACGCTGTCGCATTTGTTGACCACCGGAATGACCGGCTTTCCGCTTCGCTTGAGAAGAGCGGCTACCTCGCGGTCGGCCGCTGTCACCCCGGTGCGGACATCGCAAAGAAAAAGAATAACATCGGCGCTTTCCACGGCAATCTCGGCCTGAAATTTCATCTGCGACAGAATTACATCGTTGCTTTTCGGTTCGATCCCGCCGGTATCAATGAGCGTGAGACGGCGGCCGCACCATTCGGTCTCGCCGTAAATCCGGTCGCGCGTGACGCCGGGCGTGTCCTCCACGATCGAGCGGCGCTCGCCGATCAGTTTATTAAAGAAAGTGCTTTTGCCCACATTGGGGCGGCCGACAATGGCCAGAATCGGATTTGCCATAGATGCTTCTCCTTTTTAGTAAGGTTTGTTCACGCCCAGAAAGGCCGCAAGCAGGGTTGCGCCGTCCCCCTCGGTGGGGTGGATCTTCACGCCGAGTTTTTCGGACAGTTCGCCTGGGGTCATGCCGCAAAGAAACAGGTCGCCCTCGGCACGCAACATATTGCGGGGGATAAGCAGTTCCGCCCCCAGTTCTTTTCCGGCCAGCTGTTCGGAAAGATCCCGGCCGGTCAGAAGCCCCGCCACCGTAATTTCCGGGCCGAAAAAGTGATTTTCAATCTCATAAACCAGCACCCGGAGCCCCGGCACCAGGCGCTCGGTGGCGCCGGCCAGTTCCCGCATGGTCGGTGCGGCGGCCCGGCCGGTGGCCAATGACACCGTGCGGGGCGCAGACAGCTTTCCTCCCGGCAGATAATCGGAAAGGAAGGGCAGTTCGGCCGAAAAATCGTCGGTCAGCGAGCGGATCATGCCAACGCCGTTGTCATACTGCGGATAATCCCCGTAATAATCGGCCGGGGGCATGGGCAGACCCGCTTTCAGATAAAATTCATCGGCACAGCAGAAGATCCGCTCCCCGAAGCGCCGAATACATTCTTCCCCCATTTCATCCACCTGACGGACGACGGCGGCCGCCTCTCCGGGCGAAAACGGGGAAAGCGGAAAAAGGCCCTCTCTGAATTTTGTCAGCCCTGCCGGAACAATCGAAACGCTCCCCATGGCGGGAAACAGCTCCGAAAGATCCGACATGGTACGCGAAAGTGCCGCGCCATCGTTGACGCCCCGGCAGAGCACCACCTGCCCGCACAGCGCAATACCGGCATCAGCCATCCGGCGCAGATAAGAAAGCACCTCGCCCGCGCGGGGATTTTTCATCATTTTGACGCGCAATTCGGGATCGGTGGTGTGCACCGAGACATTGACCGGCGACAGGTGCATCCGGATGATACGCTCCACATCCTCGTCATGAAGATTGGTCAGCGTGATGTAGTTGCCATGCAGGAAAGAAAGGCGGGCATCGTCATCTTTAAAATAAAGCGTCGGGCGCAGACCCTTGGGCAGCTGGTCGATAAAACAGAAAATGCACTTGTTGGCGCAATGCTGTTTTTTATCCATGAGCGGTGTTTCAAATTCCAGGCCCACATCGTCGTAAACACCCTTCCGGATGTGCACCAGGAGCGGTTTTCCCTCTCTGGAAAGCGCCAGTGTGACATCCTGCTCCGAAAGATAAAAACGATAGTCCAGCACATCGGCAATGAGATGGCCGTTAATGGTCGCAAGCTCGTCTCCGGGAAGGATACCGGCCGCCGCCGCCGCGCTTTTTTCCTCCACGGCCGTAATACGGACCATCGTTTTCCCTCCCTTCCTCTATATGAGTATTATATTATAACACAGATTATAAAAAAAAGCAACACCGAAGCGAAAAAAAGGAGACTGCCGCCCAAAGCGGCAATCCCCTCTTTCTTTTTACTTGGCATAATCCACCGCGCGGCTCTCGCGGATGAGGTTGACCTTAATCTGTCCGGGGTATTTGACCTCGTCCTGAATCTTTTTGGCCATCTCGCGGGCAATGAGTTTCATGCCGTCGTCGGTGACATCTTCCGGCTTGACCATCACGCGCAGTTCGCGGCCGGCCTGAATGGCATAGGCCTTTTCCACACCGTCAAAGCCCTTGGCGATCTCCTCCAGCTTTTCAAGACGCTTGATGTAGTTTTCCAGATCCTCGCGGCGCGCGCCGGGACGGGACGCGGAAATGGCATCCGCCGCCTGTACCAGCACAGCGATGACGGTCTGCGGCTCGACATCGTTGTGATGTGCCTCGATTGCATGAATGACCTCGCGGCTTTCCTTATACTTCTTGGCCACGCTCACGCCGAGTTCGACATGAGTCCCTTCCACATCATGCGGGAAGGCTTTTCCGATATCATGAAGCAGACCCGCGCGCTTGGCAGTCGCGGCATCCGCGCCGAGCTCCTCAGCCATGATCCCGGCCAGAAAGGCCACTTCAATGGAATGCTTGAGCACATTCTGGCCGTAGCTGGTACGGTAACGAAGCCGCCCCAGCAGTTTGACCAGTTCGGGATGCAGGTTGGGAATGCCGACCTCATAGGTGGCGCGTTCACCGGCCTGCTTGATAAGCGCCTCGACCTCGCGGCGGGATTTTTCCACCGTTTCCTCGATGCGTGCAGGATGAATCCGCCCGTCCGAGATCAGTTTTTCCAGTGTGAGACGCGCCACCTCGCGGCGGACAGGATCAAAACCGGAAAGCGTGATGGCCTCCGGGGTATCGTCGATAATCAGTTCCACGCCGGTGAGCGTTTCCAGCTTCTGGATGTTGCGCCCCTCACGGCCGATAATGCGCCCCTTCATCTCCTCGCTGGGGATCTGCACCACCGACACCGTGCTTTCGGCCACATGGTCAGTCGCACAGCGCTGAATGGCCAGGGAGAGAATGTTGCGCGCCTTGATTTCAGCCTCGTCCTTGAACTCGGCATCCAGTTCGTCCAGACGCTGAGCCAGCTCGTGTTTGGCCTCGCTCTCCACCCGTTCGATCAGTTCTTCTTTGGCCTCTTCCGCCGTCAGCCCCGCCAGTTCCTCCAGTTTTTTCTTGTGCGCGGCCAGCGTTTCCTCGATCTCGGCTTTCAGAGCATCGTTTTCCTGCAGTTTTTGTTCCAGACGCTCGTTTTTCTTTTCCAGCGCTTCGGACTTCTGATCCAGATTTTCTTCTTTCTGGGTCAGTCTGCGTTCGGTGCGGGTAATTTCCGTGCGCCGTTCTTTGAGTTCAGCCTCGGATTCGTTCCGCTTTTGCAGAATTTCTTCCTTGGCCTCGAGCAATTTTTCTTTTCTCATCGCTTCCGCCTGTTTTGCGCAGGCCGAAAGGATGCGTTCCGCTTCTGCCTTGGCGGAGCCGATTTTCTTCTCCGCAATGGCCCGGCGTAAAGCAAAGCCGATGACCGCGCCCAGAACGAGCGCCGCCGCCATCAGCCCGATGGCAAGCCCTATGCCCATTTTTCTACCTCCTTTTTGGATTTTGGGTTGGATTTTCGTTCATATATACAAAATAAAGGTGCCCCATGACGGGCCCGGGAATTGTATACAGTATTTAATTATACACAGATTTAAGCAAAAAGTCAAGGGAAAAACCGATATTTATACGGGCTTTTTCGTGCCCGGCGGACTTGACAAGCAGGGGAATCTCTGCTATAATGTAAAAAAGCGCCATATGAAAAGGAGTTTTACCATGAAAAGTGTGAAAATCAAACTGTCTACCATCGCCGATGTGCGTGATTTTGTAAACATCGTTTCCAAGAGCGACACCGAGATCGACCTGACTTCCGGCCGCTATGTGGTGGACGGCAAATCCATCATGGGCATTTTCAGCCTGGATCTGCTCTCTCCGATCACACTGACCGCTCACACGGATGACACCGACGCGCTTTTTGCCGCGCTCGACCGTTTCATCATCAAAGACTGAGTCCGCAAGCCGAAAGACCGGAAGGCGGCCGAAACCGCGACCTGCCGTTTTTTCAACCCGTTCCCGGGGATTCCTCCGGGAACGGGTGTTTTTTTCGCTATAAAAGAGGCCGGAATGTGACTTCCGGCCTCTTTTTTATTTGTAAAGTTTGAGCGTTTCGTTATAACTTTTGACCAGATCGTGAAGCAGATCAAACTGGGTGAAATCGCTGCGGTAGGCAATGTTGATTTCCCGCATCATACTGAGGTTTTCCACGGGCAGGGTGACGATCTTGCCCTTTTTGAGTTCGTCCAGGCACACGCTTCGCGCCAGGATCGACACGCCGAAATCCCGCCGGATCAGGTCTTTGATAGTGGCGATGTTGTCCACCTCCAGAATCACATTGAAATCACTGATACTCATATTGTTGCTTTCCAGATGCGCCATAAAAAGATTCCGCGTGCCGGAGTTGGGCAAACGCAGGATCATTTTTTCTTTTTTGAGCTCGTTCAGCGTCACCATGCTCTTCTTTGCAAAAGGATGGTCGGGCGAGACCGCCAACACCAGATAGTCGGTGTCCATGAGCAGATAGCGGATATCCGGGTCATGGCTCCGCCCCTCCACAATCGCCAGATCGATCTCATAGGTTTTCAGCATCATATAAAGATTACTTATAGTGTCGGTAATCATTTTAATGTTTACCTTCGGATTTTTGGAGCAATAACTGGCCAGTGCCTCGGCAATCGGATTGCTCTCGGCGGTGTGCGTCACACCGATGGTCAGGTGGGTGGTCAGACTGCTGCCATCCCTGATATCGTTCTGAAGCGCGGTATAAAGACCCAGCATTTTTTTGGCGCATTTCAGCACCTCATCTCCCTGCCTGGTCAGCAGTAATTTGCCGTGTCCGCGCTCAAAAACCGTCACGCCCAGTTCTTCTTCCAGCGTTTTGATATGCTGGCTGACAGCCGGCTGGGTGATATTCAGTTTTTGCGCCGCCCCGACAAAGCTGCCGCACTCACTGACAGCCAGAAGCGTATACACTTTGTGATCGACCATTCTCGCCCTCCATAAGTTTAATTTATATAAATGTAGGTTTTTATAATTTGACATTATCAATCCGCTGAGTATAATTATAAAAGAAAGCGGAATGAAAATCAAGGGGGGTGGCATAAAAATGTGTAAAACAGGAAAAATTTTGTTGGACGACGCTTCCCTCTCCCTACAAAGCGCGCTGGGAATTTACCGGAATGCCACCTTTGGGGATCCGGACGAAGAAGCGGAAGAAGACGCTGTCACACGCGCTTTCCGGGAGGCCGGCATCACGCGTGATATAAATAAAAAGGTAAAAAAGCCTGCCATGCCAAAGAAAGGAGAGAAAAGGTAATATGCTTGAAAAAGTCAGATACGATGGGCGTTATGCCTCTCTTCTCACGGTCTACCAATGCGGCAGTTACACCCTGGCGGCCCAGGAGCTGGCATTAACTCCTTCGGCGGTCTCAAAACAGATTCACTCCCTTGAAAAAGAGCTGTCCGTAAAACTTTTCCGGCGCACACGGAGCGGTCTTATGCCCAGCGCGGATTGCGAGACCGTGGTTGCCTATATCAAAAGAATCCAGCATGTCTGCCATGAAATGTCGGAGAAAATCGGCACGGCACGGCGGCCGGAACGCCTGACCATTGGCCTTACGCCCAGTGCACAGGCCTTTGCGCTTCCCGAAATCCTGCCGGTACTCTCCAAGGCCTATCCGCAGATGCAGATAAAAATCTCCGTTGGGGCGGCCGATGAGCTCTGTGAAAAGCTGCAGCACGAAGAAATTGACCTGGCAGTGATTGAAGGAGCGTGTGGCGCAGACAGTTTCGGCAGTATCATGCTGGACACGGATCATCTCACCGTGGCCGTCCCGCCAGACAGCCCCTTTGCCCGGCGCGGCTTTATGACGCTTTCCGAGTTATTGAACGAAAAACTGATTTTAAAGCCGAGGGAATCCGGCACCCGACGCCTTCTGGAATCCGGACTGCTCGGCGCGGGCATTTCCCCCAGCCGCCTGAAGGTGATTATGGAGATGGAGAATGTTGACACCATCCTCCGGCTGGTCTCGGCCGGATATGGCCTCTCGGTGCTCTCGGACAATGCCTGCCGAAATTATGTCGCACAGGGCGATATTGCCACCGTTTCGCCCGAAGGCCTTTCCATGAGCCGGAGCATCCGGATCCTGTATCGGCCGGACGACAACCTTTCCGCCATTATTCAAACCATCCGGACGCGTGACGACCGGAACCCGCCCCGTGCCCCGGCACGAACCGACAATCCCCCCCAGAAACGGAGAACACACTGTTTATGAGAAGCCGCGAATGCGAAAAATATTTGTTTGAAGAAAGCCCTGTCATGAAAGCCATTCTGAATTTGGCTTTACCCTCTGTGATGGGACAGATTATTCTGGTCATTTACAATATGGCCGACACTTTCTTTGTCGGACTGACCGGCAATGACGAAATGATCACCGCCGTGACGGTCTGTATGCCGGCCTTTATGTTCCTTTCCGCCATTTCCAATCTTTTCGGCGTGGGCGGCGCAAGCCTTATTTCCCGCATGATGGGAGCCGGAAGGCGGGACGGCGCCAAGCACGCGGCCGAGTTTGCCGTGTGGGGCTGCACAATCGTAACGGTGCTTTATGCGCTGGGCGTCTACCTCTTCCTTGACGGGTTTGTGAATCTTCTGGGCGGCTCCGCCTCGGGCGTACATAACTTTGCCCGTGGCTATATGAAGATGGCTGTTATATCAGGAGGCCTTTGCACCGCGCTCAACAATCTTTTTGCCCACCTCATCCGGGCGGAAGGACGCTCCATGCAGGCCAGCCTCGGAATCATGATCGGCGGTATTGTCAACATCGCGCTTGACCCGCTTTTCATGTTCGTGATTCTCCCGGCCGGCAACGAACCCCTCGGAGCGGCACTGGCCACCATGCTCTCCAACTGTATTTCCCTCCTGTACTTCTTTGTTTATCTGGCCGTGCGTCATAAAGAAATGGTACTGTCCTTGCGCCCCGAACGGGCCATGTTCCGCAACCGGATTCCGCTCCATGTCATCAGCGTCGGCATTCCGGCTTGTCTTATGACCCTGTGCGAGAATATTTCCTATGCCGTGCTGGACAATCTGATGTCGGCCTATGGCACGGCGTCGCAGGCCGGTATCGGCGTGGCCAAAAAGGTGAATATGCTGGCGCACTGCATCGTACGCGGCATGGCGCAGGGCGTGTTGCCGCTCATTGGTTATACTTTCGCGGCCGGCATGAAAAAGCGGATGAAAAAAGTGGTCTATCTCTCGGCCACCATTTCTACCCTGATCTCTGTATTTTGCATGGTCGCCTCGCTCCTTTTTGCCAAAGAGCTCATCGGCATTTTCCTTCCGGTCGGCTCGGATTCGCACGGATACGGCATGATCTTCTTACGCATCATGTGTGTGGGCGCGCCCTTCTCGGCATTGGCCTATACGGTGATTTCTTTCTTCCAGGCTACCGGTCATATGATGAAGTCGCTGGTACTGGCACTGCTCCGCAAGGGGATTTTGGACATCCCGATGATGTTTGTTTTCAATAGGCTCCCCCCAATCTAGGGTGTTGTCGTGGCAACCCCCCCAGCCGATATCATCTGTTGTCTTTGCGCAGCGGTGCTCTTTCTCCTCTTTATGCGAAAGCACGGAAATGACACCCCGATCCTACCTCCCGATGACGGCATGGAAAACGAGCCGGACAGTGTGCCGTGCACTGCGGCCGAAAGCCTGCTGTGAGATCCTTCCCGAAAGCTAAAATTCCCGCCCG
>ERZ779888.1327-NODE-1327-length-25186-cov-9.278739_pt1 | contig 25186 bp, 22 predicted proteins | sample MGYA00511245_ERZ779888 | MGnify/ENA primary metagenome ERZ779888 (study PRJEB29588, sample SAMEA2155255) | human gut metagenome | biome: human gut; feature: human-associated habitat; material: faeces | place: Denmark | collected 2008/2010 ...
GCCATGGCGTCGTACTGCCGCAGGTCGTTCCTGTTGGTCTTCGAGTTCCCTCCGAACTGCGCCGAGGGGGCGCCTCCGTCGGGAAGGTACTCCACCACCGCATAGACGGGCACGTTGGTGGCGTCCAGATGGTAGATGTCGGACGACAGCCCGTACACTTCGCAGCACATCTCGGAGCATCTCCACGACAGCTCCTCGAGGTCCGCCGCCCCGTACAGGACGTCGAGGGCCCTGGCCACCGAGGTGCCGTTGAGCGAGTCCTTGGTCAGCCCCTCCCCGAACAGCATGTCCACGGGGGCGGAGGCGTAGAACTCCCCGAAACGGGAGAGGGCGATCCTGTCGAAGGGGGCGGTCATGGCGCCGACCGCCATCTTCACCACCGACGGGACGGGGAGGTCCCTCCCCGCCCCGGCGGGACCCAGGGCCTCCGCTATGACATCCCTGAGGCCGCATCTCTCGAACACGGCCATCGTGAGTGCGCTCAGCGCACCCACGCCCTCGTATGTCTTCTCCCTGAAGTCCATGGTCTCCGTCCTTCCGGCATAGGTAAGCGGTTTTCGCCGCAGGGTCCCGTCCTGTGATTTTTAGCAATTATAATTGTTTTAAGCTTTGCTTAAAACAATATATATTGCTAAACTATAAATAGCCGCCGTCTCTTCCTCACGGATATGCGCAGGGACCCGGACAGCGGACGCCATGGACGTACGTCCGGATGAAGGAATGGAAGGGGGCGTTTTCGCCCCGTATGGCGGAAAATACGAAGGATCCGGGCGGGATCGGGGTCTTACGCCCTTTCCCCGGACCTCGGAAGAACAAGGATCAAAAATTCAAAAGAGGGGTGCCGAATCCACGTTTGTGAGGAGGTATGTGGACTATTCTGTCGACGAAGAAGGTTTCATGCACATCGAAAGGAAGCAGAACTCGTTCACCTTTGCCGACAACCGTGCCGGATACTTCGTGATGTTCGCTTCTGAAGGTACCGCCTGGGAGCAGATGATGTCATCGTACGATGTCAGGGACTGGGTGGAGAAGGCATTTGATGTCTACAAGACGGACCTGGACGGGTCCAGGTCCCGTACCGGGAATCCGGATTCGGCCCGCGGTCGCCTGTTCATCAAGTTCATTGCGATGATCATGAGGATCGAGGTGCAGAACATCCTGAGGGATCATGACAAGGAGACCCTGCGTACCAAGAACAGGAAGGATTCCGTCAACGGCAAGACCGTTGACGAACTCTTCCGCACCCTGTCAACTGTTTCCGCCATCGGCTTCAAAGGAAACTGGAGACTGTCTCACATCAGCAAAGGTGCAAGGGAAGCATTCCGTCTTTTCGGTCTCGATGAACCCAAAAGTGGTCGGATTTCATTACCCTGATGTAGCCATAAAATCCGAGAATTTAGGTTCGATTGTATCGTGGCTTTGGGTATCGATCCCGACCATATCCTGCATTGATCTCCCGATTTCCGGGACTGTATCAGCGTGAGCTATCGATCCCGATAAAATAATCAATTATGAAGGGCCGAATTTACGTTTAAACATAATCCCACTTAGATATTGATGTCTTTCAATTTAGATAAATAATTTTCCCAGTAGATTACTTGTTTTTTATTATTTTCTATAAAATCACTTTCCTTAAACAACTTAATCAGATATCTGATGGCATACTCATCATCTTTAGAAGAAAGATTTGTTACATATGCTAATAATTCTTCATGAGATTGTTTAGTATTAATACTCCATAATAAGTCCATTAACTCATTTTTTGCCCAACCAACACCATTGTCTGCAGATAAACGGTATAGTGTTGAAGAGATCGATAAATCCTTTTCTACTCCCTTCCCATAACGATATGCTCTAGCTAACCAGCCTTGAGCTCCGCGATCATCATTATCTAATAAATTTGTACAAAATTTAACAAGTTCCTTGTTGGCATATTGGGAATCGATTTTCCAATATACTTCAAAAAGTTCTGTTTTAGCCCAATTTATATGATTGTCTGCAGCAATACGTAAATATTTCGAAGCCAGATATAAATCTTTTTTGACATATAGTCCTCTTTTATATATTAATCCCAATTTTCCTGCTGCTTCAAATAGGCCCTTTTTATACAGTTGAGTACACATGAATATTGCATCAGAAATTTTTTCATACATTGAATTATTGATGATGTAATCAACATAATTTAAACCATACTTATAATCTCCAATTTCATCAAGACAATGCCATATGAGATCTACTGGATAATCTAGATAGTTGGTAACTTCACGAGATTTTATAGTTTTTATTTTTTCAATAAGTTCTTTGTTCTTGAGCAATAATTTCTTTCCATCAATACAGCTAATGTAGTTGATTTCAAGTTCTTTTCTGGACATATACAGATACTTATACACATGCATATTTTGAATTCTAGAATGTGCAACACAATCATTTGTAGCAAAAATAAACATAGACGTATTATTTCTGATATTTGTACGTTCTTTTAAAACGATTACGCCGACAAATAAGAAGTGTTTTGAAATATCGTCGAGATTCTTTGAAGTAAAATCAGTTTTAATTAAAATGGTATCATATCCCCAATTTTTGTTAAAAAAAGATTGAATTGAGGAGAATATACCACAAAATCCATTCGACTCGTCAAAATAAGAACAATCTAATAGACAATTGATGAATCTTGAATAATAGGTATTCTGTTCATCGTTCATATTGAATGAGGGTTGACGTAAAATCAGTCTACAAACAGAATATATGCAATATGGAGAATTGATTTCCTTATAACAATTTATTGTCCTCTGGGATAGACATAAAACATCAGATGATCCATGAATGCTTGTTGCTGAATCACTTGTTGTAATAATTTTCTTAATTTTAATTTTTGAAATTACATCTAGTAATTGTGATGGGACATATCCCATCATATGTACAGATCCAGGAAAATAGTGATCAAATTCATCAATAGATAAATCAGAATTTGGATGTGGCTTAATCAAAATTGTATCGATGGTGCTAGATGAGTAAGAAATAATATCTCCATACATTTCGCAAAATTCTTGAAGATTCATGCCAAAAATGGAGCCCCACATTGAGCTTAAAAAATATGCATTGCATTCTCCGCAAATATTTTCAAGATTAGACATATTGTAGAAATCAAGCAGCATATTGGAAAATGCTGTATTTGCGCCATTGATTATATTTTCAAAATCAACATAATGGCCAATAGCGGTCGTTTCTGGATAATTTTTTACAGACCATATAATATCTGATACCATTGGAGAATCAAATAACAATGCATGTTTGTTTTGTAATAGTTTTATATAATTATTTTTACCAAGATTTTCGCCGAGTCTCATGTTTTTAGAGGGATTCATTACATTGAGTGCCCCATCATCAATTAAGATATAGGGTATTGAATGATTTATCAAATAAATTCCAAATGCATTGCGTTCATCAAAACTAGAGTAAATTGTACTTTTTTTTGATATGCATATGTTGTTGGATTCTAACAAATTTTTAAAAAATACATTTATCTTATTTAATAAATCTTCTTCACACTTGCAATCACAAAATTCATCCATGTCTCTATAGATGACAATTCTACCAATGTTGTTTTGTTTTTGTTTCTCTAACATGAATCTCATAGTAGGTTCATTTACAAATGAAGAATCGAATAAAAATATCGCATCTTGATTGGAGTGATATTTTAATTTTAATAAAATCGATTTCCATAAAAATCCATAATGACCAATATGAAAGATTACAGGGTATTTTTTAATATTAACCATGACTTTACACTCTCAATTTATGCATTATTGGTGGAAATATTATTGCTTAGACGTTTAATGTCATCTATGGCCCACTTATTTCCTAAAGTAGCAGAATATCTTAAAAGAACAAAACCTATTGAACAATCTACATCATCGCCCATAAGCAATAAATTTCCTAACCACCGTATTGACTGCGAATCATCTTTTTTGACAAGTGGAGTTAACATTTTCTTTACTTCTGTATAACTACAAGTTTTTTTAGATTGAATCACTAACTCTGAATAATCATTTACCATCCAAGAATAGCCTGATTCTGCTGATAGTTTTAGCCAATAAAGTGCTTTATCCAATGATTTGTTCAATATGTCTCCTTTTTTGTACATTATACCCAATTTATGCTGACTTTCATAATCTCCAAATAATGCCTTATGATAAATAGATTCAAGATCACATATTGGACCATTAACTATTCCACACGGTTTCAAGATTGGAGGCTTATAAGTTACTATGGATTCGGAGTAACTATTCTCGGAAATTAATAGAATTTCTACAATTGATCTAATTTTACGATAGATATTTATGATGCACAATTTGTTAAATTGATTTAATGTAGCATTACTGATAAATGACTTCAATATGTGCATTAACTCTGTACAATCATTATTGTGTTTAGAAACATATTCGCAATATTTCAATGTCTGAGTTTTTATATAATCTAAGATGTCAAAATTTAACCAATCTTTTTCAAATGAAGAATATTTTTTACTTACAGCTTCCACCGTCTCTCTATTTTTCTTAGAAATTTCATAATCTGTTGAAATTCCTGGAGTTTCAATAATCTTTTCATCATCGGATTTTTTATAAATGCTGAAACGATCATTGTTATAATTTCCTGCAAGGTACTCAAAACGAGACACTGTGGGGTTTAATTTAAATATCAAATCAAAAATAAATTTATTGTTTTTAAATCTATCAATTGTACCTATAAATGCCTTGAATGCGGAAATAGACATATTCGGCATCCACTGAGGGGTACGATATGAATTCACCCACTCTGCATCAAAGTGTTGTCTGTTTTCAAATAAAAATAAGTATTCATATTTTTTAATTATTGATGAATCTACATTGTTAATCAAATTACTAAAAAACGAATTGAATTTATTGACTTGAATGTTATCTGAATAGCTGTACATCGATCTCTCACAAGAATGTTTTTTCACGGATTCAAAATAATTGTTGGATGATGTGTCAGCCTTTATAACATTTTGTGAAAAATATGGACGTAAAAGTTCTCCACAACCTCCTGTGATATGCAATGTTCTTTCAAAACAAATATTTGAATCTGTGAGCCCATCTTCTGGTTCAAAGTATGTCCCAAGTGTGCAACTCATTCTTAAATTGAGATAATCCTGGGGATTCATAGTAGCAGTCTGCGAATAATTCTGATTATTCATCCATTGGTAGCCAGAATAATAACGTGAGTACTGATACCCTAGTTTTTCGGCAATATTGCTGGCGCAAGCGATTTCTTTTTCAGATCCAAAAGTATTTATTTTTACTAGAGTCTGAGAATTACTTATATTTGTCAATGCTGCAAATACAATCCGGGAGTCAAGTCCACCAGTTAAATCTAAAATGTAATTATCAAACCTTTGACTAGATAATGTACATTTTAAATTATCTATAATTTCTTCACAGGCATCATTCAATAGACTATCGTATTCATCATCACTTAAAACATGCTTGCAATTTAAAACATCAGATATTTTTGAATCTTCAAAAGATGTGCGCCCCATTCTAATAGTAAGATTCTTACTGACTGGAACAAAATGAGTATCCTTAACAAAACAATTTTCATTCATTAATGAATTTGTAATTGAATCAGAGAATGAGATGTATGGCAATGCCTCATCATAATCGAGATTAATGCATACACCTATTTTTCTCATAGCCAACAATAGTAAATGATATCTGTTGGATATTATAACCTGATTTGATTTTTTATAATAATATATTTTACATGTTCCAAAATAATCTGTTGAAATTCTTATATCATCATTGGTGAATCCAACGAACACATAGTTCCCAATACAATTAACATAATCATTCAATCTTGAATGCGGGTTTATGTCATCTGCACCCCATAAAAGATTGTGATCAAGTTTCATTGTTCCAGAAAATAGACACTTACCATCTTCGACATCATTGACATGCCCGGTGTGAAATACCGTTACGCCATTGTGTACAAAACTACTAAATTTTGAACCAAGTAAATCATTATTGCAACTATAGCCACACACCAGTACAATGTCTAAATTAGGGTAATTGGACAAATAATATGGGATTGGTTTTATATCAGAATAATTCGAAAAATCATCATCGATTTCTGAGATGTTTGAAATTTTTAAAGAATAGATTTTAAAATATTGTCTATTTGATGTAAATTCTGCCGAAACATGGTATAGTCCATTTAAATTCAATTGAAAATCAACGCCCTCTTTTGAATTATTTTTTTTAATTTCGACAACACTGTTATTCAAATACAATGTCCATTGGATAGAAATATTGTCGGTAAAATTTATAAGAAATGCATGCAGATATTTTGAGTCTTTTACATCTATATTTATGCCAATATCGTCCATGGATGGCCCTCGGTTGTTAAATGATTGGTTAAATAATGATCAGTCATTTTCAGATGGTGAATCAAATTTAAAAAGATTTAATATGGTTTCCCACGATTTGTCATTGCCAATCCATTTGGATTCATTGGATTTAGCGACATCATTCATTGCAAATTGGTAAATGTGCAATCTGCTCGATTCCAATAATCTACGGTAAACTATTGAAGTTTCTAGTTCTGGGTAATTTGAAATGGCTGCTATTGTAAATGTTGAAATGGGGAATAGATCTCTTATTTTTTTTCCGAAATCTATAATCTCCTTATTATCGTTGCGATTACATACAACAATTAAGATTTTAGTTCCAATTGATAATTTATCACGAATATTGTCTAACTTAGATTTTTCTTTTTTTACAACAGCATTTCTTTCTTTTTCAAACTGATTTTTATCGTGGAAGTTGTGTAAATCAAACAAATCTAGATCTAAATCTGTAACTCTAATATTACCTCCATCCAATACTTCAATGTTTACATTGTTAAAAATGTGGTCAACTCCACGATAAAAAGCACCAATCAAAACATCTAATTTATACTTGCCAAATTCATCAAAAGGCATACCGGAGTCTGAATTAAGTACTCTGTGCAAGTGATATTTAATTTTCATACCTTCTCCGCCACTTGATACAATGTCAATATGAACTGGTGTAAATGTACGAATGTCAGACCATCCATTATATGTCATTTCATCATATTTGGTAATTGCACATGGTTTGGATTCAGGAGGTAATCTGTATCCAACTAACATTTTTGCAGTATTGAATACTTTTTTTATAGATGAGAATACAAATTTAGATGCCCCTAATGAATTTAAAGAAAGATTGTTGTCTGGTAATTTTGAATATTGTTTTTTAACAATGGATTTATTAAACTTAGCTAGCTTGGAGTGGTATGTGTATGTTTTTATAAGTATCTCGAAATCATTCGGTGAACATGCAATTTTTAAATATTCCTCAGAGTTACTTTTGTTTTCAATATAATTAAAAACATCTATCCAATGGTTAACTAGTGTGGAATCACTATAGTTTTCAAGACTTCTAAAACAATCTTCTCTCAATTTTAATTGCAGATCTGGATTTCTTAATATTTTTACAATTGTGTCTGCAGCACTGCAATAATCACATTGGTCAACTCTAATTACGCCCGAGTCTGGATCGCGAATCATTTCGACATATGGGAGATCGTAAGCAACAATGGGGAGACCATAGGATTTACATTCGGCAATAACCATTGGAAATCCTTCAATACACGAAGTCAAAACCATCAATTCACATTTTTTATAATAACTGTCAATATCAGATATAAAACCTGTAAATTCGATGTTGTTTTTAAGATCATTGTATTTGACAAATTCAGCTAAATCATATTTTATATCATCTGGTCCATCTCCCACCATATATAATTTTATATCTGGGATTTGTTTTTTAACTTCCTTTAAAATTTTTAAAGCTTCAATAGGTTGTTTATGATTTGGAACAAATCTGCCCGCCCACAGAATCGAATTATGTTCTTTTGTGTATGTGGCCTTTTTATATGTCCCAATTGGATTGGGGATGTATTTTGAAGGGATGCCATTCAATCTAAAATACGTTTGATCAACATGGCTTAGGGATATGATTAAATCAGAAAAGGAATATAATTGAATCGCATTAAAGAACATGTCATTATTTCTAGCCAACATTGCAGAAAATACATTGTGGTGATGCAGAATAAATGGAATATTACAAACAATTTTACAGATTAATTCGTCAAAAATTATATTCTCCTTCCAATAAGAATGATAATAAAACAAATCAATATTGTTATTCTCTATTGCATCTTTTAAGATATCTACACGATTCATCCAATCTGTCTTTTGATTTTTATTAAATCCAGGCAATATGATTCTCTTTACATTTGAGTCAATGTGAAATTTGTCCTGATTCGGTTTTGTTTCAGTAAATAGGACTACATCATATCCCATTCTTTTAAACAATGGAATGAATAATGAAATGCAACGCTCAACCCCCCCTACATTCAGGGCTTCATTAAACATTCCAATTGTTTTAACTTTTTTATAGATACGAGAATGGTCTAAAAAACTACTCAAACGAAAAAGTTCATCTTTATCACAGAGATAGTTATAAATTAGAACTTTAATAAATGTCATTTTTCCAATGTGGTTGATGACTTTTGAAACATACTCCATCCGGTGGTTTTTATCATGTTCATTATAATTTAAAATACTCCAAATATATGATTTGTAAAAAGCACCATATGTAACGAACAATTTATCAATCTTATAGTCGACAATGGACAAAAGATGAGAATCAGAAGACTCGATTATTTCGATATATTTTTTTTCATAATCTGAATCAAAAAATTTGCGAAGACTGTCACTCGCTTCTAAAAAGTTATCATATGTTAAAATCATAATAGACTTGTAATGAATTTTTGCCCAATGGTTTCTTTTTGATATTTCTAGGCTTTCTTTTATGCCATCCATCCAATCAATTACTTTTTCTTTATTAAAGAATGATGAAGGACGATTATTGCCACGATAAACATATGTTTCATCTGGAAATGATCTAAATTTTTTACATGCTTCCATAACATTTAGAAAGAATATAACGTCTTGGAAGCGTTTATTTTTTGGAAACAATATGTTGTTCTTTTTCAAAAATTGTGTGTTATATATAAAACGAGTGTAAAAATAATAGTATTGATAATCTTTAAAATCAATTATTTCATCTTTTGAAAAGCAGGCATCAATTAATTTATTTGGAACAATTTGTTGTAATTTTTCATCATAAAATGATAATGAACCTCCTGCTACAAAACAATTTGATGATTCGATTTTTAAAAACAAGGTCTCTAAGGTTGTATTGGAGGGGTACCAGTCATCTGGATCCATAAAAACAATGTACTTCCCAATACTGTTTTTAATACCATTATTTCTAGCAACACCTGGTCCACTATTTTCTTGAAAAATATATTTAAAACGCTGATCTCTGGTAGCAAACTCTTTGAGAATTTCAGCAGATTTGTCAGTGGACCCATCATCCACCATTATAACTTCATAATCGTTTAATGACTGAGAAATGATGGAATCTAAACATTGCCTGACATATGAATCAACATTGTATGTTGGGATAACGATTGAAATTTTAACATCCATATAAATCAACTCAGTCAATTAAACTTTTCATCAAGATTGTTTATCAATTTCATGTAATAAATTAAATTTTTACTAAATATAATTTCTTTATTATGCATCAATACTATTTTGTTGAATATGAGATTGTAATTCTTCCCATTATTCGACAATAGTTGTGATACGTTATGAATCAATTAGCCATCTTGTAGCTTTTTCTACGTCGGGATACGTTCCTTTGCCATCCCGATACATTTCTCCTAAGCGATTTTTACTCCATTGGTCTCCAAGAAGTGCTGCCTTCTCATACCATTTTATGGCTGTAGAATAGTCTTTTTTTACACCCACGCCATCATAATAGAGATTACCCATCCTTCTTGCAGCATCCAAGTTTCCGTTTTCCGCCAATTTTTTTAGAATATTCATGTGTTTTTCATAAAATTGATCTTTATCTAAAATTCCTGTTGAATATAGGTTGAGTATGTTGGATATTGAAATAGTATTTCCAAAAATTGATGCTTTTGTAAACCATTCTTTTGCTTTTTCTACGTCGGGATACGTTCCTTTGCCATCCCGATACATTTCTCCTAAGCGATTTTTACTCCATTGGTCTCCAAGAAGTGCTGCCTTCTCATACCATTTTATGGCTGTAGAATAGTCTTTTTTTACACCCACGCCATCATAATAGAGATTACCCATCCTTCTTGCAGCATCCAAGTTTCCGTTTTTTGCCATAAATTCCATCAATTTTACGACTTCGCCATATTCATTTTTACCAAATTTGTTGTTGGCAATGGCAGAATTTAGAATATTTGATAGCGCTGCTATGTTGCCGCCATGTGCACATTTGGAATACATTCTATTAATTAATGAAGAATTATAGTCATCATGTATCTTGGCCCAGTCTGCAGCCCACATATCATTCCAGAGCGTTATGGAGTACGGGTATAATTCGAACCATTTTTCAGATTCATCAACATCTATATCAGTTCCAATACCATCCCTATACATTATTGCAACCTGGTATTGGCACCTTCCATTTCCGAGTCTTGCTCCTTTGAGATATTGTTCAAAGGCACTTTTTTCATTTTTAGGAATAAGCCTTCCCTGAATGTATGTGTCTGCCAACAGGATGATCGAAGGCAGGAATCCAAAATCACTCGCTTTTTTCAGGTTTTTTTCCATCTCTTCATAATTTTTAGCTGTACCGACCCCATCCCTTTGCATCAGCGCTACCTGATGTGTCGCATTGGGGTATCCATTCTCGGATGATTTCAAGAACCACTTAAATGCTTCTTTCCTATCTTCATTGGTCCACGCAGTTTTTATAAGATAGTCTGCACATTTAAATTGGTTGATCGGATCCCCTTCTTCGGCCATTTTAAGGAAGATCTTCTTTATTTCTATGCGTAGGTCGTCATCATTTGTATTTTTTCTGAATGATGCGATTTTCATCCGGGCATCGTTATTCCCCTTGTTTGCAGCCGAGTGGTACAAATTCATGGCTTTGGAAATATCATCCTCATTTCCTCTCTCCAACAGGATATCTGCATATTCGACTTGTGCCAGAGTGTGTCCCTGGTCGGCCGCCTTCTTCATCCACTCATTATACAGTTCCTCGCTCTTGCCGAAATTCGTACCGTCCCGGTACATCATCGCCAATTCGTACTGCGATTCCGCTACCCCCGCCTCCGCCAGATCTGCTATGATCTCCGGAGACGACGACATCTTATTCTGGTATTCCGCACAGACGTCCTTCGCCTTTCCATCCCGTATGATCTTTCCATCCTCTATCCATACGGCACGGTTGCACATGTCGGCCACGTCGTTTATGGAATGGGAGACGAAGACCACGGTCTTCCCGCTCCTGGCAAGTTTCTTGAAATGCTCCTTCGCCTTGGCCATGAATGCGGCGTCACCGACACTGAGGATCTCATCCACCAGCATTATGTCGGAATCCACATTCATCATGATTGAGAACGCCAGTCTTCCGGACATCCCCGAGGAGTATGTCCTGACCGGGTTGTCTATGTACTTGGATATTCCAGAGTACTCGATTATCCTGTCGATCTTGGAATCCATCTCCTTGCGGCTGAACCCGTACAGCTCTCCTTTGAGATAGATGTTCTCCCGCCCGGACATATCCTGATGGAAACCCATTCCGAGCTCGAGGATCGATGCGACCTTCCCGGAACACTCTATCGTCCCGGAATCCGGCTCCATTATCCTGGCTATCATGGAAAGGAAAGTGCTCTTCCCGCTTCCGTTCCTTCCCAGAACCCCCAGAACATCGCCTTTTCTGATATCCAGCGTAATCCCGTCCAAGACCTTGTTCTCGATGGTCTTGGTAGGGTTCCTGTTGAGAATGCCCCCTTTTTTCTCGGGGTCCTCCACCTCGATCTTGAATGTCTTCACGATGTTCCTGATCTCTATGGCGTTCTTGGGGTCCATCTATCTCACAACCTTTCGGCGAATCCGCGTTTGAGCCTGCGGAATACCGCCAGTCCCAACACCATCGAGACCAACGGCAGTATGGTGCACATCAGCAGGACTTTCATTTCGGGGATCTCCCCGAAATACACTATACTGTGGAATGCTTCTATGTAATATGTGAACGGGTTCAGCCAGATGATGTTCCCCAGCATCCCCGATACGCTGTCCGCAAGGAAATACATGGGTGTCATGAAGAAGAATATCATGCTGACGGAACTCAATATATACTGTACGTCGCGGGCATATACGGTAAGCGACGAGAACAGAAGGGTGTATCCGGTGGTGAACAGGGCCATCAGCAGCAGTATGGCCGGAAGCAACAGCAGCGGGACCCAATCCAGGGGATATCCCGTCACCGTGATTATGATCAGTATGACCGCATAACCCATCACCATCACGATGAAGTTGCTTATGACATGTGCCAAGACGAGAATCTCCCGGGGGAAGTACATCTTCTTCACCATACTGGAATTGCCGACTATGGCCCCGGCCCCTCCGGTCAGATTAGACATCATGAAGTTGAACGGGAATATCCCTGCGGCGATGTATGCCCAGAAGTCCGATATGGGGGAGGCCCTCACCTCGGTGAATACCACATAATAGACGACCATCATGATGATGGGCATGACAAAGTGCCAGCCGAATCCCAGGACGGAGTTCCTGTAGCGTCCGAACAGATTCTTGGATACCAGGGACCTGAGGATGTTCCTCGATTCATAGATCTCGCGGAGATCCTTCCTGAGACCGTTCCTCCTTTTGACTGGAACGATATTGCTGTCGCTGTCTGTCATTACAGATCATCGTCAAGTAGAGGGTCCTGATATTAAAATGGTACAATGCACAGATTCATGTTTTATTTGTAAATTCAACAAGTTTGAAGACGTCATCGAGTTGTTATACTATGTCGTTTCGAACCTTGGGTTGTAGGAAAAATGTTTCCTCCAGACTTGAAAATTCAGTTCAAATCCAAAGTACGGTAATTAGTTAGAATCATTTTTTTACCTATGATTAAATATCTCCATCTAATTATAAAATCATGAAAAGGTGCGTAGCAGTCGTTCCAATGAAGCTTAATAATCGCAGGCTTCCGGGAAAGAATACCAAAAGGTTCACTAATGGTGAACCGCTATGTCATTATGTATTGAATACGTTAAAAGATATCGAATTAATAGATGAAATTTATGTATATTGTAGTGATTCCTCGATTAAGTCCTACCTTCCATCAGGAATTAAGTACCTCGAACGTTCCAAATCCCTTGATCAAGATACGACCAAGATTAATGAGGTTCTTTCAAATTTTGCTTCCGTGGTCAAATCTGACATTTATTTGATGACACATGCGACAGCTCCATTTATAACAAAAGAGTCTATTATTAAAGGGTTGGAATCAGTATTGTCTGGAGAATATGACTCATCATTTGCAGCCACCAGATGCCAGGACTTCATGTGGAAGGATAATCTTCCGATGAATTATTCTTTGAATTCCATTCCAAGGACGCAGGATCTTGATCCAATATACATTGAGACCAGTGGTTTCTATTGTTATACATATGATATAATTACAAATTTTAACCGTCGCATCGGCAATAAACCGAAGATTGTTGAGGTTACGGGAATCGAAGCAATCGATATAGATGAGCAGGAGGATTTTGAATTAGCCGATGCAGTATACAATTTCATATTAAAACCTGTTGGAGGGGGGGGGGCAAAGACCTCGATTTGATTAATTTATTGGACCTGGGGGTGCTTGCTTGAAGATTGTAGCAATCATCCCTGCCAGATATAAATCATCTAGATTTCCTGGCAAACCTCTTTCCGATATCTTCGGTAAACCTATGATTTGGTGGGTTTACCAGCATTGTCAGATGGTTCCAGAATTTGATGAAGTGTATGTTGCGACTGACGATGAAAGGATTAGACAATCTTGTGAAAGTCTAGATATGAATGTTATTATGACATCTGAAAACAATCCGACGGGTACTGATCGTATAGGTGAGGTGGCTGAGGAGATAGTTGCTGATCTGTATGTGAATGTTCAGGGAGATGAACCTTTAATGGAACCATCTGTCATGTCTTCAGCAATTCGGCCATTTTTTAATGATCCTGATTTGTTAGTTTCCAACTGTATGACAAAAATCAGAGATCCGGTAGAAGTTGTCAACTTTACCATTCCAAAGGTAATTACGAATAAAGACGGCATTGCATTATATCTGACTAGATCTACGGCACCATATCCCAAAGGCAGCATTAATTATGATTATTTTAAGCAGGTGTGCGTATATGGTTTTAAACCGGAAGCTTTGAAATTTTTCTATGAGTATGGTAAAAAATACGGAAAGGCAAAAATGGAAAATATTGAAGACATAGAGATCCTCAGATTTATCGAGAATGGTTATAAGGTGCAGTTTGTAGAGGTTGAATCGAATTCGGTAGCTGTGGATACCCCTAAAGATTTGGAGAAGGTTCGTGGAATAATTGATGAGATGATTAAAAACAACGAAGTAGATATTAAATTGACATAATCATTATGGTAGTTCCGATGAAGTTTGTTCGTATTCTTGATTGCACTCTGAGGGATGGGGGTTATTGCAATCAGTGGGATTTCGGTGAGACGAATATCCATAAGATAATTGATGGTCTTACTGAAGCAGGAATCGACATTATAGAATGCGGATTTGTTTCCAATAAGGTCCACTCTGATAAGAATAGAAGCAAATTTGCATCCATTGAAGATGTCTCTTCGGTGATACCTGCCAATAGATCGGGTTCGATTTATGTGGCCATGATCAATTATGGAGAATACGACATCGACAAAATACCTCCTCATTCAAAAGGACTAATAGATGGAATCCGTATTGCTTTTCACAAGAGGAATATCGAGCCAGCTTTAGAGTTTTGTCATATCCTGAAGAAAAAAGGATATATGGTATTCATACAGGCAATGGTCTCCATGGCGTACTCCGATCAAGAGTTTTTGAATCTTATTGAAAAAGTGAATCGGATAAAGCCATATGCATTCTATATTGTGGATAGTTTTGGCATGATGAAGAAGCGTGACCTTACTCGTTTTTTTTCATTATGCGAAAATAATCTTGACAAGGACATATTCATCGGATTCCACTCGCATAACAATCTTCAGTTGGCTTATTCCAATACCCTGGCATTAATCGATATGCGTTCGGGAAGAGATCTGATAATCGATTCAACCGTCTATGGGATGGGTAGGGGTGCAGGAAATCTCAATACAGAACTTTTCATTGATCATATGAATAGTGATTATGCTTTTAATTATGATTTGAAGCCGATACTTACCATCATGGATGAAGTAATAAACGGATTCTATCAACAGAATCCATGGGGGTATAGCCTGCCCAATTATCTCTCTGCAGTACACAATGCACACCCCAATTATGCTGGTTTTCTTTCTGATAAGTCTACAATGACCATTGACATGATGGATGATGTCTTTGCCCGTATGGATTCGGTTAAGAAATTCGAGTATGACAAGGATTATGTGGAGCGTCTTTACTCAGATTACATGAGTGCTAATAATGCACGTGAAGCCCATATGGAGGATTTTAAGAAAATCCTGTCGGGTAAGGTCGTTTTACTCATAGGTCCGGGAAAAAGTTCTGAAATTTATAAGGAGAGCATTAGAGAATTCTCATCACACGACAATGTGATTACAATCAGCGTGAATTTCTCATACTCTCATTGCAAGACCGATTTCATTTTTGTCAGTAATAATATTCGCTATAAAGAAATCTCGGAAGGGGAGAAGAGTAAATGCATTATCACTTCCAATATCCCTGATGATGCAGTTTATCTACAAATCAAGTACAAGGATCTTCTCAACGATAATGAATTTGTCAAGGATAATTCTGGTCTGATGGCATCTAAACTGATGACCTTATTCGATGTAAAGAGCCTATATCTGGCAGGATTTGATGGATACTCTTATGATACATCGGATAACTATGTTGAAGGTCCTAGAGTTCTTATGACGAAGAAAGCTATCATGGATGCTACCAATCAAGGTATGTCAGAAGTATTCGGAAAATTATCTAAACATATAGATCTTCATTTCCTTACGAAACCGGTTTATTTCCAAATCTCATCTGACCAATTCCAGTAAACTGTTTCTTTTAAGCTTTTTATTGTCATTATGTCTTTTTTATCAATTTTACTTATTTGTATGAATTTGCATCCAAATTTATTGGCCATAATCATATCGCTTTCGTCAGAATCTCCGATTACAATTATTTCATCTTTTGAATATTTTTGATACTTGCAGAAATGTTCCAACATCAATGTATTCGGTTTACCGACAATGATGTCCGGTTTTTTGTTTGAACAATATAGTATTGATGACGTCATTCCACCATTTCCAGGATATATTCCATCCTCTTTTTCGAAATAGCGATCTTCATTACAAACGATTATTTTTTTTGACCTGATGGCGGCACGTAATCCTTTTGTCATCTTCTCATAACTATACTCCATATCCATTCCTATGACCAATGTCTCCGCTTCATTTTCATTGCAGACATTTATTCCTGCTTCGATGAAACCAATCTTCATTTCATCAGTTCCAGAGATGTAGACTTTATCGAGTTTCTCTTTTTTGACATACTAAATAGCCATTGTTCCAGATGACAGTATGTCAGATTCCCCACATTCTATCCCCATGTTATTCAATTTCATCGCTATGGATGAAGGTAGTGTTGATGAATTGTTGGTGCAGAAGATTACTTGAATGTTCTGCATACGCATATTTTTGATAGCTTTGTCGGCTCCATCAATCATCTTATTTCCATTGTAGACGGTTCCATCTAAATCCAGTAGAATTGCTTTAATAACCATCTTATTCCTGCTTATATCAAATCATATGGCTTGCTATTGAATATTTATCGATACTTGATCTGGGTGGATTTACATTTCTTGTGGTCTTATTATCATCGATTACATGAATATTTGATTCGAATCTAAATTTTGTCTACAGATAATCGATTTTTCACTCTGCCTAGACAGGTTCTCTTTCATTTTGAGTGGAAATGAAATAGAACCCTGCTTGGAGTATTATCGTCAAGTAGGGGGTCCTGATATTAAAATGGTATAACTCAGAATTTCTGTATTCTTTAGACCTCCGGTTGGCAGGTCTCTGGTCCGATCCCTCATGTCGTCTTGTCGGACGAATGTATTTAGGTGTACGTCTCCCATGACATGTTATGACATTATCCAAGAATGTGTCGATCGCAATCGTGGCCGTAGTCGCAGTGGCGGCGGTCGGAGCCGCCATCGTCGCAGTCCCGGGCCTCATGGACCCTGTGGAGAAAGGCGTTACTTATGATGGGAACGGCGGTAAGACGTCTGATGGGGAGACCTCGGTCAAGTATTCGAATGCCGAGGCCGTCATCAACATGTTCTCCTACAGCGGTCATAAATTCGTCTGCTGGAACACCGCCAGGGACGGGAGCGGTACGGATTACAAGGTCGGAGACCCCGTGTCCGAAGGAATGACCCTGTATGCCAAATGGGCGGAATCGCCTTTGAGCGTGTCGTCGTACAGCTGTTCCACATCCGGTATAGACAAGGGAACTCTCTCATTCACGATCAACGGCAGAAGCCTCGGCCTAGCGAGCCAATTCTATTCCCCCGCCATCATCGTGGCAGATTTCGGGACAGGGTGGACCTATGATTCCGAGAAATCTATATTCTCCGGGTATATGGGCGGGACCCAGATAACTTTGAAGATCGGGATCACGGGGTGCACGGAAGGATCCGTAATCGGCGAAGTGTACGACGATCATCCCAGGGTCGGATTCAAGGCGACGGACAACATAGGGGTCAGTATTAGCGTGTCCGCAGTCGTCTGATTCCCATCCGTAAACGATTTCCGGCGGTCCGTATCCATATGTCCTGTTCCGGACCGTCTTATTTCATATCTCTTCCGAAACCCCGGGACAGTCTCGTTTGCGGGCTATGACGCAGATCCAGCTGCGCCCGTCCTTTCTGTATACGTTTACGCTCCGGAATCCGGCCTCCCGCAGGTCGCTTTCCATCCTTTCTCCGCTGTAGATCCTCATTTTGCTTATTCTCCTCGTCCACACATCGTCGTGCGGGCCGCTGCCGTCGGTCTCGTTGCATATCATGAATCTGCCGTCCTCCCTCAGGGATCCCAGGATATGTCCAGACGAAGTCCGCACGGTTGGTCGATGTGTCGTCCGATGTTTTCGATAAGAACATAACGTTGACCGTAGACGCCTGTAACATATCTGGAAAACTGACCGTCATCGGCGGTTCTGCCTCGGCCGCCGGAGTGACCGTCTCCCTCGGACCGCACTTGGCAGTCACCGGTCCTGACGGATCCTATGTCCTCACCGTCCCATATGGGATGTCGGGAGACATCATCGTATCCATTCCGTGATATTCGCAGATTACCGTGGCATCCGTCAAGGATCTTTTTGCGGACATCTCCGGCAAGGACCTCGTCCTGAAGGCCAACGTATACATGGCCGTCTTCAAGGACTACGACGGTTCCAAAATATCGGAGGTATCCGTCCTCTGGGGAGATGTCCCGACAGTGCCAGACGATCCGTCCAGAGCATCAGACGGCAAGTATGCGTACACCTTTGCGGGGTGGTCCCCGTCAGTCGGGGCCTACGACGGCACCGTGACGTCGTACACGGCGACCTACGATGCGACGACCATCGGAAAAACGGGCGGCCATATGGGACATAACGTCGTCCTCTACGCATTCTGTACCGCATGTACCGCGATATTCCTGGCGGCAGGTGTAACCGGGAAGCGGGTGGGGGTCTGATGGGAAAGGTCCGGAGGAATCTCCTCCGGACCTGAGACCCCGTACCGGTTTTATACCCGGAACCCATGGTTCCGTACTGCAGTATGGTGATCCGATGGTGGGAGATACAAGGATGTTGGTCGTTTTCGATGTGGACGGAACCCTTACGGACTCCCGTCCGTCGATCTACGCATCATACCGCCATGCGGCGCTCAACGCAGGTCTCCCGATACCGTCCGACGACATGCTGGCACATCATCTGTGCGGAGGGCTTCCGGACAACGTCAGGGAACTCTTCGGGGTCGAAGGCGATGCCGCTTCGGAGGTCATCGGTTTGTACCGCAGGTATTATTCCGAGGAGTGCGTAGGTAAGGTCCCGCTGTTCGACGGTATGGAAGAGGTTCTGAGGGACCTCCGTTCCGAGGGATACTTGCTTTCGGTGGCCACCATGAAGATCGAGGATGTGGCGACGGAATTCATCCGCGGACTCGGTCTGGAGGACCTGTTTCTGACGGTCGCAGGTGCGGATGCCTCCGGTACCGTGACCAAGGCGGACATGGTCCGCAGATGTGCCAGAGAGGCAGATGCGGACATCGTCGTCATGATAGGCGACTGTCCTCAGGACCTGGAGGGTGCGAGACAGGCGGGGGCGGGATTCATAGCCGCCGCCTACGGGTATGGACTTCCGCCCGGAAAGTGCAAGGAGGAAGGGATACCGTACGTCCTCTCCCCTAGGGACATCCCTGCGGAAGTGGGAAGGACGAAATCCCGCCTCAAGGAATGAGCCAGTGACATTGGACGAGGCATTTCGGAGAGATGTAGGAATCGCACATCTCGGTTCGGGGAATCCTTTCATCTTTTAATGGTCGCCATATCCAAGGTCTCTGATGAGCTCGGGAAGATTCGTTCCAACACTGCACTAAATCCTACTGATGTCGTTTTCAAACTTCGCTGAATTATTCAAGGCTATGCCTATTTTTGGAACAATCGGTCTAAAGTCTGTCTTTTTACCAATTTTTTTCTTTTTCATTTCAGAGTCTATTGTCGCAGATACTCTTTTAGGATTTTTCAAATCATCCAGTATTTCCGAGATATCGAAGTGGAGAAGGATCCATAATTCAAATTTAGGATTTGTTATGTATGCCCTGTATCCTCTTTCTGTGCATTCTTTTACAAACCTTTTGTATTCTCCAACAGGGCGTGCATCGCTATCTACGATTATGCACACTGTATCGACGGCCTCTTCATAATGAATCTGATCGTTCAACAGTTCAAGGCCGTGGACGTCACATTCCTTTTGTATATGATCTATACATACATCTACAGCTTTGGAATAATCCTTTACATTTCCTTCGAAATTTACTAATTTATTATTTTTTAGAACAACATGGAGCTATTTGGCTATGTTTTCTTTATGTTTTTCGAACTTATGCCCGAATCTGATCAGCGATTCGATTATTTTTCCTATCAGGAGATTTTCGGAATACTCTCCAGTCTTAAGCATATGGATGTATTCGTCTGTGAGTGAAATGAGTTTTATCGGATCGCTGTATCCGTCTTGCAAGGCATATCTTCCAAGCACCACTATGTCCACCATAGGTGTTTGAGAGTATTCCTTCTGTATTTCCGATACTGCTTCGAAATACTTCCTTTCGGTCACATACCCCTCTGAGATGATGAGGAATTTTTTACGTATATGCATTGGCTCCGATGCACGTTTGTTTTCTATCGCAGTTGTGGGCCTCATCATCACTCCAAATCGGGAAATATGCTTCTGAAACACGGTATCGCACCGTATCTTCCATCCAAGTATGCCTTATCGATGCGTCTGTCCTTTCTCTCTCCGAATGCTTCCAGGGAATAGATTTTCGATGTCCCGGCCGTATCTTTCTCTACGAACCAGATCTCGTCCCTGCGTACAATATCCAGATCCATGAGCCTGGATTCGTGGGTGGTTACGATCAGCTGTCTTCTGAGATCTTTCGGGAGCGATTCGAAATCCCTTATGAATTTCTGGGTCATCTGAGGGTGCAGGCTCCTGTCGATCTCGTCCACGACATATGTCAGATCCTTCAGATCGTTCCCATTCAGCAGGGGAAGCAGCTCCACCAGTCTTTTCGTCCCATCCGATTCCTCGGTGTATTCGAACGATGTTCCGTTGTGGTCGAACATCATCTTTTTAAGTACGGGCTCTCCCGATCTTCCGACGGTCAAAGTGAATATTCCGGAAGGAGATCTTATGGTCCCTATGGGTTCGCTACGGTTCCCGATGTCCCGCATCATCTGTTCCAGGAGATCGGGAGGTATCATGTTGCTGCGGTCCTTTACATCCTCGTATCTTATTCCGGATATTCCCGTCCCATAATGCGGAAGGGTGTTCCCTGTGAAATCGGACAGGTTGCTGTTTATGTTGTAGTTGAGGGATGTTCCTGCTGCGACTATCCTGAGGGAGTTGGTGAACCATCTCATCAATCTGTTTATGACCGATAGTTTACTTCCCTCCCTCTCGGGAGCTTTCGACATGACCGTGATGAACGGAATCCATCCGGCAGATCTGGCCTCCGTGGAGTATACTTCGAAATATTTCGAATCCTCGTCCTGTAGATCCAGTTCTGTTTCAATGGCGTCTTTGGTCCTGAAGAATATCTTGCTATGCCTGCCTTTGTTCGACAGATTGTACAGCCATTCGGTCAATATCTCTCCGGACGACAGCAGTACTTCGAAACCATAGGCATACTGTGTCCCGTTCAGTTCCACGGTGTACTCGAATGCAGTGGCTCTTTTGGAGTTCTCCGGATCGATCCTGCAGTAATCGTTCTTTGGGATCGGGTATCCGAATATGAGGCCTCTCGAAGCGATCATCGCTTTGACGAGGTTGGTCTTCCCCGAACCATTGGAACCGAATATGACCGCTGTGCGGAGGATCCCCTGGTCTTTCATATCATACACATGGTCTGCGTGGTCGCGAGTACTTCCGGATACCATGGACAGGGATTGTTCCTTGTCGAACGATTTGTAGTTCTCAACTCTGAATTTTATCAGCATTTTTCCAGCTCATTCTATTTTTTCGAGAAGTTTAATCAAATATAGCAAGTATATGATATATAATTGTGCTTGATATTCGAAAAAATCGATATCTCATCACCACAAAAGCCTTACAGGAACAAATGTCGGCCATGTCTGGTACAGCTTTGTCTGAAATCGGGTCCATGCGATGGCACGGAATACTCCGGGAAAACATATAATCCCCCGCCTGTCATTCCACCTGCCATGAAGGCCGAAGAGATCCTCGCCACATATTGTACAGGAAGCATGTTCATACTCGAGAGACAGGATGTGGTCGTAGGGATACTCCAAGACAACGGTGTCAGGAAGAAGGATGCCGAGAAGGCGTATTCCATATTCAAGCAGAACCATCCGTTCGGATATTCGGGCGACGACGTCCCTCCCGTGGATATAGACATGTTCTTCCGTGCGGGGATGAGATACCTCGATGCCGCCGACGACCTCATATCGTTCAAGAAGGCCTATTGGACGCTGTTCGTGGCCGCCGTGAGGGGACATCCCGAGGCCCTTTTCCGCCTCGGAATGCTCATGGGCGGGGAGTACGAGGGATGTCCGTTCACGGAGGTCAGGTCGGCCGTCAAGTTCTTCCGTAAGGCCGACGAGAAGGGACACCCCGATGCAAAACTCCATCTGGCACTTCTGATAGCGGACGGATTCCGTCCCGATACGGCCGAGGAGGCCATGTCCCTCATGGAGGCGGAGGTATCCGCAGCTGACGCCGGGGAGGATGCGGACACCCTCTTGGATGCCATAGCCGGTCTGAGGGGAGGGGATGCGGCACCCGCTCTGGAGAAGCTCGTATCCCTCTCGGAGAAAGGCGTCTCCGAGGCCTCGGTGATATTGGATGCGGTCTACCGCGAAGGATACAGGACGGAGAAGGATCCGGGACTGGCGGACCGTTATTGGAGGTCGGTATCCTTCTGATACCACGTACCCTCTCATTCCAAGTTGAATATGTAGGACGTACGGTGACGGTATTCGTCACCCTTTCTGAGGACCGCCGACGGGAATTCCGGGTGGTTGGGGGAATCGGGACAGTATTGTGTCTCCAGACACAGTCCGCTCCATTTCCCGTATCTCGCGCCGTCCTTTCCTTCCATCTCCTTAAGTCCGTTGGCCGTGTAGAACTGTATGGCGGGACAGTCCGTGACCACGTCCATCTCGATGCCGGTCTTGGGTCCCTTCACCTTGGCCGCCATGATGTCGTCCAACAGGTAGTTGTTGTCGAACCCGCCGTACCTTCTCATCCTGGTCCCGATGGCCCTCGACTCCCTGAGGTCCAGGGGCGTCCCTTCGACGGATGCGATCTCCCCCGTGGGCAGGGACCTCCCTCCGAACACCGTGTGACGGTCGGAGTTGATCATGACGTGGTGGTCCTCCACCGTACCGTTCCCGTGCCCGTTCAGGTTGAAGTATGAGTGGTTGGTGAGGTTGCAGACGGTATCCCTGTCGGAATGTGCCAGATAGTCAATGGTCAGGCCCGAGTCGCCCAAGGTGTATTTCACCCTGACATCCATGTTGCCCGGATACCCCTCCTCCCCGTCGGCGCTCTGGAGGGACAGGGTGACGGAGCTTTCCGACGACCCTTCTATGTTCCAGATCCTCTTATCGAATCCCTTGTTCCCTCCGTGGATATGGTCCGGGCCCCTGTTCCGGGAGAGTTCGTAGGTCTTCCCGTCCAGTTCGAACCTCCCCTCGGCTATCCTGTTGGCGAACCTTCCTATGATGGCCCCCATGCGGCCGGAGCGGGTCTCGTAGTCGATGACGTTCTCGTAACCGAGGACGACATCCACGTCGAACCCGGACGAATCCGGGACGTAGAGGTTCTGGAGGACACCTCCGTAGGTGAGGATCCCGCAACTCAGGTCCCCCTTCTCCAGGAAGACCATCTCCACCTCCGCTCCTTCCGAAGTCTTTCCGAATGACGTTCTCACGGCCGTCCCTCCTCAGTACCTCGCCTCGACGGTCTTCAGACCGGTCCCGAGGATCCTCCCTGCCTCCTTCAGCATGTCCTCGGTGACATCCCCGGGGACGTTCCTCAGCTCTATCTTGAACATGGCTATGGCACACGGCCTCCTGTAATCCAGACGGTCCAGCGACCCTTTCCTGCCGCAGCAGGGCATCGTCATGCCGAGGTCCGAGAAACCCTTCCCCTCCGCCACGTTCATGGCCTCGCCCCATGAATCGAAGGGGACCTCCTTCCCGCAGAACGGGCACACGATGCTTTCCAGGTATTCTCCGCAGTCTATGAACTTCGGAGAGCACCACTACTCGGTACACACATCGTTCGTCCCCGTCGAATCCGCCAGGAAGTCCATCGCATCCCCCAGCCTCATGGCGTCCGGGACGAACCGCGGGTCTTCCGAAGTGACTTTCAGTACACGTTCCGCCATATCAGTCCCTCTCCCTCTGCGCTATGAACCTGTCGGGCCTCATGGGGTCATGATGGTAGAACTGGCTGTAGAGCCAGTCGTCGTCGGCATCGGTGCCGTCGATGCGCCTCTCGAGCTCCCTCTTGGTCACGGGCATGACCTGAAGGCAGGTGACGTTCCTGCCGAGACCCATCCTGCACTGGAGGATGGACGTATCCTCTATGACCTCGGGGAATAGCAGTATGACGCCTTGCATGGTGTCCTGCTCCCTGCCCAGATCGATGATGTCCGTGGCTATGACGCCCATCCTGTTGGAGAAAGGGAACATGGCGGTCTCGGTCAATATCTGCCAATACCATAGCCAGTCGTCGGACCCCTCCTCGATCCTCACGGTGGGGTCGAGGAACATCATGTACTCGTTTTGCAGGGTGGCGGTCTCCCCGTATCTTACGCCCTCCCTCTTGGGCATCCTGTAGTCGCTCGCACCCCTGGTGCAGAGCTTCCAGAACGGATACCTTCCCGTAGGTGCGAACACTAGGATGTCTATGGGCAGCTCGGTCTCCGCCTTGTTGCGCATGACCGTGGCGGCCTTCTGACCGAAGCACCTCTCGAAGTGGTCGGTAAGCTTCTCCATTTCCTTCGCATTCATATGGACACACCGATTCGTTTTATCGGATTTATTGATTGGGTGTCGGGATCACGTATGGGCCGGTAGTACATACGGCAGTCTGGCACATTGTGCTGAGAACATGGGGGCCCCATGAAGGGGACAGTACATTCGCTCCACAGGAATCATGTTTATAACTTATGAAATGACATATGCATTCATGAAGGGGGAAGGCAGGTTGTTGGCGATCCCCGGCGGTGTGGACGATTTCAGGG
>ERZ779888.1328-NODE-1328-length-25168-cov-7.475292_pt1 | contig 25168 bp, 19 predicted proteins | sample MGYA00511245_ERZ779888 | MGnify/ENA primary metagenome ERZ779888 (study PRJEB29588, sample SAMEA2155255) | human gut metagenome | biome: human gut; feature: human-associated habitat; material: faeces | place: Denmark | collected 2008/2010 ...
TCCCTTGACCCTGCAAGGGGCAATTGCCCCTTGACCCCTCCGCGCGATTGAGTTGAGCGCTTTTCCCTTACTTCTTCCGCGTGTTTATCCTCTTTTGGCTTACTCTACAACAATCCCCTCACAATAATCATCATACCGCAGCTTCATCTGCTTCAAATTCGTCATCTTCTCCCCCAGAATCGTCACATTCCGCAAGGTCACATTCGTAATCCGATTATCCTCCCCATACCCCGACAATCTCGATGCCGGCACTTTCCCATCCAGCGTCCGAAGCACCGTCATGCCATCAATCAGCACATCATCAATCGACCCAAACTCATCCTTGACCGTCGACCACGCCGAATTTTGCAGCGTCATCTCAATCAATTCCTTATTATTGCCGTTATCACCCTGCATGAAGGCGTTTTCGACGACGATGTTGCGGTAGACGATGGCGTGCACATACGCATCGTCGCTGTTATGGATGCTGATAACGGGCTTGTGGAAGTTATACAGCACAGTGATGTTCTCAAACAGCACATCGCTGATTTCGGGGTCAAGCGTCCAGCCCTTGTCGGTTTCGTAGCCGATTTCCATCGACTGGGCGAGGTCCGTCCATACCTGCATGTTGCGGAAGGTGATGCCCTTGGTGGAGCCGGAGTAGTTCTTGATGACGAGGCTGTCATCCCATGTGCGGGCGAAGCTGTTCGTCACGGTGTGGTCGGTGCAGGACTGGAAGGTGAAGCCGTCGCCATTTTGACGGCCGGAAATGACCTTGACGTTGTTGATTTCCACATGCTTGGAGGAGTAAGAATTAACGTTCCAGCAGTTGGAATTGGCGACGATAATGCCGTCGATGGTGACATCCTTTGCGTGATTGAGATCAATCGGGACGCGCGCATACGAGCCGGGCTGATTCCACGCATCGTAGTCGCTGCCGTCGATGATGCCGCGCCCGCAGATGCGGACGTTCTTGGCGTTATTGACGGAGATGATGGAATGCAGCACCGCGCCGCCGGAGATGTAGAGTGTCTGCCCGTCTTCCAGCGCGATGGCGTCCATGACCCACTCGCCGGAGGGGATATAGTAGACATTCGGGTCGTCGGGATCAGGGACGTCCGTTTCCAGTGGATTGGCGAAGATGTGCAGCGCCTTGTTGACGTTATCGTTGAAGACAACGGTGTACTGCCCCGGCTCCGTAATCATGAAGGAAACTTTGCCGTCCTTGACTTCGGGCGTAATCCCCCACGACTGCGGAATGACGGCGGCGCTCTCCACTTTGTCCGGCAGACCGGGCATTTCAACCTCAATGCGCACTTTGCCCTCGAAGTCGAAATAGGTCATAGGCGTGGTCGTCGGCTGGGTGTTGGCGTTCCAGATGTGTTCGTGGTTGACCATCACGTCATAGACGAACAGGGCGTTGCCGTTCGCGGTAACTTTCGCCGTCGCGGAGGTCGTCATCGTCTTCGGGCCTTCGTAGAGGGTCAGCAGCGTCGGATTCTCTTCGGCAGTCGCGGGCATCATCCACGCGGTCAGCAGAAGCATCAGCACAAGCATCAGGATGGGGGTGGTTCTCTTCATCGTTCATGTCCTCCTTGTTCGCCGCGGCGTTTCCAGTGTGTGGAAATTGTCCGCATTTGGTTAAGCGCTAAACCTATGCCATGATTATAGCAGGAAATTTGGAAATGTGCAATGTGCCTGAAGATAAAAATTTTCAGAAAAAGCCTCTTTCCCCCTCTTGACATGTGGCAAATGGTATGTTATAATCATGTCAACGATAGGTTGAGCGTTAAACCTATCCACCCGTCAACATCATAAAGGAGGTATCCCCATGAAGAAGTTCCTTGCTTTCCTGCTTTCCCTGACGATGGTGTTCGCGATGGCAGCCGTTGCGTTCGCTGAAGGCGAAACCTACCTGTGGGACAACTTTGACGACCGTGACCCGAATGCCAAACCAGAGCTTGCGCCCAACGGCGTGCACCTCTGGTGGGACAACTGGGCGAACCTGCGCGCAAAGAATGAGGACGGCGCGCTGAAGCTCGACATGCGCCCCAAGGCGTATGACCCGGAAGACTACGACAGCGAAGACGACTACTACGCCCATGCCGCCGACTGGATGGCGAACTGGGGCGAAGCCGTTGACATGTGGGGTCTGGACGGCGTTTCCTACTGCAAGTATCTGACCATCCGCATCAAGGGCGCGGAAGGCGGCGAAGAGAACAAGCTGATCATGGACTGGCATCCGGAAGACGCCAAGTTCTACGCGGCGCGCTTCTCTGACCTTGTGCTGGCGGACGGCACGCACCCGGTCATCACCACCGAATGGCAGGATCTCGTCATCGACCTCGAAGCGTCCGGCTTCCCGGGCATGACCAACGCCCTGCACATCCGCGCGTTCGCCAAGTGCGTCATCTACCTGGACGAAATCACCTTCTCTGAAGCCGTTGCGCCCATCGACGCCACCAGCTCCGAAACCATTCAGGCTGGTCTGACCGCGCCGGAAACCGGCAAGCCCGGCGACCTGCCGATTAAGGACTATCTGGCTGAACTGGAATAATTCCAAAACGTTCAAAAAGGGGGGACAGTTTCGGCTGTCTCCCCTTTTTGAACGGATTTTTTTCCAGAAACCGCTTGCGAACAACTTCAAAGACTGGTATACTTTTTATGATGCGCACGGACTTCGCGGACTTCGTCCGTTCTCTTTGATCCGCGCAGATTACCACGCCTAAAACACTGCATAAAATGGAGCATCGCATGGTCACACTCAAAGACATTGCCGCCGAAGCAGGCGTAAGCATTACAACCGTTTCCAACGTGGTGCATAACCGCAAAAGCCGCGTTTCCGAAAAGAAGGTTGCAAAAATCTGGGAGATTATCGAGCGCGAACACTACGTTCCCAGCATGTCCGCGCGCTCGCTGGCGAACGACCAGTCTGCCATCATCGCCATGGTCACTTACATCACGCCGCGCACCACCGGCAGCACCGTCAGCGACCCCTTCATGAGCAGCGTCGCCGCCAGCGTCGAGCAGCGCACCCGTGAAGCCGGCTACTACCTGATGCTGCGCTCCGCCGAAAGCGTCGCCGCGCTGGAAGGGCTGATTCACAGTTGGCGGCTCTCCGGGCTGATTATGACGGGGCTGTTTCAGGATTCGTTCTTCGATGCCGTAGCAAAGCTGGGCATTCCCGTCGTCCTCATCGACAGCTATGTGGACGACCCGAACATCTGCTGCGTCGGCTTGGAGGATGAAAAAGGCGGCTACCTCGCCACGAAGTACCTGCTGGAGAACGGCCACCGCGTGATTGCGTTCGCGTCGCCGCCGATTTCCCCCGCAGGCGTTATCGAACTGCGCCTGCAGGGCTATCGCCGCGCCTTGGCGGAATACGGCGTGCCGTACGACCCGGCGCTTGTCTTTACGCAGGAAATTTCCGTGCAGGAGGGCAAGAAGCTGGGGCATCAACTCAGCACACGTCCCGAAATCACGGGGATTTTCGCCTCGGCGGATATTCTGGCGGCGGGCATCATGTCCGGGCTGCATGAGTGCGGGGTAAGTGTGCCGCGCGATAAGTCGATTGTGGGCTTTGATGATCATTATATTTCGCAGCTGGCGATTCCGGGGCTGACGACGATTCATCAGGATTCGGAGAAGAAAGGCACTTTGGCGACGGAGATGATTTTGGCGCAGCTGCGGAAGGAAGAGATTGCGCAGAAGAAGGTTATTTTGCCGGTGCACCTTGTGGAAAGGGGCAGCGTGAGGAATATAAACGGATAAAGAAGGAAAAAAAGAGGATAAAACCGCATCTTTCCTTCTTTGTCGATTCCGTGTTGAACCAATTCGGAAATAGCATCATACAAAATCATCGGCACAGCGTCAAATGAAAACTTGGCGCTGTGCCGATGCTGTTTATACCCGAAGAGAAAGGACGTACGCATGTTCGGAAATGGCAATTAAGGTTCTTCCCGCTCAGGCACAACCGTAATGCCTTGCTTTTTCGCCCATTTTTCCGCAATGCTTCCCGCTGGCGTATGAATCGTCAGTTGCGGCACGTTTGCAAACGCATCTTCGGCTATGTATTGAACGCTGTCAGGCAGATAGATGTCTCGCAGCTGATCGCATCCAGCAAACGCGCGGCTTCCAATCGTCGTCAATCCATCCGGGCATCGCACACTTACCATCGGCGCATTTAGGAACGCCTCGCTTTCAATGATTTTCAGCATCGCCGGCAGCGCTGTCTGATACTGCACCTTCTTTGACCAGCACGCGTAGAGTACCATTCCATCTGCAGGAAGTGTCAGCGCTGACAAATCCGCCACATCGTCATTTTCTTTCAAACTCCAGCCAATGAAGTATGCGCCATCCTTCATTGGATTCGGCAGTTCAGGAAGCGGTAGCCCTGCGGAAAGCAGATAAAAGCTCACCATGTTGTCCTCTGACATCAGCACAAGCGGCGCCGGATTGCAAAATACGCCTTCTGCGTCGATTTGAGCATTCAAGGACGTATTTTCCGTCATCACTGCAAACGGCCGTTCATGCCCTGCAAATGCATTTTCTGCCACGCTTGTTACACTGCACGGCAATTGCACTTGAAGCAGCGGCGATTCTTTTCCCGCCGGAATTGCGAAGGCATACGCTCCAATGCTTGTAACGCCATCTGGCACTGTAAACTGCTGATTGTCCTTTTTGTATGGATAAGCTATCAATGTTCCATCTGCGCTATACAGGACGCCATCCTGTGCATAATAATGTGTATTCGCCGGATCAACATAAAAGCGTTCCAAATCCACTGCCGAGCGGAAAGCCGCAGGATCAATCTGCCGCATGGATGCGCCAATCTCCAAGTATCTGATTCCCTCATGGATTGCATCAGCATACATTATCTCAAACTGATCCGGAATGTGGAAGTACCGCTGGTTGTTGTTGTAAGAAATCAGTTTCGGTACCTGCCGCCAATTTCCCGTAGCTGGATCGTATTCATCCCAATCGTAATTACCATCCAGCTTATCCCAATTGACAAAATCATCCCACAGCTTGTAGGTATACCCCAAGTAAATATCCAAATTTTTCTCTGGCATAACACTTGGAAATGTAATCTGATTTGTCCATTCTGCATCACTAAACCAGCGAATACAGTCACTGTTTTTAATTCCCATGCTATAAATCCGCGGTTCAACCAGCGTATCGCCAGCTGTACGCGTCTTTACCATATCATCTCGCCCATCCGGGTAGTGAATGCGCAGCGTATAGACTGGTGCATCAATCGCAACACGCGTAGACTCCGTCACGCTCCACGTCGCTTGATTCCGTGGACAGTAAATGGTTCGTTCGCCATAGAAGTTGTCATCAGGGAAGAAAACAAACGCCTCGTCCGAAAGAACATATACGGTTTTCAAATTCGTACATCCCGTCAGCGAATCATTGCCAAAGCACCAAACTGCCCTTGGAATTGTCATTTCCGTCAGCGCCGTACAGTTCGTGAACACATAGTCATCGACTCGCAGCAGCGATTCAGGAAGTGTGATGTTTTGCAGTGATGCGCATCCATAGAATGCTTTTCCGCCAATCTGTTCCAGCTGTGTCGGCAGCTGTACATATTTTAGTGACGTACAATTCTGGAGCAATCCAATCGGCACCATTTTCAGCGATTGCGGAAGATGAACCGTCTCCAGCGAAGGATTATCTGACAGCGCATAGTCCGCAAGGCTTGCATTCTCCGGAATTACCAGCGCTTTCAGCCTTCCATTGTTGTTTATTTGGGTAATTGTTTGTATGCTGGATGGCAGCTGCAATTCTTCCAGCATCGGATTGTTACATATTGCTGTAATTGTTTTTACCCCTGACGGTAATGCGATCTTTTTCAGCATCATGTTTCCGGAAATGGACATAATCGTATCCACAGAACCCGTCAGCGTTAGATTTTCCAGCAAAGGCATTAGTGTAATCTTTATGCGTCCCACATTCAGATGAAGGTTCAGCTGATGAATGGCTGTGCCGTCAAAAGCATTCAGCAGGTATGTTTCAGATTGATTTTTCCCTTCCTGCCGATAAGGATAAACCGTCCCGCCAAACGAAAACACCTCCAGGTTTTTGCAATTTAAGAACGCACTGTTTCCAAGATACAGTTTAGAGCATTGAGAAATTGTAACTTCCTGCAATGCATAACAGTCAGCAAACGAATATTCTCCAAGATAAATTTCATTCGCTATAAGGGTAACAGAAGTCAAGTTAGGATGTTCTTTAAATACATTGTCGGGAATACGAATTGTTTCCCCTTGAATTGTAATTGTTTCGATACCTTTGCTGAATATAGCATACGTCATATCAATATTCTTACCGCTAATATTAACTTTGCGCAGATTTTCTATGTTCGCATTGCCAAATTGCAAATCACCTGACACATGCAGTTCCAACTGCTCAAGCTGCGGATTGTTGTACAAAACCGTATCAAATTTGGTGAGTGTTGACGGGAGATGTAACGTACGCAAAGACGTGCAATCTCCAAATGCCAATTTTCCAATCTGTGTTACACCTTCGGGAATCGTTATTTCCTCCAGCGAATAGCAATGTCGAAAGGCATTCTGACCAATCGTTTGTACTGTATCAGGAATTTCTATTTTCTTTAATGAGTAGCATCTATCAAAGGCACTTGACGCTATGCTTGTTACCCCTGATGGAATCGAAATTTCCTGCAGCGAATAGCACTCAGGAAAATAAGGCGAATCCACCATATTTGCAGGCAAATGCACCCATTGCAACCGATAATTTCGGCTGTTGTTTCCAGTATGCCGCATAGAGTCGGCGAACTGAATACCAATTAGCGATTTTCCGCCACATACACCGCTAGTTCCGTAAAAGCCGTCATCAAAAACAACATACTGCACAGTGGGGCCTGTGCTTGTAACACTGCCCTGATATGCTTTTGTGTAATTCTGATAATCGGGATTTCCAGGTTTAATCAATCTGCAATACAGCGTTGCACCTTGCTGCTCGGCGCCAACAATCTGGTAGGCTTCTTCTTTTTCATTCACAGACGAAATACGAGGTTTGCCAACCCGTTCAGCATATCCTTGATCATCGTCTTCCGGGAGCGTGTATCCAGGTTTTTCTGAAACAGCGTCCCACTGCGCTGTGCAATTGAGTGTTTCTTTGCCCACCACAACAGGTAAACTTTCTGAAACCAACGTACCATCCTCTTTTGTCACTCGCCAGCCGATAAAGACTCTCCCCTGCATTATAAGCGGTCGCTGCGCTTTTTCAGCGCTTAGTGTTTCATTGATTGCAAAGCGTTTCGTTGCATATAATACACCATCTTCGGAAAAGAAATTCACAGTTGTTGTCCGCCAAGTGCACTCCGACACTCTTTTGAACCCTTCAAAATGATACTCTTTATCTTCCAGTAATTGGATTCCATTTCCCGTCGTTGTAATCGAGCATTTGCCATCGCCGATAAAGGCTGGTACTTTTGCCCCGGCTTTTGGAATTAAACCGATCTTTGCTTCTGGATACACCTTCCAGTACGGTTTCACATCCGAGCAAAGTGCTGTTTGGGGAACCATTGGGTCAAAGCTTTTGCTTACACTCATGCCGATTTTTTCCACAACCGACACGCGCACAAGGTCACAGAATCCCGCGATGGGGGTTATCGTAATTCCGCCCTTGATTATAAATTCCGCCTTACCCTCCATATTGATTTCAAACGACTTTGTGCCTGCTATGCATTCATTGTTCCACTGCCCATTGGCATAAGCAAATTTGCATTTACCGCCTTGATTTTTGAATGTAATGTCCACGCTGCCATCCATTTTGAATTCCCCTGTGATCAACGTGCATACTTGCATTGCATAGGCAGTAAACCACGGGATACGAATCAGTTCTATTTCCGTCGGCTGTTTGTCATCCTCCTCCGCATCCGTTGTAAAGTCTGCCTGCACATCCATGCTTGTATCAAAGTAGAAATCTTTTATTTCGAATGGCTGATAACTCCCGATTTCAAGCCGATATTCATTTACCGAAATGTTAATTGTTACGTTCACTTCAATTCCATCATCCACAAACGTACCCTTGATGACCAGCCCGCTTGCGCCATCACGCGGCACTGCTGATTCCATTACAAAATGCTCATCAAGCACTTCGATATTTGCAATGTCCGCCACCAAATCAGTCTCATGAAGTTCTATTTTTTCCGGCAGACCGTAACACTCCATGATTTCTTCATTCGTCATTGCATCGGAAATCGTTTCTTCCGCGTTCGCACAGATGATGCCTCCCATCAGCAGAAGCATGATCAGCACAATCCAAATTATCAACCAACGTCCTGCGTTTGTCATAGGAAAGCCCTCCTTCGCTCCACCATTCAAAGTCAAGGATTCCGTGCATCATGCACTGCCGTATCGCAGTTATATATGCAATTGGATGCAGTCGGTAATCAAATTGTACCATGTTTTTGCAGTTGCTGTCAAGGGTTCAACTTGCAGAAATGAGTTTTGCAGCTTTTTTGCACATCCTGCCAAATTCCAGCATCATCATCAGCCGCGAGCGCTAAGGCGCTGCCCTTTATCCCAGCGTGATGCTGACCGCGCCATCCGGGCTGACATTCAGTTTCATGCACAGCAAGTATCGCTTGTAAAACGCTTCCTTCTCCTTGTCCGTCATCATAATCCACGAGTTTTGCAGCGCCGTCTCCATCATCTCGCGAACGTTGAATGGTTTCGTGCTTTCTCCCGCCAGCTGCTGATTGATTTGCTCCTGAATTGCATTGATCAGCGTACTGGTTTTGATGTTGTACGACGCCGCCGTGCAGAAGTCGTCAATGAAGCAGAACGGGATTTCATGCTGCGCCAAGGTGTCCATGATGGCCATGCCCGTTTTGCCCTTCTCCAGCATAACAAGGAAGCGGACGCTGTCCAGCTGGCGAATCATCGCCCAGTAGTCGCTGTCCGACGACACAAGGATGACCGCATCCACGCCGGAGGTATACACTTCGCGGCTTGTCCGCACCGCCAGCGCCATATCACACTGCGATTTGTTCTGGTTCAGCCGCTCGACCTTAATATGTTCCAGCTCAAGGTTCGCTTTTTCATCCACCGCCGTAGAGAGCGTGCGGTCAACCAGCGTTTTCCATTGTGCCGTTGTATACTCGCTGTCAAACAGAATCACCTTGGATATTTTGCCCAGCTGCTCGGTCGGGAGGCTGCTCAGCGCCGCCGCGAGCTTCACGGCATCCGAATTTTCGCAGTCCACCGCAATCAGGCATTTCTTGCATTGCTCCAGCAGCCTGCCCAGATTGCGCATCGTGTGGTTGCCCGCATCACGCACCAGCGACAGGTTTTCAAAGCGGTCTTCGTGGCGCTCATAGAGAATCGTTACGAATTTTTCATCATTATAGAGGATATTGCCCTTGCTCTCCGGGCTTGTGGCAACGGCATCCCAGTTAATCCAGCAATGGAACGGGTAGCGGCGGGTATCGCTTTTATAGTATTCCCCTGCTTTTTTAATGCCCTCTTTCTTCGTACCGTTCGGCATCAGGAAAATGGGTTTCACATAGTCCCACTTCACCCATTCCGGGAAAAAGCGCGCCACTTGATTGATTCGGTTGCTGATTTCACAATTGATGCTGATAATGTATTCGTCAATATCCGGCTTTGCTTTGTAAATTCTGATGCCGTCCTGTTCCAGCTGCGCCACCGATTCTGATGGAATGAGATTCGGCACGCTGCCAATATTGCGGAAGCTCATGCGAAATTCATTCACAATGGCTGGATAATTGCGTTCCATCGCCGTGCGAATGCGGCACAGATTGCGGATAATGCGCGCCTCTTTGTGCGCATCCAGCTCTTCGTAACTTTTCAGCAGAAATGGTCTCGCATTTTCTTCGCCAAAGTTTTCTTTGTCGATGCCAATGAGGTACGCCATCGGCGACACCAGCGTGTACGTTGAATTCTGGAACTCATTGTAGATGATTTTTTTGTCAAACGCCGATGGCTTTTGCTGATTTTCCGGATTCTCATCGTCTATTTCAAGTGCTTGAACGAGTTTTGATAAATCAGCGAGATTATTGGAGGTGATTGTTTTACGCGCTTTCGGCTGGGTTTTCGTTTTCTTTGCCACGTGGAAGACTCCTTTTCTGTATTTTTTTGTTCATTTCCATCATACCATTTTGGCGGCGGCATTGCAAGGGCAGCAGCGCACAAATATATTCCTGCTTTGCGCATTGTTTTTCCCGGAAGTGCTTGACAACAAGTGCTCGATAGTTTTATTTTTCTTGACAACAGATTATTATGATGCTATACTATTATTAACGTTTGATACACACAATTGATTATGTCGGGAGGGCTTTCTGTATGGAATACGTCACCCACCTCCGCGAGGACGGCAGCTATCAGCCGCTCAAGGAGCATTTGGAAGGCACAGCGACGCGTTCTGCGAAATTCGCCGCTTCTTTTGGAGCGAGTTTTCACGCCGAAAGAACAGCCCTGCTGCACGACATCGGCAAGTACAGCCCCAACGGGCAGCGCCGCCAGCGTGACCCGGAACACACCGCCAAGGTGGACCACAGCACGGCAGGTGCGAAGGCGGCGGCAGATTTGGACGATATGCCCGCGGCGTTTGCCATTGCGGGGCATCACGGCGGTCTGCCCGACTTGGGAACCCGTCTCAGCCTCGATGATGGCACATTGTGCGCACGGCTGAACAAAAAGCTGACCGGCGGCGACGATCCCTCCGCGTGGCGCAGTGAGATTTCTTTGCCAACAGGCGTTCAGCCCACACCGCCGTGGCTTCCGCGGAATGATGCGCGCCTGACTGCCATGTACATCCGGATGCTGTTCTCCTGTCTGGTGGATGCTGATTTTCTGGACACGGAGCGCGCGCTCAGCAAGGAAGAAAAGCCGCGCGGCATCGGCGATTCCATGCCCGCGCTGCTGGAAAAGCTGCAAGCGCACGTTGCCAAATGGCTGGAAAAGCCCAAGTCCGACCTCTGCGCGCTGCGCAACGAGGTGCTGCGGCGCTGCCTGCGTGGCAGCGAAGATCCGCAGGGCTTGTACAGCCTGACCGTCCCCACGGGCGGCGGCAAAACGGTTTCGTCGCTTGCCTTTGCGCTCAGCCACGCAGTGAAGCATGGGATGAAGCGCATCATCTACGTCATCCCCTACACCAGCATTATCGACCAAAATGCGAAGGTCTTTCGGGATATTCTGGACGATGAGAACGTGGTGGAGCATCACAGTCAGGTGGACTTGCCCGATACGGATGCCGAAACGCCCGATGCCCTCCGCAAGCGCCTTGCCTGCGAAAACTGGGATGCCCCCGTCATCGTCACGACCGCCGTGCAGTTCTTTGAATCCTTCTACGCCGCCAAGCCCGGCCGCTGCCGCAAACTCCACAACGTCGCCAACAGCGTGGTGATTTTTGACGAGGCGCAAACCCTGCCGATTTCGCTGATGCGTCCCTGCGTTTCGGTGATTGACCAGCTGGTGCAGCATTACGGCGTCACCGCCGTTCTCTGTACCGCGACGCAGCCCGAATTGCTGTCCATTTTCAGCGGCTTCACCGCGGGCACCCGCATTCAAGAGCTTGTTCCCGACCCGGATGCGCTGTTCAGCAGCCTTCGCCGCGTCACCTTCCAGCAGGACGGGACGCTTTCGGACGAGGAATTAGCCGCGCGGATTCGTCAGGAAAATGCCGTGCTGTGCATCGTCAATTCCCGCAAACAGGCGCGCAGCCTGTACGAAGCCCTGCCGGAAGAGGGGCGTTTCCACCTTTCCACGCTGATGAACGCCATCGACCGTGAACGCACCATTGCCACAATTCGCGAACGCTTAGACAAGAAACAGTGCTGCCGCGTCATCTCCACCAGCCTGATTGAAGCGGGCGTTGACGTGGATTTTCCGACCGTATACCGCGAATTAGCCGGACTGGACAGCATTCTGCAAGCCGCCGGACGCTGCAATCGTGAGGGAAAGGAAGCGGCGCAGGACAGCATCGTCCACATCTACCAGACCGAGCACGCCATTGCGCCCATGATGCGCCCGAACATTGAAAGCTGCCGCACAGTGCTGCGCCTGTATGCTGAGGACATCGGCAGCCGCAAAGCCATCCACGCGTATTTTTGCAATTTGCTCTTCAAGCGCGGCGAAAATCAGCAGCGTTCACGACCCGTTTCGTCCGAAAATGATTTACTGGATACCAGCAAAACGCTGTCATCCGAAGCAAGATTTGCTTTCCGCGAAACCGCCGAGCATTTCCGCTTTATCGATACAGATACGGTAACGGTGTATATTCCGACACCTGAAAACAGCGAGGACATCAAAGCCCTGCGTGATGGGCACTATTCGCGTGAGCTTTTCCGCCGCCTGGGGCGCTGCGGCGTGAGTATTTACCGCCGCGAGTATCAGGCGTTGTGCAGCATCGGCGGCGTCACGGAAATCACCGACGCGCACTGCGGCATTCTGAGCGACATCAAATTGTACACGCCGGAATGCGGCTTGCAGGTCAGCTGCACGAGCGGACTTGGGCTGTTCACCTGATATATGTAATGAAGAAAAGCAGAAACGGGCGGCAAGCATTGCGCTCACCGCCCGCCCCGTTAGATAATTATCTAACACAGTATTTCAACCCACAGATAGAAGCAGCGAATTACCCGCCGTTTCTATCCGACTTTGGCATTTTATCATCTTTTCGCTGACGTGTCAAACCATGCTTAATAGTCTTGCGTTTTAATTATCTAATACAGTGAAAATCAGTCCTTGACTTATGCACTATCCTGTGCTATACTGTTCTTGTCACCTGAAAGGAGGTGGAATTTTCACGATTCCCGTTCGTTCCCTACGACCTGTCACTTGCCCACATCGGCAAGTGTTGATTTTAGCAAAAGTATGAGGAGGTGAACCAATGTCCATCAAAATGGAGGTGTGGGGCGACTACGCGTGCTTCACCCGGCCTGAAATGAAGGTTGAGCGTGTCAGCTATGACGTTCCCACGCCCAGTGCCGCCCGCGGAATGGTGGAAAGCGTATATTTTCATAATGGCCTTCGTTGGATAATAGACCGTATCTACGTCTGCAATCCCATCCGTTTCATCAACATTCGACGCAACGAAGTACCATTCAAGGTTTCCCGTGACAAAATCCTGCGTGAAGCCAACGGAAGGGCTCGTTCCTATATCAATCGAAAAGAAAAAACACAGCAGCGCGCCACCATGATGCTCCGCGACGTACACTACGTCATCGAAGCGCATTTCGTAATGACCGACCAAGCCAATCCTTCGGACAATCCCGGCAAATTTCAGGACATCGTGAAGCGGCGTCTGCGCAGCGGTCAGGCGTACATGCAGCCGTATCTTGGGTGTCGGGAATGCACGGCGCATTTCCGGCTCTGGGATGGCGGCGAAATCCCCGCCATCGACGAAACGAGGGATTTGGGCTATATGCTTTTTGATTTGGATTATTCCGACCCGGAAAACATACAACCGATGTTCTTCCGCGCGCAGATGGTGCATGGCGTGATTGATTTGACAGACTGTGAGGTGGTGAAATGATTCTGCAGTCGCTCGTGCGGTGCTATGATTCGCTCGCCGCACAGGGCAAATTGGAGCGTCCCGGCTGGTCGGTCGTCAAGGTGCAATGGGGCTTGTATCTGACTGCTGACGGGCAGGTGGAGTCGGTGGAAATGCTCGGCACAGCCAACGAGAAAGGCAAGCTGATTCCGCGCACAATGTTCCTGCCAACCCCCGCCAAACGTACCAGCGGTCACAAAGCAGCCAGTTTTTTGTGTGACAACGCCAAATACTTGCTCGGCATTACTAATGAGCCATACAGTGGTACAGGCAAGGATCCCCTCAAAGATGCTGAAATTTGTTTCCGCACAAGCGCCAAGAAGCATCATGCGCTGCTGGACGGCATATCCTGCCCGATGGCGCAGGCGATTCTCCGCTTCTTCGACACTTGGCAACCCGAACAGGCAATGCAATTTCCTGCCCTGTCGGATCATTTTGACGAGCTGTGCAAAAGTAGCAATTTAGTTTTCTGCATGACCGACGCATTCGGCGTGACCACGATGTCACAGGATATACCAGAAATTCAAGCAGTTTGGGACGAAGCTGCGAACAGCAGTACGGAAGATAATATCACGCGAGGACGTTGTCTGGTCACGGGCGAACTGGATACCATTGCGCGCCTGCACCCTGCTATCAAGGGGATAACTGGTGCACAGCCCTCTGGCGCATTACTTGTTTCCTTCAACAACAATTCCTTCGAATCCTACGGTCGAGAGGAAGCACAAGGCTTGAACGCCCCCATCGGAAATCGCGCCGCCTTTGCCTACGGCGAAGCGCTCAACTACATGCTGCGCGTGAAGGACTACCACAGTCTGCTTGGGTCTACCACGCTCGTTTACTGGGCGGAAACGGCGCAATCAGCTTATAGCGACTGCTTTGCCGCCATGTTGGGAACAAATAACGACATGACGCAGAATATGCTGGACGGCATCATGAAAGCCATCCGCCTTGGGCAGGATATTCAGTGGAAGAATGTTCCGCTGAATTCCAGCGTTCCCTTCTACATTCTTGGATTGACACCGAATACGTCCCGCTTGTCGGTTCGTTTCTTCCTGCAAGGGACGTTCGGCGATTTTGCCGCGAATTTGGCGCGTCATCAGGAGCGCTTGAACATCATTCGCCCTTCCTATGACACGCGGGAAACACTTTCCGCTTATGCACTGCTTAAAGAAACCACTCGTAATTCCGATGACGATGATGCTGCAAAAAATGAAAGTGCGAAAAAGCACATGTCTAAAAGGAAGTCAGAAAATGACGGTGAAAAAAAGTCGCTGACTTTTTCAGACATTCTCATCAGGAATTTGCTTTGCGCGATTCTCAACAATACGCCCTACCCTGTCGCGCTGCTGACGCAAACCGAATTGCGCATCCACGCGGAACAGAAGATTAACCGCGGCAAGGCAGCGATTATAAAAGCATGGCTGCTGAAAAACGGCAGTAATCCGCAATACAAGGAGGTCATCGACGTGCAACTCAATGAGCAAACAACCTATGTGCCGTATGTGCTTGGGCGTCTTTTCGCTGTACTGGAAAAAGTACAGCAAGAAGCTTATGAAAGTGCTGGGCGCAAAATAAACCGTACCATTCGAGATCACTATTTTGGTTCTGCCTGCACAACGCCCGGTATCATTTTTCACATTTTAATTGACCGTATAAACAGATATTATCTTCCGAAAATTTCTTCCGAAGGTCTCCGAATTGTCCGCGACAGGCAGATAACCGAATTGATGGGCATGATTCATGAAAGCTATCCCGCGCGCCTGAACCTGCAGGATCAGGGCATTTTCCAGCTGGGCTACTATCACCAGAAGCAGAAGTTCTTCACGAAAAAGGAGGAAAACAGCAATGTCTGATGTGATTCGCAACCGGTATGATTTCGTGGTGCTGTTCGATGTGCAGAACGGCAATCCCAACGGCGACCCCGATGCCGGCAACATGCCCCGTACCGACCCGGAAACGGGTCTGGGGCTGGTGACGGACGTGTGCATAAAGCGCAAGATTCGCGACTATGTGGCAACCGTCAAGGAGGGCGACCCGCATTTCGGCATTTACATTCAGGATGGAATCACGCTGAATCGTCGTGACAGAGACGGCTTGGATGCCTGCGGCTGTGGCAATCTCACAGATGACGACCAAAAGAGCAAGAAAAAATTGAAATCGACCGACGAGAATATTGAAGTCAAGTTGCGCGACTACATGTGCAGCCACTACTACGACATTCGAACGTTCGGCGCAGTCATGACAACATTCGTCACAGCGAAGCTGAACTGCGGTCAGGTGCGCGGTCCGGTACAGCTGGGCTTTGCCCGCAGTATCGACCCCATCGTGCCACAGGAAATTACCATCACCCGCGTCGCCATCACCACGGAAAAGGATGCCGAAAAGAAGGATACGGAAATGGGGTGCAAGTACATCGTCCCGTACGGGCTGTACCGCGTGGAAGGCTTCGTATCCGCGAATCTTGCGCGCAGGGTCACGGGGTTCAGCGAAGAAGACCTCGAACTGTTGTGGGATGCCATCCTCAACATGTTTGAAAACGACCATTCCGCCGCGCGCGGCATGATGGCAGTGCGCAAGCTCATCATCTTCCGCCATGAGAAGGAACTGGGCAACGCCCCCGCGTGGAAGCTGTTTGAACGCGTGCGTGTAGCGCGCAAGGCGGATGTAACGGTTCCGCGCAGCTTTGCGGACTACGAGTGGACGGTGGATGACGCGAATCTGCCGGACGGCGTCACCTGCGAAGTGAAGGGGTGACGCAGCAGGACGCGACCCTCTCCGCCTTGCAGCATTACGCCTACTGCCGCCGCCAATGGGGATTGATTTTTCTGGAGCAGCAGTGGGCAGAAAATGCGCACACGGCGGAGGGGCAAGTGTTCCACCAAACGGCGCATCACGGCCCGGAAGCGGAATTGCGCGGCGATACGCTGATTCTGCGCGGACTGCGGCTGGAATCCGCCCGCCTGCACCTGCACGGCGTCAGCGACGTGGTGGAGTTCCACCGCAGCCCCGGCGGTGTTGCGCTGCACGGACGCGAAGGGCTGTGGCTGCCGTACCCGGTAGAATACAAAAAAGGGTCAGACAAAACGCAGGATGCCGACGAGGTGCAGCTGTGCGCACAGGCGCTCTGCTTGGAGGAGATGCTCTGCTGCGCCATCCCGGAGGGCAGCTTGTTTTATGGCGAGTCCCGCCGACGGACGCGGGTTGCGCTGGATGAATCCCTCCGTGCGCGGACGTTGTCGCTTCTGGCGGAACTGCTGGAGAATCAGGCGCGCGGACATACGCCATCCGTTCGGGCGCACAAGGGCTGCAATGCCTGCTCGCTCAAGGATGTATGCGTTCCGCGGCTCAGCCGAACCGGCAGCGTCCGCGCCTACATACACGCCCGTATTGCGGAGGATTCGTCATGAGAAAGATGCTGAATACGCTGTTCGTGACGACGGAAGATGCGTACTTGTCGCTGGAAAACGAGAATATCGTCGTCCATGTGGGCGAGGAAAAGCGCGCACAGTATCCCCTGCTGATGCTGGAGGGCATTCTGACTTTCTCCTACAAAGGCGCAAGTCCAGCACTCATGGGTGCTTGCGCAGAGCGCGGTATTGGGCTGACGTTTCTGACGCCGCGCGGGCGATTTTTAGCACGCGTCTGCGGCAGCGAGCGCGGCAATGTTCTGCTGCGCCGCGAGCAGTATCGGCGCGCCGACAGCCTATCCGCCAGCTGCCTGATTGCACGGAATTTCATCTTCGGCAAGGTATACAATCAGCGCTGGGTGCTGGAGCGTACCATCCGCGACCACGCCTTGCGCGTGAATGTGCAGGCACTCAAGGATGTTTCCGCTGCGTTAGATGCCAAGCTGCCGCAAATTGAATCAGCGGTTGATTTAGATGTGCTGCGCGGGCTGGAAGGCGACGCATCCGCCGATTATTTTTCGGTATTCGACGAAATGATACTGACTCAAAAGGCGGATTTCTTGCTGAACGGCCGCAATCGCCGCCCGCCGCAGGACAACATGAACGCCCTGCTCTCCTTCGCCTATGTGCTACTCGCCAACGACTGCGCTGCCGCGCTGGAAAGCGTCGGGCTGGATGCCTACGTCGGCTTCATGCACCGCGACCGTCCGGGGCGCACGTCGCTCGCCCTTGACCTGATGGAAGAACTGCGCGCCCCGATGGCAGATCGCCTCTGCATCACGCTGGTGAACAACCGTGTGCTGCAGGACAAGCACTTCGACCGGCAGGAAAGCGGCGCCGTCTTCTTGAACGATGCCGGGCGCAAGCAGTTCTTGACCGCGTGGCAAAACCGCAAACGCGAAGAAATCACCCACCCGTTCCTGAAAGAAAAAATCATGTGGGGGCTTGTTCCCTATGTACAGGCGCTGCTGCTTGCGCGCACCCTCCGCGGCGACACAGACGGTTATCCCCCATTCCTCTGGAAATAACCCGAAAGCGAGGCGTTCCCGATGCTGGTTCTAATCACCTACGATGTTTCCACCGTCGATGCAGACGGCAAACGCCGCTTGCGGCAAGTCGCCAAGCGCTGCGTCGTCCACGGTCAGCGCGTGCAGAATTCCGTATTTGAGTGCTCTTTGGATGCCGCGCAGTACAAGCTGCTTCAGGCGGAACTTCGGCAGCTGATTGACCCGGAAAAGGACAGTTTGCGCTTTTACAACCTCGGCAATCACTACGAAAGCCGGATTGAGCACATTGGCGTGAAGACGAGCTACGCCCCGGAAGGGCTGCTGATGCTGTAAGGGCGCGCCGCGCGAATCGCCCGTGCGAAGCGCAAGCCTCCAGCCTTTTGCAGGGAGGTTCGCACCGGATTTCGCGGTTTTTCCGGCAAAATTACCGCATTTTCGGCTAAGCTGATTCTCAAAAGGACTGTTTTGTGGTATACTTTTTGTGCAAAGCCTATGATTCTGATCGACAGAATTGTTACTTTGCGCAGTCGCTCCCCGTGCGGGGAGCGTGGATTGAAATATGATGTCGCCGTATGCAACGTAGGCATCAAATGTCGCTCCCCGTGCGGGGAGCGTGGATTGAAATTCTATGCGCTAAGTAATGCTTTCGATTATATCTCGTCGCTCCCCGTGCGGGGAGCGTGGATTGAAATCATCGCAAGGCACATTCCGGCGAAAATCATCTTGGTCGCTCCCCGTGCGGGGAGCGTGGATTGAAATCCAGAACCTCATCAATCAATTCTGCCGTTGTGAGTCGCTCCCCGTGCGGGGAGCGTGGATTGAAATCAAATGCGGTCGGCGGTGCGCTTGCTGTCGCAAGGTCGCTCCCCGTGCGGGGAGCGTGGATTGAAATTCTTCTGCGTCGAGGTCGATGGGGCAGACCTTTTGTCGCTCCCCGTGCGGGGAGCGTGGATTGAAATTGTGCGGTCTGCACCCATGCCGACGCGCTCCCAGTCGCTCCCCGTGCGGGGAGCGTGGATTGAAATTTTTGACGAAAAACTTGACCGCTGGGCAAGTCAGTCGCTCCCCGTGCGGGGAGCGTGGATTGAAATACGCAAAGTGAATGTATAATGTTATCAGAGGTAAGTCGCTCCCCGTGCGGGGAGCGTGGATTGAAATATTGCTCATTGTGATACCCCTCCATTTCATGCTCAACGTCGCTCCCCGTGCGGGGAGCGTGGATTGAAATATATACGCTATATGCCTCGCTGATGTAGTCCCAGGTCGCTCCCCGTGCGGGGAGCGTGGATTGAAATAACCCCCTGCTTTCCGCAAGGTTTCTAATGTTTGTCGCTCCCCGTGCGGGGAGCGTGGATTGAAATGCTTTTTGTCCAGTTTGCACGCTATATTTGGCTTAGTCGCTCCCCGTGCGGGGAGCGTGGATTGAAATATTGTTCACCATCGACAGGTGGCTTGATTTGGAAGTCGCTCCCCGTGCGGGGAGCGTGGATTGAAATGTGCGCCAGAAGCACCCCCAGCGCGTGAACGTTTTGCGGTCGCTCCCCGTGCGGGGAGCGTGGATTGAAATCGTTAGTGCTTTCGGACGCATTTTCGCCCCTCCTCGTCGCTCCCCGTGCGGGGAGCGTGGATTGAAATATCATCGACATTTCGGAGGACGCGCCGAAGGAAGCAGGTCGCTCCCCGTGCGGGGAGCGTGGATTGAAATATCGGAACTGGCAACGCCATGACGCGCATCGGCGTCGCTCCCCGTGCGGGGAGCGTGGATTGAAATTTTTTCATCCAGCACCTTTCTGCGGGCATCCGCAGCAGTCGCTCCCCGTGCGGGGAGCGTGGATTGAAATGTGCATCGGCTGGTGGCTGGTGGCGGCTCGACTTGGTCGCTCCCCGTGCGGGGAGCGTGGATTGAAATATACGAATACACGCCATATTCGCGGTTGAGGTATTTTGTCGCTCCCCGTGCGGGGAGCGTGGATTGAAATATGTGCGTGTTTGTGAAAGCGACTTGCAATTTGTTGTCGCTCCCCGTGCGGGGAGCGTGGATTGAAATCGAGCGCGGGACAAGCCGCGGGACGCGGTGAGCGTCGCTCCCCGTGCGGGGAGCGTGGATTGAAATTCTTATTGTGCCGCAAAACGCAGCAAAGTGCCATCGGTCGCTCCCCGTGCGGGGAGCGTGGATTGAAATGTGCCCGTGGGCGCAACCTCGCAATAGTAGCCGTGTCGCTCCCCGTGCGGGGAGCGTGGATTGAAATTTCCACAGCGCTGTCCACCGTCGGCACAAACCGTCGCTCCCCGTGCGGGGAGCGTGGATTGAAATGCTTAATTGCCGCGGCAGTGTTACTCGCCGTCAGTCGCTCCCCGTGCGGGGAGCGTGGATTGAAATGGCGCGCTACTGGGTGCAACTGCCGGAAATCCCGTCGCTCCCCGTGCGGGGAGCGTGGATTGAAATCTCTTGCGGGGGCGCTCTCCGGCATCCGCCCGGTCGTCGCTCCCCGTGCGGGGAGCGTGGATTGAAATGTAGAGAATCTGAAGCACACGAAGGGCGAGTTCCGTCGCTCCCCGTGCGGGGAGCGTGGATTGAAATTGGCCGTCCTGATGCAGCTGTGCGGGTGGGCTGCCGAGTCGCTCCCCGTGCGGGGAGCGTGGATTGAAATCGTCAGGATCAGCTTGCCGTCCACGCGCTCGGACGTCGCTCCCCGTGCGGGGAGCGTGGATTGAAATCAGCTCAACGAAATCTGCCGGATTTTCCGCGTCCGTCGCTCCCCGCGCGGGGAGCGTGGATTGAAATATCACCAACGACGCGACGGTGAAGGCGCTGCGCGTCGCTCCCCGTGCGGGGAGCGTGGATTGAAATAAGCGCCTGAACGAGCTGTTCGCGGCCACGGGTGTCGCTCCCCGTGCGGGGAGCGTGGATTGAAATCTGGGGATGGCCACATCAAAAGGCGCGGTGCTGGTCGCTCCCCGTGCGGGGAGCGTGGATTGAAATCAGGCTGTCGGGGCGGCTGCACTTGGTGGACAAGTCGCTCCCCGTGCGGGGAGCGTGGATTGAAATCTTGCGCAACCTCCACGTGCCCGCAAATATCACGTCGCTCCCCGTGCGGGGAGCGTGGATTGAAATGGCGGGAACCAGTCGGCGCTATCGTCGCCTTGTCGTCGCTCCCCGTGCGGGGAGCGTGGATTGAAATCGGCCCGTGCCGCCGGGCCATCATCAGGCGGGTGTCGCTCCCCGTGCGGGGAGCGTGGATTGAAATCGCGTTGACGGAGGCGGTGGCGATGCCCATGAGCGGTCGCTCCCCGTGCGGGGAGCGTGGATTGAAATTTCCTCCTGCGAGGGTACGACTTTTGATGGACACGTCGCTCCCCGTGCGGGGAGCGTGGATTGAAATGATGACATGACGCTGTACGTCTGTCAGGGCGAGGGTCGCTCCCCGTGCGGGGAGCGTGGATTGAAATCTTGCAGAACCGGGTTTTGTATGCTTACATAGCGTCGCTCCCCGTGCGGGGAGCGTGGATTGAAATCCGACGGATTACATGGAGGACGCGCAAAGCAGCGCGTCGCTCCCCGTGCGGGGAGCGTGGATTGAAATTACTCGGCGGCGAGCCTGTACGGACGCACCATTGGTCGCTCCCCGTGCGGGGAGCGTGGATTGAAATAACGCGGCGAAGTACGCCCAGTCGCAGGATAGAAGTCGCTCCCCGTGCGGGGAGCGTGGATTGAAATTCTTTTCAATGAGGCGCGCCTGAATGACGAGCTTGTCGCTCCCCGTGCGGGGAGCGTGGATTGAAATCGCAGGGCGGCACGGGCGCGAACAATGGCGCGAGTCGCTCCCCGTGCGGGGAGCGTGGATTGAAATAAACCTCTGCGCTGGCGATGGGCTTCTGCTCCAGTCGCTCCCCGTGCGGGGAGCGTGGATTGAAATGCTACGTCGGAGAGAAGCATGACGCCTCCTGCTGGTCGCTCCCCGTGCGGGGAGCGTGGATTGAAATTGAATACCTAATCCCCGGCGGAGGCAGGCAGAGCGTCGCTCCCCGTGCGGGGAGCGTGGATTGAAATTTGCAGAGCAATTTGCTAGCCATTCGGGGGTCGCGTCGCTCCCCGTGCGGGGAGCGTGGATTGAAATTGGCCGAAGAACGCCATAGGGGGCCCGGCGGTGCAGTCGCTCCCCGTGCGGGGAGCGTGGATTGAAATTACTCGAACACGACCACCCACACATTGAGCGCGTCGTCGCTCCCCGTGCGGGGAGCGTGGATTGAAATCTTCACCGCCTATGTGCAGGAAGCGAAGCGCCGCGTCGCTCCCCGTGCGGGGAGCGTGGATTGAAATGCAGAGAAATTGGTTTGACGTTTCCCCTTGTGCCGGTCGCTCCCCGTGCGGGGAGCGTGGATTGAAATGTGCTGCGCCGGGATCATCCAGACCTCTTGCAGCCCGTCGCTCCCCGTGCGGGGAGCGTGGATTGAAATGCAACACCTACACTCTGCTCTACGCAGAGTGCCCGTCGCTCCCCGTGCGGGGAGCGTGGATTGAAATAAACGCAGTATGATGTGAAGAAGCGTGTGTTCGGGTCGCTCCCCGTGCGGGGAGCGTGGATTGAAATAGGCCGAGCCATGTGTGCTCGAACTGATACTCGCGTCGCTCCCCGTGCGGGGAGCGTGGATTGAAATTTTTGCGATACGTCCGCCATGGCTGCCATCACCGTCGCTCCCCGTGCGGGGAGCGTGGATTGAAATGCGTAACGTGTAAATCATGGCCGTCAATGGTTTCCCGTCGCTCCCCGTGCGGGGAGCGTGGATTGAAATATCGCTCTGAAATGCCTGAACCCGTGGGATTGCCAGTCGCTCCCCGTGCGGGGAGCGTGGATTGAAATCTGAAGCTTGCTGGCGATGTAGAATATGTCAACTAGTCGCTCCCCGTGCGGGGAGCGTGGATTGAAATAATGGACAGGAGCCGATAAATATATAGATTGGGCGCGTCGCTCCCCGTGCGGGGAGCGTGGATTGAAATAGGTCACGATCCTTTATCGGAACTGTTTTCCAGGTCGCTCCCCGTGCGGGGAGCGTGGATTGAAATCTACCTCACCCGCAATCCCACCGCGCTCATCGTCGCTCCCCGTGCGGGGAGCGTGGATTGAAATGCTGAGTGTCGTTGTCTTGATGTTGGGCAGGATGTGTCGCTCCCCGTGCGGGGAGCGTGGATTGAAATACCCCCCTCTGTGTTATCATTTCAGTAGGCGCAAGTCGCTCCCCGTGCGGGGAGCGTGGATTGAAATTTATCCAGCGCGCTGATGATTTTTTCATCAATCGTCGCTCCCCGTGCGGGGAGCGTGGATTGAAATATAAGCCGAAGGTAGCACAGTTTAACTTCTACGGGTCGCTCCCCGTGCGGGGAGCGTGGATTGAAATAGCACAGCCCGAAATCTACACAGCGTGTTTATCGTCGCTCCCCGTGCGGGGAGCGTGGATTGAAATGTTGATAAACTGTTCCATATATGTTGACTTCCTGTCGCTCCCCGTGCGGGGAGCGTGGATTGAAATCTCGATAACCGCGTGGGAACGCACTTGTCCAATTGTCGCTCCCCGTGCGGGGAGCGTGGATTGAAATATGTAATTTTTTTGCCGTCGAAGTATCGTATACTATGTCGCTCCCCGTGCGGGGAGCGTGGATTGAAATGCAGAACCTCCTCGTACTTATCTCGGTTAATCGGGGTCGCTCCCCGTGCGGGGAGCGTGGATTGAAATCTCTACCGGGTTTTTCGCGCTCTTGCTCTGCGGCTGTCGCTCCCCGTGCGGGGAGCGTGGATTGAAATTACAAGCTCAATTGTCTCCCGGCGCACATAGTCGTCGCTCCCCGTGCGGGGAGCGTGGATTGAAATATTAGGCGCAAGGGCGAAAGCCGTCGCGATTACGTCGCTCCCCGTGCGGGGAGCGTGGATTGAAATGCCCGGTCAGATGCCGGGCTTGATTTGAAACCTGTCGCTCCCCGTGCGGGGAGCGTGGATTGAAATTGCGGGGCGACGCCCGCTGCTTGATTTGAAACCGTCGCTCCCCGTGCGGGGAGCGTGGATTGAAATCATGAGCCAGCCGCGGGTTATTGCAACCTCCGGCGGTCGCTCCCCGTGCGGGGAGCGTGGATTGAAATATCCACCGTTGCAACAAAATCTTTTTACTGCGGCACGTCGCTCCCCGTGCGGGGAGCGTGGATTGAAATTTTTGCAAGGTGAACAGCATCCACAGCACAATCCGTCGCTCCCCGTGCGGGGAGCGTGGATTGAAATCGAAGCACGAATACAATGTCGCCATGCAGCAGAGTCGCTCCCCGTGCGGGGAGCGTGGATTGAAATGACGGCGGACGCACATGGTACGCCGATTACACTTGTCGCTCCCCGTGCGGGGAGCGTGGATTGAAATAGTAACCGTGCTGATCGTATCATAGATGACACCCGTCGCTCCCCGTGCGGGGAGCGTGGATTGAAATTCCGCATTGCATCAATAGTGCATCAACGAAATCTGTCGCTCCCCGTGCGGGGAGCGTGGATTGAAATGCGGCTATCGCCGCGCTGGTGCTGTACTGTCAAGTCGCTCCCCGTGCGGGGAGCGTGGATTGAAATTGCTTGGTAGAGGCAGTCAAGACCCAGTGCCCCGTCGCTCCCCGTGCGGGGAGCGTGGATTGAAATAATAGCTGGAAGCGTCGCCGCTGGTGTAGGCGGAGTCGCTCCCCGTGCGGGGAGCGTGGATTGAAATCGTTTGATTGTGTCCGCGACGGCGCAAGCACCGTGTCGCTCCCCGTGCGGGGAGCGTGGATTGAAATGGGCAGGGTCAGCACCACCGCCTTTTGTGCATGGGTCGCTCCCCGTGCGGGGAGCGTGGATTGAAATCGGGCTTGACCAACTGCGGCGCTTGCGCCGCGCCCGTCGCTCCCCGTGCGGGGAGCGTGGATTGAAATCACGCCATGCGGAAGTCCATGTCCTCTGCGCCGGTCGCTCCCCGTGCGGGGAGCGTGGATTGAAATTGTCTGCGTAGGCAAGGAACAGATAAATCGTGTTCGTCGCTCCCCGTGCGGGGAGCGTGGATTGAAATCGCAGCACGGCAGATGGGCACTTTTACCACTACAGTCGCTCCCCGTGCGGGGAGCGTGGATTGAAATATTCCAAGCCGGAGGAGCCAGCAGCGGAAGGTGTGTCGCTCCCCGTGCGGGGAGCGTGGATTGAAATCTACCTCACCCGCAATCCCACC
>ERZ779888.1329-NODE-1329-length-25149-cov-6.187097_pt1 | contig 25149 bp, 20 predicted proteins | sample MGYA00511245_ERZ779888 | MGnify/ENA primary metagenome ERZ779888 (study PRJEB29588, sample SAMEA2155255) | human gut metagenome | biome: human gut; feature: human-associated habitat; material: faeces | place: Denmark | collected 2008/2010 ...
TACTCTTCTATCAGCTCAAATTTTTTTATTGTGTGAGGGCTAGCCTTGCTAATTATGTTTTTCTTTTTTGCCGACATACCATCCACCTCTTATTCAACGATGCCTTCTTGGAAAGAAATCAGCTTTCGGATATTCCCAATATCGCAGTTCAGTGTTTTACGCACGTTCATTAGCATTCTCATACTGACAGTTTCACCTTTAGACAGCTTGATAGCGAGGGATCATTTGGTGCCGACCGCCATCTGCAACTTCTTTCAAAAAGCATCTACAAAATCATACCAAAGTGATGCAATGCCTCCTTGATCGCCTTTTCCTTCTCCGGTGGGCATTGGAGCTGTTTGGCATTCTCCGACTTCGGTTTATTATAATTCTCACGTTCAATAATACCGCATTTCTGCTTTACCTGTGCGATATACAGACTGCTGACCTTCAATCCGGTATGCTCCAGAACATATGTCTTGATTTCCTCATAGGTTGCCTTTTTCTCCGCAGCAGTCAAATCCAACTCGTCCATCTTCACTTCGATCTCGATATGTTCCTTGCTTTGAAGTTTGGACAATAAACACACCGTCTCGACATGTTCCGTCCCCGGAAACATATCCACTGGCGTTGCCCATTCCGCCCGATACCCGCCGTCCACCAGCACGCGCAAGTCCCTTGCGAGGGTCTCCGGGTTGCAGGAAACGTACACAACCCGCTTTGGTTTCAGCATCAGCAGACTTTGCAGGAACTTCTGGTCGCTGCCGGCGCGGGGCGGATCCATCATCACTACGTCAGGCGCGTTTCCCTCCTTGGCGAGCTTCTGCATGAAGCGCCCCGCGTCATCGCAGAGGAAGCGCGCGTTCTCCACGCCGTTGCGGCGGGCGTTCTCCTTTGCATCGCGGATGGCATCGGCATTCAGCTCCACGCCGATGAGCTGCTTGCAGCCATCCGACGCGCACAAGCCAATCGTACCCGTACCGCAGTAGGCGTCCAGCAGGGTTTCTGCGCCTGTCAGCTGCGCCGCGTCAATCGCCGTTCGGTAGAGGACTTCGCATTGCTTCGCGTTCACCTGATAGAAACTCTGCGGGCTGATTCGGAAGCGCTTTCCGCACAGTTCATCCTCCATGTACCCCTCGCCATAGAGGGTAATTTCCTTCGTGCCCAGCACCATGCTGGTTTCGCGCTGATTGCAGTTCAGCACGACGGTTGTGATTTCCGGGTGGCGCTGAATCAGCTCCTGCACAAATGCCTTTTTGCCCGGAAATTCAAGGCTCGTCGCGACCAGCACGACCATAATCTGCCCCGTCACATGCCCCGTGCGGATGAGGATATGGCGCAGGAAGCCGCGGTGCGTGTACTCGTTGTAGATGCGCAGCTTGTAGGCAGGCAGCATCGCGACGATGGTCTGGATGATGCGGTCAGCGCGGCGATCCTCAATCAGGCAGTGCCGCACGGGCACGACGCGGTGCGTCCCCATGGCGTAGACGCCGCTGATGGGCTTGCCCGCCTTGTCCACCGACAGCACGGCATGAACCTTGTTGCGATAGTGGAACGGGTCGTCCATGCCCAGAATCGGGCGGACTTCGCAGATTCCGTCCAGCAGTTCCGCCACGCGCTGCTGCTTCCATTGCAGCTGCTCCGCGTAGGACAGGCGAGTCAGCTGGCATCCGCCGCATTTCGCCGCGACGGGACAGTTCCAGCGGATTTCGCGCGCCGGACGCTGCGCTTTCGCCTGTTTCTTCGGCGGATTCGGACGCGTTTCCTGCATTCGGCGGGTGGTCAGGTGCTTCGGTCGGCGGAAATTGCTCATCGTGTATGTACTCCTTCATTCTCTGTGGGTTCGCTCCATTATAACACGTCTCTCCCTGCCGCTTCAAGTCTTGTTTTTCCATCTTTTCATTTTCGCGCGACTATGCTACAATAGAAGAAACAATCTTCCGTGAGGCGATTTCGATGCTGTTTTCTTCCTCCCCCATCCGTCGTCGGACGTTCTCCTGTATGCGCGGTGATTTGACCATCCGCGGCACGGAGTACCGTCCGAATGGCGAAAAGCTCCCGATTGCCATTGTCTGCCACGGTTTTATGGCAAATCAGCAGACCGTCCGGCAGTACACGAGATTGCTGGCGAAAATTGGTTACTGTGCGTACTGCTTCGATTTCTGCGGCGGAAGCGTTCCGCCCTTGGGGCGGAGTGACGGCGCGACGACAGACATGTCGGTGCTGACCGAGGTGCAGGATTTGGAAGCCGTCATTCGCTATGCGCAGTCGCTTCCCTATGCCGGCGATACGCTGCTGCTGATGGGCTGTTCGCAGGGCGGGATAGTGTCCGCGCTGACCGCTGCGAAGCATCCGGATGCAGTGGACAGGCTGGTGCTGTTCTACCCGGCCTTCTGCATCCCCGACGACGCGCGCGCGGGACACATGATGATGGCGCACTTCGACCCTCAAAATCTGCCGGAGAAGATTCACTGCGGGCCGATGCCGCTGGGGCGCTGCTATCCCGAAGCCGTCATGCACATGGACGTTTTCCGCGAAATCACGCCGTACACCGGGCGGGTGCTGATTGTCCACGGCACGGCGGACGGCATCGTCAAGCCGGATTACGCGAAAAAAGCGGCGGAAACGTATGCGAACGCGGAGCTGCACTTGATTGACGGCGGGGCACATGGTTTTAACCGCCGCCATGATACGGAGGCGATTCGTTATTTAACCGCATTTGCCGCTTTGTGAGGGGGATTTTATGACCACCGTCGAAATCTGGGGCGCACGCGCCGGGCAGACGCAGTCCCGCCTGTTTGAAGAAATCCGCAAATGCCGTGAAGCTGGTCAGCGTGTCCTGCTGCTTGTACCGGAGCAGTACACGCTGCAAGCCGAGCGGGAACTGGTGGAGCAGCTGAATTTGCCGGGTCTGCTGGATTTGGATGTACTGTCGCCGCGCAGGCTGGGGCGGCGTATCCGAGAGAGCGCTGGGCACTCGCCCAAAGCCGCGCTGGACGAAAGCGGGCGACGGATGGCACTGGCGCAGGCGCTTTCCCTGAAGCAGGAGGAACTGCACTATTATCGCCGCGTCGCGCTGTCACCCGGGCTGCCGGAGAAGCTGTCCACGCTGCTGATGGACTTCCAGCGCACAGGGCTGTCAAGCGAAGAATTTGCCGCCTATGCGGAGGAGCTGCCATCCGGCGCACTGAAGGCAAAAGCGCATGATTTGCTGCTGCTTTGGCAGACGTATGACGTGCTGATTGCCGAGCGCTTTCAGGATGAGCCGACGCAGCAGTTTGAGCTGGTGGAACGGCTGCCGGAAAGCGGGCTGATGCGCGATGCCGCCGTGTTTGTCTACCAGTTTGACATGCTGCCAACGCCGCTGTGCGTCCTGCTGGCGACTGCCGCGCCAGAGTGTACCCGCATGGTCGTTGCGTTCACGATGGACAAGGACACTGCAAGCGACGGGCACGTTTTCACCTCCCAGCGCAGGAGTGCGGCGGAGCTGACCGGATGGCTGCGTCAGCGCGGCATTCCCGTGCAGTGGAAGTGGCTGCCAAGCGAACCCGATGGGCGTGACGAAGCCCTCCGCCACCTCGAAGCGCCCCTGTTCGCCCGCGACGGCGCGGTGTACCCCGGCGACGCGTCCGCCCTGACGCTCCATGCCGCCGCAAACCCGTATGCCGAAGCCGCTTTCGCCGCGCAGACGCTGCAAAGCTGGCACGAGCGCGGCATTCCGTGGCAGTATATGGCGGTCGCGCTGGCGGATGCGCAGAGTATGGCCGGCATTCTCGCCGTCACGCTGCAAAGCGCGGGGGTTCCCTGCTATCAGGCGCGGAAGGACAGTGCGGCGCGGCACGGCTTGAGTCGGATGCTCGTCGGCGCACTGCGTTGCATCTCCGGCGGATTTCTCCGCGCGGATGTGCTGCAAGTGGCAAAAAGCGGCTTTTCTTCCCTGACCCGCGACGAAGCCGATTCGCTGGAGAACTACGCCATCACGCACGGCATCAACCGCGGCAAGTGGCTGCGTCCGTTCCCTTATGGCGACGACGCGGCGGATATGGACGAACTGCGTGTCCGGCTGATTTCGCCTGTGGAGGCCCTTCGGGATGCGCTCCGCCGCGCAAAAACAGCGGGGGATTCCGTCGAGGCAATTTTCCGCTTCTTGGAGGATACCAATGCGTATGACCGCCTGATGGCGCGCGAGGAAGCGCTGCTTTCGCGCGGGATGGCGGCGGAAGCAACGCAGAATCGGCAGGTATGGACAATCCTGATGACGCTGCTTGATCAGCTGTACGCGCTGCTGAGCACGCAAAAGGCAAATCAGCGGGATTTGGCACGGTTCGTGGAATCAGGTTTGACAGGCGCGTCGATTTCGTCCCTGCCGCCGCAGCCGGACACGGTGATGATCGGCGAAGCGGGGCATTTGATGACCGGGCGGATTGATGCGCTGCTCGTCATGGGAATGCAGGACGGCGCGCTGGGCAGTACGGCGGATTCGCTCCTGTCCGAGACGGAGCGGCGCACGCTGTGCGACTTGGCGCAGCGCGCGATTGGTCTTACGCAGCAGGAGACGTGCGCCTTGCGACAGTCGGACTTCTACCGTACACTATCCCTCCCCCGGCGCTTTCTGACCGTCACCTGTTCGCAGGGCGGGCAGGACGGCACGGCGTTTCGTCCGGCGGGGCTGCTGGAGGACATGACGCAGCTGTTCCCACATATGGTGGTATCCGGCGGCGTGCTGGCAAACGACGTCGCACCGCTCTCCCCCGCCATGGCGCTGGATGCACTGCCGCACCACCTGCGGCAAGCTGTCGACACCGACACGCCGCTTCCGGAGCAATGGGCGAACGTCCTGCGCTGGCTGTATTTCGACCCGGAGTGGCACAGCCGCTGTCAGGCCGTGCTGGATGCGCTGAACCGCCACGGCACGGCAATTTTCCTCTCCCGCGACCACACGCGGCGGCTCTTCACGCAGGATAAGGTGTCCATCAGCCGCTTGGAGGGCTTCGCGCAGTGCCCGTATCGGCACTTTGTGAACTACGGCTTGAAGCCCGTCATCCGCCGCGAGTACGAATTCGACCCGGCGGATGTGGGCGATTTCTACCATGCCGCGATGGAGGGGTACGCCGCCCTTGCGCTGAAGGAGCCGGATTTTCCGGATTTGCCGGACGAAAAAATCCACGCGCTGATGGATACGGTGCTGCTGCCGCTGACGACCGCGTGGGCGGATGGTCCGCTGAATGAAACGCCGTCCCTGCGCCTGCAGGGTGAGAAGTACCGCCGAACGGTGCACCGCGCCGCGTGGATGTTCACGCATCACGCGCAGCACAGCCGCTTCCGCACCGTCGGCGAGGAAGTTGTGTTTGGCGAGGAGGACGGGCTGCCCCCGGTGGTGCTGACGCTGCATGATGGACGGAAAATCGCCCTGCGCGGCAAAATCGACCGCATCGACCGCTGGGAGGGCGACGAGGGCGTGTATCTGCTCGTATCCGACTACAAGAGCAGCCACCGCGACATTGACCCGACGCGCCTATGGTACGGGCTTCAATTGCAGCTGCTGCTGTATCTGCAAGCCGCGTGCGAGGGGCTGGACGGCAATCCGGCGGGCGCATTCTACTTCACGATTCAAGACCCGATGGTAGATACGGCGGATGTAAAGGAATCCGCGGAAAAGGCGATTGCGAAAAAGCTGCACCTGAAAGGCATTGTGCTGGCGGATGTGGACGTGGTGGAAGCGCTGGATTCCAATCCGGGATATTCGTTCACGAAAATCTTTAATGCGGATAGCAGCGTCGCTTCCTCGTCTGATGGCTACACGTCGGAGGAAATGGCAGCGCTGCTTGCCCACGCCAAGAAGATGGCGGCGGAGCTGGCCGACCGCATCCGCAGCGGCGAAATCACCCCGTCCCCCGCCGTCATCAGAGACTGGAACGCCTGCCAGTGGTGCGACTGCGCCGGAGTCTGCAAGCTCGACACGTCCATCCCCGGTCATGAAAAACGTGAACTTCCGCCGCTGAAGAAGCAGGATTTATTGACCCTCATGGCGAATGATACAGATGCACCCGGCAATGAGGCGGACACGTCACCATAAAAGCGGTGAATTTTTCTCCCGAACACAAAGGAAATTCATCAGAGGCATTGCATCCGGGCGCAAAATGGTTTATAATAGAGATACGAAACTCTCACTCACAAGGAGGCGTTTACCCATGATTCAGATTATCGCAGGCAAGAAGGGCTCCGGCAAGACCAAGCGGCTGATTGACATGACCAACAACGCGGTCAAGACCAGCTCCGGCAACGTCGTTTTCCTCGACAAGAACGACAGCTATATGTACGAAGTGGACCGTGCGGTTCGTTTCGTCAACGTCGAAGAGTACAGCGTTTCCAGCGCGGAAATGTTCCTCGGCTTCCTCGGCGGTATGCTCGCCAGCAACTACGACGTCAAGACCGTCTTCATCGACGCGTTCCTCAAGCTGATCAAGATTGACCTCGCCGACGCGAAGTGGTTCTTCGACAGCCTCGAAAAGTACGCGCAGAAGCATGATGTGACGTTCGTGCTGTCCGTCAGCGCCGATCCCGAAGCGCTGCCCGACTTCTGCAAGGGCTACATCATCTAATTGGAACAGCCCACGAGGGCGGCGGAGCATGTAAGCCGCCGCCCTTTTGGTATTTCGCAGCTGCTACATAATCGCTGCTAAATTATTAGGTAAGAAAAGCAGTCCAGAAACTCGGCAAGAGCCCATTCTTGCCCTCAACCCAGCAGGCATCGCCCTGCGGATAGGAGCGTGATTTCCATGTCATTCATTTCCACCCGCGGCGGCGCCTGCGTCACGGCGTCCCAAGCCATCCTGCGCGGTCTTGCGCCTGATGGCGGTCTGTATGTCCCGGCGGTGTTCCCGCAGATGACGCTGGCGGACATTGCCGCGCTGACCAAGCTCGACTACCGCGCCCGTGCGCTGACCATCCTCCGGGGCTATCTTGATGATTTCAATGCGCAGGAACTGGCGGGCGCAATTGCCAGCGCCTACGAAGCCGCCAAGTTCGATGACGCCGCGATTGCGCCCACGAAGAAGCTCGACAGCAACACCCATGTGCTGGAACTTTTCCACGGGCCGACGCTCGCGTTTAAGGATATGGCGCTGCAGCTGCTGCCGCACCTGACGACGCTCTCCGCCAAGAAGAACGGCGAAAACCGCGAAGTAGCGATTCTCGTCGCAACCAGCGGCGACACGGGCAAGGCGGCACTCGAAGGCTTCAAGGACGTGCCGGGAACATCCTGCACCGTCTTTTACCCGACTGACGGCGTCAGCGACGTGCAGAAGCTGCAAATGACCACCACCGGCGGCGAAAACACGCACGTCATCGCCCTGAACGGCAATTTCGACGATGCGCAGTCCGGCGTGAAGGCGCTGTTCTCCTCCGCGGATTTCCATCAGCAGGTGAACGCGCGCGGCAAGGTGCTTTCCTCCGCCAACTCGATTAACTTCGGCCGCCTCGTGCCGCAGATTGTCTATTATTTCTCCGCCTATGCCGATTTACTGAACGCGGGCGCGATTGCGCTGGGCGACGAGGTGAATTTCGTCGTGCCGACGGGCAATTTCGGCAATATCCTCGCGGGCTACTACGCACGGAGCATGGGGCTGCCGGTCAAGAAGCTCATCTGTGCCTCCAACCGCAACAACGTGCTGACGGATTTCTTCCTTGGCGGCGTTTACGACACGCGTCGGCAGTTCTTCAAGACGACCTCCCCCTCGATGGATATCCTGATTTCCTCGAATTTGGAGCGTCTGCTGTTTGAATGCGCCGACCGCGACGGCGCGCTGATTGCCCGCTGGATGCAGCAGCTGCGCACGAGCCAGTCCTACGCCGTTGGTCAGCAGCGGCAGGAGTGGCTGCTGAGCGTCTTTGCCGCCGGGTACGCTGATGACCGCGACTGCGCGGAGGAAATCGCCCGCGTGTTCGAGCAGCATCACTACCTGATGGATACGCACACCGCCGTCGCAAGCCGCGTCCTGCGCCAGTACCGCGAGACGTCGGGCGATTTGACCCCGACGGTCATCGTGTCCACCGCCAGCCCCTACAAGTTCGCCGCCGATGTGCTGACCGCCGTCGCCGGAAAGAACGCCGTCGCCGGACTGGATGCATTCGCCTGCTCGGATGAATTGGAAGCGCGTTCAGGGATGCCCGTGCCGCAGCAGGTGAAGGCACTGCGTTCCCTGCCGATTCGCCACACGGCGCACTGCGAGAAGAGCGGCATGGCGCAGGCGGTGCTGGACGCTTTCGGCGGAAAGTAAATCCCCAGTGGAAAATTGGAAGGGACTAATATGAACAACACGGACATGCTTTTTGTCCAGAAGAAGCTCAATGATTTGGTCGGCTGCACCCTCATCAACCTCTCCCGCACGGCGGATTTGCTTTGCCTGTCGTTTGCGCCGCGCGCGCTGACGACCGAGGTGCAGGAGGAACAATCCCTGCACTTGCAATGCTACTATCGTCTGGTGCAGGATGGGCGGGTTTCCTTGGCGCGAAGTGACTATTTCCAGCCGTCGGAAGCCATGTGGGATTTGTGGCGCAAGCAGGGGTTGGAGGAGGATGTCATTCCGGATGACTACCGCTGTGACGAGTTGGGCGCGAACCGGCTTGACGACCGCATTGTGGAGCTGAACGACGTGCTGACAGGCATCGAAAACCGCTTCATCGTCCGCACGGTGATGGTGGATTCTATTGGGGATGTGACGCTGTGCTTTGACAACGGCGCGGTGTGGAGCATTCTGGTAGACACCTCCGGGGGAGAGGAATGCTGGCGGTATCTGCCCGCGAACGAAGAGCAGCCGCAGCTGGTGCTGTACTCGGATGGCATTGAGTGCGAATAAGCGCTTCGGTTGCAAAGCGCAGGGGAATGCGTTTTTAGTGCATCCGGCAAATCGCTTTTTCATGCTTGTTTTTTATGGAGCAGGGGGAATCGCGCCTGCGGGCGCGACCAAAGGGCTTTCCGATCGCCCTTTGGAAACCTTCGGTATGCGCACCTTCGGAGTTGACTTTTTCCGCAAAAATTGACCCGCTTGTCGTGCTGGACAGGCGGGTTTCTTCATTATATTGCTTACTCACGCCGCGTCGGTTTTTTGCTTCTGCTTATACTGTGCGGTGGTAATTCCCAGAATCACGCCGAGAAACGTATCCACCGCGGTAATGGTGCCGACAACCTGCTCGCCATACGGCAGGTGCCAGATGCTCGCCAGCGCAAAATACAGCGTCCCCATCGCGGGCAGCAGCAGCTGCGCCATCCATTTCAGCACGTTATACGTCTTGTCACACATGCGCATTCCTCCCCCATCGCAGTCTATGCGGAAATTCGCCGCTTGTGCAGATTTTTTTCGCAGAAGGCTTGACAGAACGGGATTGTCCTGCTATAATAAACAAGGTTTTGAAGAAACCTGTGCCGTAGACAGCCGGTATCCGCAAGGATGTAAAGGAGTTCGCTCCGCCTGCCGAGGTGTGAAGGATATAGCATGAAATTTGCTCATCCCTTGCACCTGTTGCAAGGGTTTTCTTTTACTCCCAAACCGTTAAGGAGGTGCAAGAAATGAGCAAGGTGCATGAGGTGAAGCCGGAGAAGGTGGCAGCTGTTGCTGACATCGTCGAAAAGCTGAAGAATGCCCAGTCTGTGGTGATTTGCAGCTACAGCGGACTGACTGTGGAGCAGGTGACTGAAATCCGCAAGCAGTGCCGTGAGAATGACGCCGCGTACTGCGTCCTGAAGAACCGTCTGGTTCTGCGCGCGCTGAATGAGGTGGGCATTACCGGTCTTGACGATCTGCTCAACGGCCCGAACGCTTTCGTGTTCTCCATGAAGGACGCTGTGTCCGGCCCGAAGATCATCAACGACTACATCGAAAAGAACAAGCTGGAGAGCCTGAAGATCACCGGCGGCGTGCTGGGTACGGAAACCCTCGACGTGGCTGCTGTGAAGCATCTGGCGACCCTGCCCAGCCGCGAAGTGCTGCTGGCAAAGCTGCTTGGCTGCATGACCAACACCGTGGCGTCCTTCGTCCGCGTGGTGGATGCAATCCGCAAGCAGAAGAATGGCGAGGAATAATCCGCGCCGATGCCGCATGAGGCTTTACGCCCCTGCGGTCTGAACAACGACAAGTTTTCATTACGATATCAACCGATATAGGAGGCTGAATCAACATGACTCATGAGGAGATCATTGCTGCCGTCGAATCCATGACGGTGCTGGAACTGGCCGATCTGGTCAAGGCTATGGAAGAAAAGTTCGGCGTGTCCGCTGCTGCGACCGCTGTTGTTGCTGGCCCCGCTGCTGGCGCCGCTGCTCCCGCTGCGGAAGAAAAGACCGAGTTCGACGTGGTGCTGAAGTCCTTCGACGCCGCTGCGAAGCTGAAGGTTCTGAAGCTCGTCCGCGAAGTGTGCGGTCTGGGCCTGAAGGAAGCCAAAGACTTCGTCGAAGCCGTTGCGGCTGGCCCGAAGACCGTCAAGGAAGGCCTGTCCAAGGAAGACGCCGACAAGTTGGCTGCCCAGTTCAAGGAAGTCGGCGGCGAATGCGAAATCAAGTAATTCTTCGGAATTACGTTTCGCCTTCTTGCAATCGTCAAGAAAAGCAAAGAGGTTGGATGCTTGCATCCAGCCTCTTTTTTATGCTATCGACACGCTTCGTCTCTGTTCCCCTTGACTTTTTTGCATTCTTGCGGGATAATAAGGCAGGAAATTCGTCAATTCATCCGTTTTATTTGAAGGAGGTGCATGGCGATGCTGACTTTTCGGGACGCCACCGCTGATCAGGCGGGGCTGATCAGCCACATTTATGCTACCAGCTGGCGTAAAACCTATCGGGGGCATATCGCCCAGCATTATCTGGATCGTCTGCCCGATGAATACTGGGTGCCATCCATCCGCTCATGGCTGTCCAGTGGGCAGCTGTATGGGCTGATGGTCTATGACGACGATAAGCCCGTCGGGTGCTGCATCTACGGCCGCGGGCGCGACGAAGATTACGGCGACTGGTGCGAGATTGTGTCGCTCTATCTGCTGCCGGACACGATGCGTCAAGGCATCGGCGGCAAGCTGCTGGAGGAAGTCATCCGGCTGATGAAGCTGGACGGCTATGAGAAGTTTTACCTCTGGGCGATTGACGGCAACGAAATCGCCGACGGCTTCTACCGCAAGCATGGCTTTCTGCGCACGGATGACGTGGTCGATTACAAAATCGGCGGCGAACCCGTGCGGGACGTGCGGTATACGCGCGTATTACCCAGCGCGTAATTCAGCCGGTTTCGGCTTTTGCAGATACATGCCCGTGGCAATCAGCGCCGTCAGCGGTGCCGCCGCTGCCAAGCCGAACGACCCGACAAGCGTGTTGAGCAGCTGCGAAGCGACATATTTCAGGTTGATGATGTCCGTCAGCGGCGTTCCCTGCCCAGCGAAGTACATCAGCATCGACAGGTAATTGCCGGAATACGCCAGCATCAGCGTCGTCGTCATTGTGCCTAACACGCTCCGCCCGACCAGCAGCCCCGACTTCATCAGCGCTCGGCGGCTGATGTCCGGCTTGTGGCGGTGCACTTCCTCCATCGACACGCTGATGTCCATCGACAAATCCATCAGCGCGCCCGAATTAGCGAGGAACATCATGCCGATATACAGGCTGCGCGTATCAACCCGCATGGCGGATTGGCTCAGCAGCGGCACAACATAGGGCAAATCGCCGCCGTCGAGCTTGAGCAGAATCGTTAGCCCCCACGCGCTCAGGCAGGTGACGACCGTCCCGGCAACCGAGCCGAGAATCGCCGTCAGGCAGCGGCGGCTGAACCCCGCCACCAGCACATCAATCAGCACCGTCAGCACGATGACGGTCACGAACGATGCCATCATGGGATTCACGCCGTCCAGCAGCAGTGGAATCAGCAGTTTCCAGACGATAACCGCACTGGCGACCAGCGACACCATCGCGCCGCAGCCGATTACGCCGCCAAAGCAAATCAGCAGCAGCGCCAGAATCGCCACGATACACGCTTCCGCCGTGATGCGGTAATGGTCAATCAGCGTTACGACCGGCGCACCCTGCCCACTGCCGGGCTGAATCATTGCCCACGCAATGTCGCCAGCCTCAAACAGTTTGTCCTTGTCGAGCGCGGAATTGAGGTAGTTGTAGGACTGATACTCTTCCCCGGCATAATCGCCCGTGAGGATTTTCACCCGGCACGGCTGCACGCCGTTATACACAATGCCGATGGCGTCCAGCATGGAATTGTCCACCTGCTCGATGCGCACCTTCTCGCGCGGAAAGCGACTGGTGATGTTCAGGTGCTCATCTGGCAGCAGGCAGAGCAAGCCGCAGAAAATCAGCATGACGAGGCACATCAGCCAATTCTGCTTGTTTTTCCATTGTCGCTTCGTCTTTTCCATTTTCATTTTCCCCCATATGGGCAGAGCAGGAGATGGCATTGTGTCATCCCCTGCCCTTTTTGATTTTGCTGTGATTATTCCGCGTCCGCGGTCAGCCCCATCGCATCCATCGTGCGGGTGAAGATGCCCGTGTTGTCATACAGGCCAGAGAACTTTTCCGCGCCCACACCGTAGGCGTACACCGGAATCTGCAGGCCGGTATGCGCGTAGGAGGTGTAGGACAGGCCAGCCTTGTTGTTCATGATGTGGCTCACCGCCATGGAGAAGGGGTTGTAGCCGCCGTAGAGCAGGGAGGCTTCCGCCTTGTCAATTTCCTGCGTGCCCATCGCGACGTCCCACGCCTTGCGCAGGCTTTCCACGTCGGTCGCAGTCAGGGAAAGTGCTTCGCCTTCCTTGGTGGTCAGACCGTAGAGCTCTTCCACCTTCGCCATCGCATCCTCAAAGGTTGCGCCGTTTTCCTTCAGCTCGGAAATCACGTCATCGAACGCAGTGAAGGAGGTCTTCTGGTTCTGGAGGTACTGGAAGTGGGTGTCGTAAGCGGTAGTCGCAAAGCCAATGGTCATGCCGCCGGTCTCATGGTCAGCGGTGACGATGATGAGGCATTCGCCCGGATGCGCCGCCGCGAAGTCCAGCGCAACCTGCACCGCGTCAGACAGGGCGATGGTGTCGTAGATGGAGGTCGCCGCGTCGTTGGCGTGGCCCGCCCAGTCGATCTTGCCGCCCTCGCACATCATGAAGAAGCCGTTGTCGTTATCCAGCACATTGATGCCGCTGCGGACAAAATCCGCCAGAGAGAGCACATCCTCGCCCGCCGACTCCTTCTGGATGCGGTCGATTTCGTAGTGAATCGCCTTGGAGTCCTGAAGCACCGGATTGGTCGCCAGCACGCGGTCGTTCGTCGCGGTCAGGCTGCGGATTTCGTCATTCGTTGTCGGAATCACCCAGCCGTTTTCCTTTGCGACATCCAGCAGGGATTTCTGCTGACCATCCGCGCCGTTCATCTTTTTGAAGCCGCCGCCCGCGAGGTAATCCACGGTCGTGCCGGTCAGCGCCTGAAGGGCAATGTCATAGTAGTCGTTGCGGGAGGGCTGCTTGGCGTAGTACGCTGCCGGAGTCGCATGATCGACCGACACGGAGGTAATTACGCCGACCTTCTTGCCCGCTTCCTTGGCGTATTCGGTGATGATCTTGTAGGGGTTGGTCAGCGTTTCATCATAATTAATGACGCCGGAGAGCGTCTTCTTGCCGGAAGCCATCGACGTAGCGGTCGAAGCGGAGTCCGGGCAGAAGGAAGAGCTGTCGTAGGTGGTCACCAGACCGAGGTACGGGAACTTGGTGAAAGACAAATCCGCTGGAACCGGGAACTTGCTGTCCGGGTTTTCGATGCTGCCCAGATAGTACTGGGTCGCAGTCACCTGCGGGTTGCCCATGCCGTCGCCGATGAACATGAACACATACTTCGGATGGCTTTCGCCCTCCGCCATGGCCGTTGCGCACATCAGGCACAGCGCCAGCGCGCAGAGGATTGCAAGGAACTTCTTCATGATTGTTTTTCCTCCTCGTTCTTCGTCTTGTTCTTCTGAACAAGATGTATTCTACCGGAGGAATGTAAACTTCCAAACGGCGATTATGTAAAATCGAGGCGAAAGAAAAAGCCGCTGTGTAAAGTGCATTTTCGCACTTCCAGCGGCTTTTCATACTATTTCCAGATGAAAATGCGCAAGCAGATGGCGCAGGTGAATCTGGTAATAGTATCACTTATGTGTGCTCGGATTCTTCCGCTTTTCGGAAGAATGCCCCCAGCGCCTGTGCAATACGCGCCCCTTCCCGGCTGATGGTACACACATGCGGCACGTTCTCCAAGCGCAGCACGCCCTTCGTTTTGCTTCGCACCCCCTGCAGAATCACATCCGCGCTGTCAGGCGTGATGACCTGATCGCCGCTGCTCTGCACGCACAGCACCGGGCAGGTGACAGCGCAGAGGTTATTGCGGGCCTCGTGGATAATGCGGCGCAAATCCACCGCGCTTTTCGTCGGAAATCCGGTATACCCCAAGTCGTAGTCGGAAGTGAGTGCGTCGTCCTTGCGCGCCTGCCAGCTGATTTCCGGCAAAAACGGCGCGGCGAATCGTGCCAGCGGAAACCAGCGGTTCTGCACCCCCATCGGCGCGGAAATCGGCGCAATGGCAGTCGGGTCGCTCTGCTCGGCAATCATCAGTGTCAGGCAGCCGCCCATGCTCAGCCCGGTCACGCTGACGAAGCGGTACTGCTCTTTCATTTCCCGGAAGGCTTCCTTCGCCGCGTTCAGCCAATCCTGCCACGAACAGCGGCGCATGTCCTCCAGCGTTGTCGCGTGACCGGGCAGGTTGATGGTGCGCACACCAAAGCCCTGCTGCACAAGTCCTTCCGCGAGCGGCCGCATATGCGCTGCCGAACCCGCAAACCCGTGCATCAGCAGCACGCCGTGTTCCCCTTGCCGCACCTCGTACGGCTGACACAGGGGCGAGGAAAAGTCCGCTTCGGGGCGCGTTTTCATGTTGCTTCCTCCTTATTGCACAGCGGAAATTGCTTCCTTTTTGCCCATCACCAGCAGCACATCGCCCGCCATCAGCATTGTTTCTGCGCCGGGCGAAGTAAGGAATTTGCCGCCGCGGTGGATTCCCAGCACGCTTACCCCAAAGTTCCGGCGGATGTTTAGTTCGACGATGGTTTTGTCCGCCCAGTCCGTCGGGAGGGTGAGTTCGGCAATCTGGTCGTCGTCGGAAAGCGCCATGAGGTCGAGGATATTGGGCGCGACAAGCGAACGGGCGACGCGCTGCCCCATATCGCGCTCCGGGAAGATAACGCGGTCAGCGCCGACCTTATAGAGGACGCGGGCATGGAGGTCATCGACGGCCTTCGCGAGGATTTTGGGGACGCCGGCTTCCTTGAGCAAAACCGTTGCGAGAATGCTGGCGCGGATATCCGTGCCAATGGCAACGATGGCGGCATCGAAGTTCTGCACGCCGAGTTCCGCAAGCGCGTCCTCATCCACGGCATTCGCCTGAACCGCCTGCGTCACATCAGGTGCAATGTTCTCTACCAGCTTCTCGTCCCGATCCACCGCGAGCACCTCATGTCCCAATTCGCACAAGCTCCTCGCCACGCTCGACCCGAAGCGCCCCAAGCCCAGCACCACAAACGACTGCTTCTGTTTCTTCATAACAATTCCTTTCTGAAGGAGGCGCCAGCGGCTCTGCCTCTGGACTCCGGCAGGGCTCTGCCCTGCCAAAGGGTCTTCGACCCTCTGGACTCCCTTTTTCGCGATTGAGTTGAGCGCGACTGCATACAGCGCCCGCGTGTTGATTGAGGGGACGGCGTGCAGGACAGTGTATGCGCCTGATGGGTCATTCCTGCATAACACTTCCCTCATTCGTGTCCCGCCTGCGTCAACTTCTGCTGATTTTCCACGTCCTCGTTGCGCTTCAGGGCTTCCGCCGCTTCATTCTGCTTCATTCCCAGAATTGATTGAGCCATGACCATCACGCACAGCCCCATCAGTTCCATCGCCTGATAGAAGCTCCTTTCACCATAGCAAATCAGCATCCCCACGGCAAAAATCAGCACAGCAGTTTCCAGGCCGAATATGATTTTGGTCAGGAGCATCATCGAATGGCTCATGCTCAGCGGCACAGATGCTGGCGAATTTTCTCGCATGTCGTTCACAAGTGCGCACTGGACGGCAGACATGAATCCCCAGAAAAGCAGCTGATACCGATTCTGCTCAATCGGGACAAATTGCAGCGCAACTGTCGTCAGCATCTGCACGACAATCAGACCCAGTACGATTTTCCACAGAGTTTTCTTTCCGCCGCGCTTCCGGCAGAACAGCCACATTGCACCCATGCCAAGGCTGATGACGCCGCACGCCGCGTCCATCACCAGCCACCACGCCGTTTCCTGCTGCACCAGCAGCACTGCGGCGTGCACCAAGACGACCAGCGTCAGCAGCATCGCCAGCACAGGAGTAATCGGCTTCTTCGTCATATTTCTCGCTCCTTTCGTTCTTCATCGGGATTACCGTCAGTATAGCGAAAAATCCCCGATTTTTCCAGCATTTCTGATCGAAAAGTGCGTTTTCGCGTCTGAATTGTCACCCAATCGTAATCTCTTCCTCCGGGTAGCGAATCTTTGACGCATTGCGATTCTGCCGGCTCGCCAGCGCGCTTGCCATCGTCAGCGGGCCGACACGCCCGAAGAACATCATCAGTGCCAGCACGGTTTTGCTGCCCGCCGTCAAGTTTGGCGTTCCGGCGCTGGACACGCCGACCGTTGCCATCGCAGAGAACGCCTCGAACATCATGTCGAGGAACGGCTGTCCGTCGCCTTCCAGCAGCGTCAGCAGCATTGTGCCGCCCAGCGCCATTGCCAGCGAGATGCTCACAATCGCCAGCGCACGGCGAATCAGTCCCGGCGGAACGCGCCGACGCGCCAGCTGCACGTCCGCGTCGCCGCGGATGACCGACCAGACCGTCAGCGCCAGCACCGCAACGGTTGTCGTTTTCACGCCGCCGCCAGTGGACGCGGGCGACGCGCCGATGAACATCAGGATGATGCTCATCAGCTTGCTGGACTGTCGCATGGACGCGAGGTCAACCGAGTTGAAGCCTGCCGTGCGCATCGTTGTGGACTGCATGAGGGCGTTTACGAGTTTATTTCCCGCGCCGGAAATGCCGCCAAGCGTCGCCGGATTATGCCATTCGGTCAGGCAGAAGAACGTCATCCCCATCAAAAGCAGCACGCCCGTCATGCCCAGCACCAATCGGCTGTGGAGCGACAATTCTCGCCACTGGAATCGCTGACGGGTGACCTCGCCCAGCACAGCGAACCCCGTACCGCCCAGCACAATCAGCGCGCTGATGGTCAGCAGCACCAGCGGTTCATTTTGAAACGCGGTCAGGCTGGAGAAATGTCCGAAAAGGTCAAAGCCCGCGTTGCAGAACGCGCTGACGGCGTGGAAGATGCTGAAGTACACGCCCTTCCCCCAGCCCAGCAGCGGCACGAAGCGAATTGCAAGCAGTACCGCGCCGCCGCCCTCGATGACCAGCGCCGCCGTCAAGTACCAGCGCGTCAGGCGCACCAGCCCCGACATTCCGCTTGTATTCATGGATTCGCGCAGGAGCATCCGGTCGCGCAGACCGATTTTTCGTCCCAGCAGCATCATCGTCAGCGTCGCGAACGCCATGAAGCCCAGACCGCCAATCTGGATGAGCAAAAGCAGCGTCAGCTGCCCAAAGAGCGAAAAAGTCGTTCCAGTATCGACGGCTACAAGCCCCGTCACGCAGACCGCGCTCGTCGCCGTAAACAAACCATTGCCCAATCCGATGCTTCGTCCATTCTGCGCGGCGCACGGCAGCGACAGCAGCACGCCGCCCAGCAGAATCAGCGCGAGAAATCCCAGCGCCATTACCCGTTCCGGACGCATCCAGCGGTTCTTTTTCCACATCCGCATCATCCTTTCGGGGTCTATTATACTGATTTGATGCGGCGTTGTAAAGCCTTTCGTTTTCTTCATTCTCTGGATTGCTTCTCGTTCGCACCCATGTTAGCAGGTTTAGTATGTTCGTTCATTATGTTTGTCAGCCGATTTATGGAAAAGCACTTCATGCTATTGATACATTTCCTCAATCTTCGCATCCGCCCGCGCGCGAATCAAGCGCAGCACCAGCACAGTCTGGTCGTCGGCAGGGGCGCTGTCGCCGGAGGGCGCACCGGTCAAAATCGCGTTCGCGGCATCCTGCGCAGTTTCAAGCGTCAAGGCGTCGCGAATCGTCTCTTCCATGGACTGCCGATTTTCATAGGCATCCTCCACGCCGTCGGAGAGCAGAATCAGCGTATCCCCCTGATGCAGCTGCATCAGCTTTTCCCCGCTTTCGACGTTCTCCAGTATCCCCAGCGGCAGCGCGTCGCCGCCCAACAGCGACAAGCCTTCCGACTGCATCAGGTAGCTGCCCGCCGCGCCGAGCTTGTCCAGTGACGCCTTGCCCGTCCACAAGTCCAGCAGGAACAAATCCACCGTCGTGAACCGCTCTCCCTGCCCCGCCAGCAGCATCATGCCGTTGACCGCCGTGAGCGTCTGCGCCCGGTCGTACCCGGCATCCAGACACATCCGCAGCAGCTCCACCGCCTGACGCGATTCCAGCGCCGCCTGATTCCCGTGCCCCATGCCGTCGGACAGCGCCGCCACGAATCGCCCGTCCTGCAACTGCCCCAGCGAAAACGTATCGCCGCAAATATCCGCGCCTGCGATGCACCGGCTCGCCGCACCCGCCTCCACCATCATCAGCGGCATTTCCGTCAGGCGGACATGCGCCCGCTCGCGCTCGGCAATCGTCATCGGCTTGCCAAGGCATCGGCTTGTGATGCCGCACAACTGCGCCGCCTGCTCATCCGCGCTGCCTGCGCCGTGCAGTTCATAGGCTACCTGCAAGTGCCCATCCACCTGCCGCACGAACGACAGGCGCGCCATTGCTTCCTCCTCCGCCAAGGCGCGGCGGAGCTTGCGCGCGTACTGCTCATCCCACCAGCTTTCGCCGCTGGACAGCGCCGCCAAATGCCTTGCGCTGCCCGAAAGCGCAGTGAGATGCGTCACCAGCATGTCCCGCTGCTGACACGCTCGCCGGATAATGCGCTGCTCGTCCGCGTTCTCAGCGCGCAGCAGATTCATGCTGTCCATCAGCTGATACAGACGTGCGCACCCCAGTCCCCGAAGTGATTCAAGCCGCTGTGCCCACACCTCGTCCGACGCCTCGTGCGCTTTCCAGATGTATTCGGCGCGGTTCTGTCCCAATTCTGTGTTCATGCACCCGCACACTGCCCGCTCCGGGCAGGAGGCGCACAGATGCTCCTCCCACCACTGCGGCGTGCGCTTTTCGCCCAGTCCCACGGGCGACGGCACAGCGCGCGCCATATCGCCGACCGTCTTTTCCCAGCGGCGGAGCGCATAGGCGGCATACGCATCCCCCGGCGCATCGGGCAGCGGATGAAACCGCCGCGTCTGCTGACGGAGAAATTCGTCTGCTTCCCGCGGCAGCACGCCCATGATGAGCGGAGCAGCAGCCGCCGCACCCAAGGCTCCCCACGCGATTGTTCCCGTGTACGCCAGCATTCCGCCCGTTCCCAGCGCAAACAGTACGCACGGCACCATCCGCCGCCCGGTCATCTGCCCCATGCCCGCGAGGAAACCGCCCAGCGACAGTGCGACCGTCACGCTCAGCGGAAGTCCCTGCAAAGCCAGCGTCACGCCCGCCATCAGCCCCATCACGCAGCCGGGGCACACCCCCAGATACACCGCTGCCGCCATCGTCATCAGCCCCGCCGCCGTCACGCCAAGGTTTACATACGGCAGCATCATCCGCGCGCAGCCGCACAAGAGCATCAGCAGCAGATACCCGACCGACAGTCGGCTTTCAAGCGTCTCGAAACTTTTTCCGCCGCGGATGCTCTCTATCGCGCGGCGCATGACCGGCGCGGAGAGCGTTCCCAGCAGAATGGTGCCGATGCCAAAGAGCAGCGTCGCCGCCGACCCTTGCCACACGCCGATGATTGCCCCCGGCAGCAGCGCCAAGCCCGTCGCAATCAGCGGGAACGCGCCGTTTCTCTGCCTAAGCACATGCGGCGAGAGCAGCACCAGCACCGCGCCGATGAGCAGCTCCCAGCGCGTCGTCAGTCCCCAGAGCATCCGCATCAAAAACGCCGCCGCGATGCCCAGTGACACCGGGTACGTCACCTGCCCGCAAGATGCTGCCGCCATGCCGTACGCCGCCCACGCCCCCGCCGACACGCCGCATATATCCGAGAACGCGAGTGTGAACCCCGGCGCAGCCCCCAGCAGGATTCTGCCCGTCTGCCGCAGGATTTTCCGCCCCGTGCCGCTTTTGTATGCGCTCCGCCACGCTGTCCATGGCGCCTTTTTCTCCCGTGTCAGCACTTCGGTCATGCCTGTCCCCTCCCTTGCCGTAGGGAATCATAATACGGCAATCAAGCGGGCAAAAGCGTCGAAGCAGAGGGCTGTTTTTTCGCGAATTTGGGGAGAAAAAAGCCCGCTGACGTTTCTTGCGCCAGCGGGCTGAAATGCGGGTTCAGCAAAGCAAACCGTTTTCCCCTTCATGGAGATTTTCTGGACTTGCAGCCGTATGCCGTCATTTCCTTCTTATATTGTAGAAATGAATGGTCAATTGGGATACCCGCTATTGGCTGAATTTTATCGAAGGAAAGTGTCAGCAGCGGCGCAGACTGAGAACGCACATAGTCCCAGAGGGCATTATACTTGCTCATGCGTCCCCAGCTGCCCCACAAACGCCACCGGGTCAACAAACTGGAAGCGCGCGTTCTGCATGGCGCTGCGCGGGAAATCGACGCGCTTGATGGGCTGCTCCTTCTGCGTCGCGGTCACGATGACGTGCGTCACGGGCAGCGTCGCGAACAAGTCCCGCGCGATCCGCAGCGACAAGCCGCACAAGTAGTGTTCGCCGTCGCTGTCCAGCAGGTCGTCCCGCACGGCAAACGTCGCCAGCATCACGTCCGCGTCGCGCGTCGCAACGGAGAGAGACGACGTGTAGGGCGCGAGGTCTCTCATCGGGTCAACAGCTTTCAGCACGCCAAGGTATGCCGCCGTGTCGCCGGAGAGCACTTTGTCGGCATATTGGCGGTAGAGTGCCCACTTTTCCGCCGAAACCAGACCATCAGTCGGTATTGGGGAGGACAGCACTTCCGTCCAGTCGATGGGTTCATCCGCCACTTTCCACAGTTCGGTAAAGGGCAGCGATTTTTCGTCCGCATAGGTGGCTTTGGGTGCTGAATCAGCGACTTTCGCGGGATTCTGCGCGGTTTGCGGTGCGTGGGGCGCGATCGGTTCGTCCCGAACCGCGGTCGGTTTTTCCGCCGGAACGGTTTCGGGAACGCTTGCCCACAAGTCCTGCGCAATATCCGCCATGTCGCTGAGTATCGAAGCGCGGCGGCGCGGTGAATAGCCTGTCATGTGTTTTCCTCCTTGGTTGTGGTACAGCGGAGCGCGGGCGGCTGGGCAGCCGTCTCGAAAGCATCCACCGTCACCGTCGCGTTTTCGATAATGCCGCTGTCAAACAGGTAGCGCGAAAGCGGGTTGATCAGCAGCGCCTCCACCTGATTGCCGATGCCGCGCCCGCCGTTGGTCAAATCCGCCAGCGCCGCGTCGGACAGCTGCTGGTAGCTCGTATCCGGGATGACGAGCGTCAGGTTTTTCTGCTCCTTCAGGCAGCGGATGAGCTTGTCCACCTGCGCGCGGAGAATCGCCTGCCCTGCCTCCTGGCGGATGAAGTCGAAGATGACGATGTTCTCGCCGATGCGGTTGAGGATTTCGGGGCGCCCCAGCTCCAGCTTGAAGTAGTCCCCGATGGCTTCGCGCAGGCGGCGCGTCACCTCGTCATACGGCATGTCATACGACACGTTTTGGTGCCGCTGCCCCAGCGCATCCTTGACGTACATACCCAGATTGCTGGTAAAGATGATAATCGTCTCAGAGAAATAAACCGTGTGACCCTGCCCGTCGGTCAATCGCCCGTCCTCCAGAATTTGCAGGAACTTGTCGAAAATCGACGGATGCGCCTTCTCGATTTCGTCAAACAGCAGAATGCAGAACGGGTTCTTCTTCACGGCGTTGGTCAGCTGCCCGCCCGCCTCGTAGCCGACATAGCCGGGCGGTGCGCCGAGCAGCTTCTGGTCGGAATGGCTCTGCCCGTATTCGCTCATGTCAAAGCGGACGCAGGCGGATTCGTCGCCGAAAATCTTTTCTGCGAGTGCCTTGGCGGTTTCGGTCTTGCCCGTGCCGGTCGGCCCGGCGAAGAACAGCACGCCCTTGGGCTTGCCCGTGCCGGAGGAATTCGCGCCGTTCAGCCCCGTCACAGCGCGCTTGATGACATCCAGCGAACGTTCCAGCGCCGTGTCCTGCCCCTTGATGCGCTTCTGGAAGTCCGCTTTCGCCGTTTTGAGGCTCTCCATCGACAATTTCGCCCACGGATTTTCATGGATGCCGTACTTGTACAAATCCACAATGCTGCACAGGTCGCGAATTGGCGCGCACTGGCTGCGGCTCATACGGCGGAGCGCGTCAAGCTCGGTGAAGCTCATGCCTTCGGTCAGCCCAACGAACTTCTCCCGCAGCTTGCGCAAATCGTCCGGATGCTGCTGATAATAGGGCATGTCCGTGCGGTACACTGCCGCATCGAAGAACGACGGCCACGCGCTGCCGCTCAGGAACCGCATCCGCTCATCGCGATCGGGCGCTTCCAGCGTAATCGTCTTGCAAACGGGGTTGTCCAGATAAAACCACGCGGGCAGGTCGTTGAGCTTATTGACCAGCAAAATCAGCAGATTCGGCAGCTTTCCCTGCGCCGTGCGGACGGTCGCGGCGGACAGCGACGCTTGCAGCAGGAGATTAAAGCTGTTGACCTCCATTTGGTCGAGGCGGTCAGGCGTGACGATATAACGGCTCGCCATCTCCATCACGACGGCGGTCGCGTGCTTTCCCTGCATCATGGCGCGGCGGATGATGTTCGGCGCGGTATTCGCTTCGTTCCCCTTGAACTCCGCCGGAATCGCCCCGCTGACGACTTCCGCCTGATTCGTTTTCGCGAAATTATCCAGCATCTCCGGCGCATACGGGTTCATCAGCCCCACCAGATTGGAATAGAACACTACTTGCTCATACCCGGCATCGGACAGGTACGCATTCAGGAACGCGCTCAGCGGCAGCAGCGTATCCTCCGCCACCGAACCCGTCACCGGCACGCGCACCTGATCCATCACGCACCCTTCCAGAACCAGCAGCGGCTTTACGCCGCGAAACAGTTCCAGTTCCCGATACCAGCGCGGAATCAAGTTCTCCACCGCATTTTCCCCCTTTGCACAGCGAGTTTTCATCATTATAGCATACTTTTTCCGCCGTGTCATGAAAATCCGATGAGAAAATCAAAAGCCGAACATTCGGAATTTCGTTGAAAAGAACATTTTGCTCGGCTTTCTTTTGTTTTTCGCTTGACATCGGCTGACACATGCTGCATAATAAGACGTAATGCCGAAAATTGCGGCAGAGGTTTCTGTCTGCCGCTCAAGGAGGATGTTCCAAATGGTTCGTACCATTGTAGGCGCTAACTGGGGCGACGAAGGCAAGGGCAAGGTGACCGACCTGCTTGCGGAAGAAAGCGACGTAGTTGTCCGCTTCCAAGGCGGCGCGAATGCGGGTCACACCATCATCAATGAATACGGCAAATTTGCGCTGCATCTGCTGCCGTCCGGCGTTTTCCATCAAAACGTGGTCAACGTCATCGGGCCGGGCGTGGCGCTGAACATCGAGGCGCTGCTGAGCGAGCTGGAATCTCTCACGTCCCGCGGCGTGCCGATGCCTAAGCTGATGATTTCCGACCGCTGCCAGGTGATGATGCCCTATCACATTGCATTTGACAAGCTGGAGGAAGAGCGCCTCGGCAAGAGCGCGTTCGGCTCCACCAAAAGCGGCATTGCGCCGTTCTATTCCGATAAATACGCAAAGGTGGGCATTCAGGTCTGCCAGCTGTACGACGAGGAGCTGCTGCGCAAGCGGCTGGAAATCGCGCTGGTGAAGAAGAATGTGCTGCTGGAGCACCTGTATCATCAGCCGCCGATTGATGTGAACGAGCTGGTGCCGTATCTGCAAGGTCTGGCGGAGAAGATTCGCCCGATGGTCGCGGACACGACGCACTTCCTCTATCAGGCGAACAAGGAGGGCAAGACCATCCTGCTGGAAGGTCAGCTTGGCTCTCTGCGCGATCCCGACCACGGCATTTATCCTTACACGACGTCGTCCTCGCCGCTGGCGGGCTACGGCTGCGTGGGTGCGGGCGTTTCTCCGCGCGACATGACGGACATTGTGTGCGTCACGAAGGCGTATTCGTCCTGCGTGGGTGCGGGTGCGTTCGTCTCGAAACTGGACGGTGCGGCGGGTGACGAGCTGCGCCGCCGCGGCGGTGACGCAGGTGAATTCGGCGCAACAACAGGCCGCGCGCGCGATGTCGGCTGGTTCGACGCGGTGGCGACGCGCTATGGCGTGATGGTGCAGGGCGCGACGCAGGTTGTGCTGACGAATCTGGACGTGCTGGGCTATCTGGACGAGATTCCGGTGTGCGTCGCCTACGAAGTGGACGGCAAGCAGATTACGGAATTCCCGGCGACCCCGACGCTGATGCGCTGCAAGCCGGTGTATGTGAAGCTGCCCGGCTGGAAGTGCGACATTCGCGGCGTGAAGTCGTATGACGAGCTGCCGGAAAACTGCCGGAAGTATGTGGAGTTCATCGAGAATGCGTGCGGTGTGCCGATTAAGATGGTTTCCAACGGCCCGAAGCGCCACGAAGTGCTGTATCGCTAAGGTATTTGGAAAGGCAGAGAGGAATCCCTGCCTTTTTCCAGAACTTTTCGCTTTAATACGCTAATGTGTTGATTTGTTTGCTTCTGTCCCGGTAAAAGCCAATAAACATGGGTGCGACCCGAAGGTTTCCAAAGGGCGACCGCAGACATTCGTCTGTTTTCAGGCCCTTTGGTCGCCTCCGCAGAGGCGAAATTCCCTGCTTTCAGAAAAAAGCAGCTATGCTTGAAAGACCAGCCATTTGGTCGCGCCCATCTGGCGCGACACAGCATCAATAGTCGAAAGAGCAGCTTGGGGGCGCTTCTGAGGAAGCGCGAAGTTACTGGCAGGGACGCTTCGCTGCCTGCG
>ERZ779888.1336-NODE-1336-length-25043-cov-5.226349_pt1 | contig 25043 bp, 8 predicted proteins | sample MGYA00511245_ERZ779888 | MGnify/ENA primary metagenome ERZ779888 (study PRJEB29588, sample SAMEA2155255) | human gut metagenome | biome: human gut; feature: human-associated habitat; material: faeces | place: Denmark | collected 2008/2010 ...
CGTTATGGCGGTAGCCTGCACGACGATCGACAAAACGGGCGGTTCGGCGAGCAACGTAAACACTGCCGAGAGATTGACGAGAATAGAAGACATCGACTTGTCGGGTGTTCGTGCGGAGCATTTTACGGCCGCGTCGGTTAAACAAAACGAAACCGCGTCTTTCGACGGCGATCGTTGGGTTATAGTAGAACTTTCCGACGACAGTTTGTTCAAAAAATATTCCGCGTCCGGTTGCGACGGCGAGTTCTCCGATTACTGCAAATCCGAAGACGGATTGCAAGCAAAAGAGGAGATGCAAAAAGCGCATCGTGAGTTTCTTTCTTATCTCGACGAAAACGAAATTACCTACAACTACAAATATTCTTACACCGCTCTCACCGACGGCGTTGCGATTAAAGTAAACGCTTCGGCGTACGATTTTATCAAATCCGCTTACGGAGTCAAAAGCGTAAATTTTTCCGAAAACTACGCCGCACCCAAAGTCGCGGTCAGCAACAACGCCAACGTTTATACGACGGGTATTTACGATTCTTCGAAGATCGGATATAAAGGCGAAGGAATGGTAGTCGCCGTACTCGATACCGGTCTCGACTACACGCACGAAGCGTTCGGCACGATGCCCAAGAATCCTAAGTGGGACAAAGCCTACGTCGCTTCCCGTATGGAAAACAACGCGCGTTTTAACGCTCAGGCAACCGCCGACGAAGTTTATTACAACGCGAAAGTTCCTTTTGCGTACGACTATGCGGACGACGATCCCGACGTTTATCCTTCTTATTCCACGCACGGCACGCACGTTGCCGGTATAGTTGCCGGTAAGAGCAATTACAAAGTAAACCGCGAAACGGGCGAAACCTTTATCGGCGTAGCGCCCGAAGCGCAACTCGTTATTTGCAAGGTATTCACCGACAATCTCGACAGCGACTCGCTCGGCGGCGCGGACACGATGGACATCATCGCGGCGGTAAGCGACTGCGTAGAACTCGGCGTAGACGTAATCAATATGAGTTTGGGTTCTTCCGCCGGTTTTGCCGACGAAAAGAGCGATACGTTCCTTAACGACATCTACGCAAGCGTAAAAGCAGCAGGCATAAGCCTCGTAGTAGCCGCCAGCAACGACTATTCTTCCGGTTTCGGCGGCGGCAACGGTACCAACCTTGCGAGCAACCCCGACAGCGGTACGGTAGGCTCTCCGTCCACTTACGACGCCGCGCTTTCCGTAGCGTCCATCAACGGACAGAAATCCAGTTATATCACCGCAAACAACGACCCCGACCAGGTTGCGTTTATCACCGAGTCTTCGGACGAAAACGGCAACGAATTCGACTTCATCGACCTTTTGTATAAACAAACGGGCAAAGCGAAGACCGAAACGCTTAACTACAAGTACGTCGTTATCGGCGGCGTGGGAAGAGCAACCAACTACACTTCGCTCGTAAAAAACGAAATCAACAACTATAAACAAGGCGGATACGACGGCGTTATCGCGCTCGTAAAAAGAGGCGATACGACGTTTGCCGAAAAAGTTCAACTCGCTATGGACAACGGCGTTTCCGCTTGTATCGTCTATAACAACGTTTCCGGTACGATAAGAATGTCGCTCGGCGAAGTTTCGAACCCCGTTCCTACCTGCGCGATAACGATGGACGCCGGTAAAGTGTTCGTGGAAAACGCAAACAGCAGAGGCATAGGCTCGATACAGATAAGAGACGACTACAAAGCCGGTCCGTTTATGTCCGACTTCTCCAGTTGGGGACCGATGCCCGATCTGCAACTGAAACCGGAAATCAGCGCGCACGGCGGAGAAATCACGTCGGCGGTCCCCGGCGGTTACGACGTATATAGCGGAACGAGTATGGCTGCGCCGAATATGGCAGGCGCAATCGCTTTGCTCCGTCAGTATCTGAAAACGGCTAATCCCGGACTTACCGGAACCGCGCTCAACGCTCGTATAAACCAGGTTCTTATGAGCACCGCTACCATCGCGCTCAACGAAGAAGGCAATCCGTACTCGCCCCGTAAACAAGGCGCCGGACTTGCCGGAATAGCGGACGCGATCAATACCGAAAGTTATATCACCGTTCTCGACGCAAACGGCAAAGAAAGAGACAAAACGAAGATAGAACTTTACGACGATCCGAAGAGAACGGGCAAATACACGCTCGATTTCGTCGTCAACAACATATCCGGCAAAGCGGAAACTTACGTGCCTACCGTATTCGTTATGACCGAAACTCTTGCTTCGGACAACAAGACGGTGGCGGAAAAAGCCCGTATGCTTACCGACAGCACGATCAAGTATTCGATTAACGGAACGGAAAGCAACGCAAACGTTACCGTTCCCGCAAACGGCAAAGTTTCCGTCAGAGTGGAAATAACGCTCGGCAGCGAAGGAAGAAAATATATCGAAAACAGTTTCAAAAACGGTATGTACGTCGAAGGTTTCGTTTCCCTTAAAGGCGTAAACGAAGGACAGGTTACTATCGGACTTCCTTACCTTGCGTTCTACGGCGACTGGACGGACGCGCCTCTGTTCGACTACGACACCTACGAAATAGCGGAAAGCAAAAAAGATACGTCCGTGGAAGAAGAAGACAAACTCAAAGCGAGTGCGGCGGATACCAAACTTCTCGGTATGTACTACGACGATAAATATATAATCTCGCTCGGCGGATATCTCTACGAAATGGACGAAACCGACGTCGCTATCTATCCCGAACGCGAAAAAGCGGCGGTGTCTATGTACGACGAAACGGGCAACAGAACGATATACGAATTATATATGGTATACGCGGGACTGCTCCGCGGCGCGGCGTATATGGACCTTAAAATCACCGACGGCGTGACCGGCGAAGTGGTTTATCAGGAAACGCAGGAAAACGTCGGCAAGTCCTACGCGGCAGGCGGAAGCAACCGCGGTTCGCCGATAATGATCGAAATCAAACCCAACGAGTGGAATATGCAGAACAACAGAACGTACTACGTTTCCCTCAAAGGTAAACTCGACTATAAAGAAAATCCCGAAAAAGAAGGCAAACTCGAACGCGACGACTTCTATTGCCGGTTCACGATCGACTACGAAGCGCCGCAAGTGCTGGATTACAGAATCCGTTACGAAAGTTATACCGAAAACAGACAGGTCAAATACCGTATCTATATGGACGTAGACGTGTTTGACAATCAGTACGTAATGGACGTTATGCCGTGCTACGCAAAGAAAGGCAAAGACGGCGTAACCAACGAACTTACCCTTCTCACCGAACACCCGATACCGGTATACGGACAAAAGGGCGAAACCAGCACGGTTTCTTTCGAAATCACCGATATTTACGACGAATACGTAAAGAACGGTCAACTCTACATTGCCGTCGAAGACTACGCGATGAACCAGTCGACGTACACGGTAAACGTGGCTACCGCGTCCGAGTACCCCGAATCGGTAACGTTAAAAACCGACGATAAACTGTTCGCAACGAACGAAAAGAAACAAAACGGCGACAAGAAAGACGGTCTGGAATACAACGTGTACGAACTTACCCTTGCTCCGAACGAACTTTATAAACCGGTAATCAACGCGTTGCCCGACGGAGCGGTTTCCCGTGCGCTGTCCTGGTTCGTTCAGGAAGGCGCGAGTTACGTCGCAACCAACGTAGACGAAATCTTCGCGATTAAAGAAAACGTAAGCAATAAAGTTACGCTCGTCCTTGCGGACAACGACGGAAAGGACGAAAGCGCGTCGCAAACTATTTACGCTCAGATAAACGTATTCGTCGAAGGGAAAGCGCTCGACAAACCCAAAGCGGAAAAACTCACGCTCGGACCGGCTATCAACAACGAATACTATGCGGTTACTTTTGAAGGAGCGAGCGCGTCGATAAAACTTAACCCCAACCAGACCGTGACGTTCAAACCGTCGGTTACTCCTTGGTACTTCGAATCGGTTAACGAACTCGAATACGTCTGGACGGGAACGAACGACGATATATTCACCGTAAACGAAATAGGGACCGTTACCGCAAAGAAGAAAGGCTCGGCTTACGTCACCGTTACCGCCAAAGACTATCCGCTTCTTATCAAAACGGTTAAGATCGTCGTAGGCGACGAGTTCAGAGTGTCGAGTTACACCCTTTACGATTACTACGGCGAAGGCGAATGCGTCATTCCCGAAGACAAGAACGTAATGGCGATAGACGAGAAGTGCTTCCAGTACAACACCAAACTTACCAAAGTCGTGTTCCCGTCTACCTGTACCGAAATCCCGGAAAACGCGTTCTTAGGCTGTACCAACCTCGAAGAAATCGTTATTCCGAGCCAGTGCATAGTTATCAGACAAAGTGCGTTCGAAAACTGCAAAAAACTCAAGCAAATCACGTTCCAGAACTTTGTGGACAGAGATAAAATCGAACACGAAGATTACCACGGCGCGATCACGATAGGCAAATACGCGTTCAGAAACTGCACGAGCCTTACCGAAATCGTAAACCAGGCTCGTCTTACCACCGTTCTCGACGAAGCGTTCGCAGGATGTACCGCTCTTACAAGCATCGACATAAGCGAACTCAGAGTTACCGGCAGCGCGGTGTTCAGCGGCTGTGAGTCGTTAAGCAAAGTGGTTACCGGCGCGGCGACCAACGTCGGCAAAAATATGTTCCAAAACTGCACCGCTCTCCGCTCCGTAGAATTCGCCGGAGAATATCTCAACGCGCAGGCGTTCTCGGGTTGCACCTCGTTAAAAACCCTTACCCTTACCGCAAAGAACTTTACCGGTATAGGCGACGAAGCCCTTGCGGGAACGAGCATAGAAGAACTCCGTTTGCCCGACGGTAATTGCGTAATCGGAAAGAACGCTTTCGCCAACAACTCGAGTTTGAAGAAGATTATCCTTTCCGAAAACACGAAACTTACTTTGTCGGCGTCGTCGTTCGCTAATTGCAGACTGTTCGGTTCGTACGAACTCCCGGCAAGCGGCAGCAACTATTACAGCGTGGAAGACGGTATTTTATATAATAAGGATAAGACGGTATTGCTCAGCGTACCCTGCGGCAAAGACACGCTCAGTATAGCGTCTTCCGTCACCGAGATAGCAGAAGGAGCGTTCTCGGGTATCTATAAAGTTAATGCGGTTGCGTCGATAAAGAACCTCGATTTGTCCGCGCTTAATATTACCAAAATCGGCAAATACGCGTTCAGCGGCAGCGGAATAGAAGAAATCACTCTCCCTGCAGGATTGGAAGTTCTTCCCGAAGGCGTGTTCTCCGATTGCACCAAACTTGCCAAAGTAAACGGCACGGAAAGCGTAACCGAAATATCCGATTATGCGTTCAGCGGATGCTCTGCGATAAGAACGATGTCTTTCCCGAACGTTACAAAGATCGGCAACTACGCGTTTTACAGAAGCGGAATAAGAACGCTCGACGCGCCGCAAACGCTCGTTATAGGCGAATCCGCGTTCCGCAGTTCTTACCTTACCGAAGCGATTTTCGAAAAAGCGACGGAAATCGGCAGTATGGCGTTCTCGTCAAACAACTCGCTCACCAAAGTAAGTTTGGGCGCGGTTACCGTTATGGGCGACAGAGCGTTCTACGGTTCGGGCGAAATTACGTCCTTTGCGATGGCGGAAGGAGCGAAAGTAGTCGGCAACTATGCTTTCTACTACGATTACACTTCCCAAAACGTCGGAAGAACCGCCCTTACCGAAGTTATACTTCCCGACTCGACGGAGATTATCGGCGAATACGCGTTCTTTAACGTGCCAAACCTCGTTTCCGTAAACCTTAGCGGAGTAAAAACCATAGGCGAATGTGCGTTTGCGTACGCGGTTAAACTTGCGGACGTAGATCTGAGCAACGTCGTTACGATCGGCAACAGCGCGTTTGCGTACACCGCAATCGAAGAAGCGGACCTTTCGAACGCGGAATATATAGGAGAAACCGCTTTCTACGAAACAGACGGCGGCAAACTCAGAACTTTGACCTTAGGCAAAGTCGAAATCATAGGAAATTACGCTTTCTACGGCACGAAACTTACCACCGTTGAAATCCCCGCTACGATGAAAAACCGTTTCTACGACTATTCGTGGGAAGAACTCGACGATAAAGGCAGAGTGGAAAAGAAGAGAACGAGAAAAATCGCGTCTTACGGCACGGGAGCGTTCGCAGGAATATCCACCCTTACCGAAATCAAAGTAGCCGAAGGCAACGAAGACTTCTTCGCGGTCGACGGCGTTCTGTACGCAAAGACCGATTATGCGGCGTTCACGAAGGCGCCCGTTACGGATAAAGAAACTCTTACCGCGGAAGAAACCGTGGGAGAAGCGATCAGGGCGATAGAAGGACTCGTACTCGTACAGTACCCGGCGGCTAAAGAAGGCACCGAATACACCGTTGCCGACAAGACCGTGGTTATCGGAGATTCCGCTTTCGAACAAGTCAAAAACCTGAAGAAAGTTAAGTTCCCGTACACCGTAAAAGCAATCGGATCCCTTGCGTTCTACGCAAGTTCGGTAGACGATTATACGTTCACTTCGGTCAACGCCCCCGCGCTTTACGCGACCCCCGTCACTTCGGAGAACTTCGACTCGAGCGATATCCTGTACTCTATTTACGCTCCGACCACCGTTTACGGACTGGAAAGCACGATTTATTACGCCAACTTCTACGATTACGTGGCGAAGAGAATCTACAACGACCTTTTTGCAGACGAATATAAGACGAAGAGTTTCGGACTTAAACTTACTATTCCGAAGAACGGAAAAGGCTACGATTCGACGATCTGGAGCAACTTCTTCGAAGAAGAAAAGAATATTACCTACACCGATATCGCCGCGGACGATACCACGCACGAAGCAATCGAAGCGGTACAAAACATCGAAAAAGTGATGAAAATCGACGATATCTCGAAGATTACGACCGTAGACGGTATCAAGGCGATAAGCGACGCGGTCTATGCGGCAAGAAAGGCGTTCAATAAAGTCACTTCCGCAGAACAAAAATCTCTCGTTGCGGAAATCGAAGCAAACCTGCTCAAAGCGGAAGCGGCGATCAGAGAAGCGAAGAAATCGCTCGGAATACCCGTTGCGGTAAAAGAACTCGCCGTAGCGAGCGACCCCGTAAAACTCAGATACAAAGTAGGCGAAACCTTCGACAAAACCGGTTTGGTAATCAAACTCGTATTCGAAGACCTGTCGGAAATCGTTATCACCGATTACAAACTCAATAAAGAAGTTCTCGAAAACGGCGACAGATCGGTAATAGCGACGTACACCTACGAAGGAAAAGAATATTCCGTGGAAATTCTGCTCAACGTGGAATCGAGCGGCGACGGTCCCGACGGTCCCGACGGCCCCGTTGATCCCGAAAAGAAAGACAACAAAGCGGTGATTATCGCGGTAAGCGTGGTAGTACCCGTAGTCGTTCTCGCGGGCGTTGCGGTAGCGGTTATACTCATTCTTAAAAAGAAAAAGAAAGCGAAACAACTTTTGACGGAAACCGAATCCGCTCCCGAAACGGAAAAATTAACGGAAGAACCCGTTGCAGAAATAAAAGAACAAGCAGAAAAAACCGAAGAAACGGAAGAAGAAAACGAAGAAAAATAATTACGAGCGCGTCCGCGCGGAAAAAACGCGGACGCGTAAGGAGAAAAAAGTGAAAAAGAAAACGATACTGATTACGACTATAGCGGTTTTGGCGCTGGCTCTTTGCGCAGTGTTCGCCGCGTGCGGTCCCAAAGCGCAGGAAAAGAAGTTCGACTACGTAGTTACGTTTAACTACAACGTAGGACTGCTTGCCGACTCTAAGGGAATCGAAGATCAATACCTCGGCGTAAAGAAAGACGGACTCGTCGGAGTGAAACCGAGCGCGGACAACGATTCGTTCAAGGAAGCGCAAATCACGGGATATTTTCTCGAAGGCTGGTACCTTCCGCAAACCGATAAAAACGGCACGCCGATAATCGACGAAGAAACCCAAAGAGTAAAACTCGGCGAAAAATGGGACTTCGCCACGGGAAAAGTCACCAAAGATATGACCCTTTATGCGAATTTTTCCAAGAAAGCGACCCTTTACTTCGTAGACAGAGCGGACGGAAAAGTCGTGGGAAGTATGACGGATTTCCCCGGTAAAACGAGAAAAGAACCCAGTACCGATTCGACCAAACCGTCGAAAAAAGGTTATACGTTCAAGGGTTATTACTTCACCGGACTCGACGGCGAAGAAAAGTTCTCTTGGCCTTACACGTTCGGTACCGACGATAAAAACGTTTACGTCGAGTTCGTCGAAGGCGACTTCAAAATCGTAAGAACGCCCGAAGAATTCAGCCAGGCAATCAGAGGCAACAGCGGAAGAAACAACGTTTATCTCGACGCCGATCTCGATTTCGCAGGCAAGACCTGGACGGCTAATACGGTCGATTACAAAGGTAAACTTATCGGTAACGGCCACACGATAAAGAACGTTACGTTAAATTTCGAAGCCTCCAAAAACAACAGCATAGGCTTCGGCTTGTTCGGAACTCTCACTAGTACGTCGAGCGTATCCGACCTTATTATTGAAAATCTGGAAATAACCTTCAAAATAGGACTGGGCAACGGATACAAAGTAGGAGCGTTTGCCTGGAAAGCGGAAAAAGGCGCGAAGATAAACAATGTTGCGATAAGCGGCGAATTGCATTATGATTTTGAATCAATTGCATCAAGCGACACCGCGGTAGAAGAGTTTATCGGAAATATAAACGATGATAAAGATGACAACAAAATTAACCCCGAAGATATCACCGAGTGTAATTACGAAGGCGTATCCAAGGTTGACGATAAAAAATAACAGTCGAGTTAATCGGCAAAGGAGACAATATGAAAAAGACTAAGAAACTGTTTGTTTTGGTCGTAGCGGTGATGCTGCTCGCGATTTCCGTGATTGCGTTTACCGCTTGTAAAGACAAATCGAACAACGACCCCGAAACCCGTCCTTTATCTATGAGTATTTCTACTCCCGACGGCGTTTTCAACCCGTTCTTTTCCACGTCCGCGTACGACTCGTCGGTCGTAGGACAGACCCAGATCGGAATGCTCAGCACCGATAAGGAAGGCAATATCGTTTGCGGTGAAGACGAACCCACCGTTGCTCTCGATTACAGCGTTACGGAGCACAAAAACGGCGACAACGTAGACTACACCACTTATGAATTCCTTATCAAAAACGGAATTAAATTCTCCGACGGAGTAGATCTTACGATTAAAGACGTACTTTTCAATCTGTACGTTTATCTCGATCCCGCTTACACCGGCTCGGCGACCATTTATTCTACCGACATCGTAGGACTGAGAAACTACAGACTGCAACAGGAAGGCACCACGACGGACACCGCCGAATCCGCTTTCGAAGAAAAGTTCGTATCCGAAGCCAACATTCGTATCGACAGAATTATCGAATACGTTCAACAGTTCGGTAAAGGTATGAAAGAAGATGATAAACCCACGAATACATACACCGAAGCGCAAAAGAAAGCCATTCTCGCCGACTACGCTACCGTAGCGAAAACGTTCAAAGAAGAACTCGAAACCGACTGGAACAACGCAAGCGCCGAATCGTACAAAGAATGGGGAATGACCGAAAAATGGCACGTTTTCCTTTATAACGACGGCGGAAGAACGGAAATGCTCCAAAGAGATTCTTCCAACAAGGTTATTAAAGTAGACGGCAATCCGCAACTCGACAAAACCGAAGCGCAAAAAATCTACGACAACGAAATCAAACCGTACGTAGAAAGTTCTTCCAAATCCGAAGAAGAAGCGATCAAAGAGTTCTGCATCAACTCCGTTTATAACGTTTACTTCCCGGAAAACGATATTACGAAAACCAACTACGAACAGTTCACGACCGTAGTAAGATACTGGGCTACCGCGTCAACCATTCTCGACAAGTTCACCGCAGAACAAAAGAGCGAATACTTCAAAGGCGCGAAGAGAGTGGTTCCTACCATCACCGGTATCACCACGAGAAAAGAATCGCAATCGTTCAACGGTAAAGACCTTTCCGAAGAATACGACGTACTCAGCATCAAAATCAACAACGTTGACCCCAAGGCTATCTACAACTTTGCGTTCACCGTCGCTCCGATGCACTACTACTCGGACGAAGCCCACGTGAAAGCGTTCGACGCGGACACCGGCAACTTCGGCCTCGAATTCGGTAGCATCGACTTTATGAACAACGTCATCAACGCTTCGAGCAAAGTCGGTCTTCCCGTAGGCGCAGGCCCCTATATGGCGAGCAACGCAAGCGGCAACCCGGCAAACGACAAGAGCGAATTCTTCAACAACAATATGATCTATTACCAACGCAACGAATACTTCGCGACCGTAGGTAAAGAACTTGAAAACGCAAAAATCAAATACGCTAAATACAAAGTCGTTGAATCCGACCAGATCATCAACGCTCTTACCAGAGGGGATATCGACTTCGGCGATCCGAGCGCAACGCAGGAAAACATCGCCGCGGTTAACGAAGCGGGACTTGCTCACGTAGAAATCAAAACTTCCGGTTACGGCTACGTTGGTATCAACCCCCGTTTCGTTCCCAACATCACCGTTCGCCGCGCGATAATGAAAGCGATGGATACCGCTTCCATTACGAGCAACTACTACAAGGGCGGACTTGCGGAAATCATCTATCGTCCTATGTCCACCACCAACTGGGCTTACCCGAAGGAAGTTAAATCCGCTTACAGCAACGACGAAGTGGATTACGCTTACGACAGCACGGGCAAAGAAATCAAGAAAATGCTCGAAGACGAAGGATACACGCTCGTAAACGGCGTTTACGAAAAGAACATTTACGGTTACGGACTGGACAGACTGACCGGAACCAACTACAAACTCACGATTGCAGGCGGCTCGACCGATCACCCGGCTTACGCGATGTTCCTTAACGCGCAAAAGATACTTAACTCAATCGGATTCGACGTGCAGGTAGTTACTTCGCAAACCGCGCTCAGCGACCTTTCCGCAGGAAAACTCGCTATCTGGGCGGCAGCGTGGTCTTCCACCATCGACCCGGATATGTATCAGGTATACCACATCGACTCGCAGGCAAGTTCGACGAGCAACTGGGGATACAAGCAGATCAAAGCCGGAAAATCCGGCGCGTACGCGACCGAATACGATATCATCGTAAGACTGAGCGAGAAGATCGACGAAGGTCGTTCCACCACCGATCAGGAAGAAAGAAAACTTATCTACAAAGACGCGCTCGACTTGGTAATGGAACTTGCCGTAGAAATGCCTACTTATCAGAGAAAAGATATGTCCGCGTTCAACGCCAAAGTTATCAAAGAAAGTTCGCTCACGCCCGAAGCGGAACGCTCTCCCTACAACGGATTGCTGTCCAGAATCTGGGAAGTCGAATACGTATAAAAATCGACTAAAAAGTTCGGCAAAAACGTTCCTTACGAGTAAAACTCGTACGGAACAATTTTGCATTTATTAAGGAAAAGCGTTTTTCGGGCGAAAAGTGAGAAAAAACGAGTAAACAAGACAAAACTGCGGCGAAATAGCCTTTTCGCCGCAGGCAAGATAAAAGGCAGGGCTTATATGGATATTCTGAAATATATCGTCAAGAGATTGCTACTATCGGTGGTTATTTTGCTTGGCGTATCGATAATAATTTATTCTCTCGCCAGAATGATGCCTACCGACTACGTTGACGACCAGTATTCGTCGGCGGTTGCGCAAGGCACGATGAAGCAAGAAGATATCGACCGTATAAAAGAACTTTACGGGCTTGCAATGCCCGACGCGTATCTTACGGTCAAAATGGGAGAGAACAGCGAATATAACGGCAAAAACTTCACCAAAAGCACAAAAGAAGAAACCCGTTACGATTTGTCGCTTACCGAAAGCGCGATTACCAGAATTCGCTCCGAACTCGCGTCCGGAGACCTTTCGGAAGAGCAAAGACAAAAGAAACAGCAAGAACTTGCGTCGTCTTTGGCTACCTATAACGAGCAATACTCGGACTGGTACGTAGGTTCTTATGACGGAGGAAAAAACACCCGTCTGTATCTTAAAGACGACGGAACGTACCAGGTAGGCACGGTGGAAAGCAGAGGAGCGAAAACCGAAGAAAACACCGCTACCGACAATAAGGACGGCGAAACGGCGGAAGAAGATAATACCATTATCACCATCGACGAAATTTTCACCGTTAAAGAAAGCGGTACGTATAAAATAATCTACGACGAAAACGACGTTACCAGGATAAGAAACATAGAACTTACGAAGAACGGACAAACGGAAGAAACCAAAGTAGAGTACAAAGTGGCTAGCGGCTGGGATAAGTTCAAAGCCATACTCAAAGGTTACTTCGGTTGGCTCGGAAAGATGTTCAAAGGCGATCTCGGTATGTCTTTCAAATATAAAAGACCCGTATCCGAAGTTATAGTTCAGAATATGGGTATATCTTTCGCGATAGCGTTTATAGCGACGATACTGCAGTTTGCGATATCCATTCCTTTGGGTATAAAAGCGGCGGTAAATCAATACGGCGTAATCGACTATACCGTCACCGTACTGGCGATGATAGGTATATCTTTGCCGACGTTCTTCCTTGCGGCACTGTTTATAAGGCTGTTCTCGGTAGAACTCGGGTGGTTCGAAGTCGGAGGCATAGCAAGCGCGTCGCTGCCGATGAACGCGAGTTGGATAGTAAAACTCGGCGACTATCTGTGGCATATGGTGCTGCCGATGACCGTTCTGGTTATACTTTCCATAGGTTCGCTTATGCGTTATACCAGGACGAACACGCTCGAAGCGCTCAACGCGGACTACGTCCGTACCGCAAGAGCGAAAGGTCTGAGCGAAAAAACTGTTATTTACAAACACGCGTTCAGAAACACGATGATACCGCTCGTTACGATGATGGCAGGCGTTTTGCCGAGTTTGTTCGGCGGCGCGATGATTACCGAAACGGTTTTCAGTATCCCCGGTATAGGTAAACTCGCTTACGACGCGCTCGTAGCGAAAGACGTCCCGTTTATTATGGGATACAATATGTTCATTGCGATACTTACGGTAATAGGCACGCTGCTCAGCGACCTTATGTACGCGGTCGTAGACCCGCGCGTAAAAGTAGGCAAATAGGAGGCAAAAATGGAAGAAGAAAGAAAGATTGCTCCTATTGCGGAAAACACGACGGATACCGTCGTAGTAAACGAAAGCGAAGACGCAGAAATTGCGCTCGAAGAAATAACGGGCAAAACGCTTAGCCCCGGTCGTTTGGTGTTAAAACGCTTTTTCCGCAGTAAACTCTCGATGACGGGACTTATTATACTCGTTATTTTGTTCCTTTTCTCGTTTATCGGGCCGCTGTTCACTTGCTTTGACTTCATTTGGGGAGAAAAAGAAGCGGACAAGTCGCAAACGGTAAGAGAAGAGTACTATACGGAAATCACCGACCCGGAATACGGCTCAGACTCGGTTTACGTTATTACGTATTCCGAACCGAGCAACTACCTTAAACCGTCCGGCACCCACCTTCTCGGTACCGACGACAAAGGTTTCGACGTGTTCTCCAGACTTATGTACGGCGGAAGAGTTTCCCTTACCGTAGGTTTCGTCGTTATCATTCTCGAAACGATTATCGGCGTGTTTTTGGGCGGTCTTGCCGGATACTTCGGCAAATGGGTCGACCAGATCATAATGAGAATAGTCGATATTTTTAACTGCGTTCCTACGCTGCCTATGCTTATGATAGTCGGCGTTGCGCTCGACGCTAAAAACATCACCGGTCCGAGCAAACTTTATATAATGATGGCAATGATGACCTTGTTCGGTTGGGCAGGGACGGCAAGACTCGTCAGAGGACAGATTTTGTCGCTTAGAGAACAAGACTTTATGCTCAGCGCGGAAGCGAGCGGTTTACCCGTATGGCGTAAGATATTCAGACACCTTATCCCCAACGTTATGCCGCAACTTATCGTTTCGATGACGCTCGGACTCGGCGGAATTATCCTTACCGAAGCGACGCTCGGTTATCTCGGTATCGGACTTCCCGCGGAATACGCTACCTGGGGCAATATGATAAACGCCGCCGCCAACAACACTGCGCTCACGAACTACCCCAACCTTTGGATTTCGCCCGGTATCTGCATAGTACTTGCCGTACTTGCGTTTAACTTCGTAGGCGACGGTCTGCGCGACGCGTTCGACCCGAAAGCAAGGAGGTAACCCGTGAAAAAAGAAGAAAGACAAGAGAAAAAAATAGAAAAGAACAAACATTATATTACAGCGAAAGAATCGCGTAATATCGCTAAAGAGAACTTCCGCACGATAAGAGCGTTGCAGAAAAAACGCGCGTCTTACAAGAAAGAAGACTACGTTACCGAAATGCGCGACCCGAAAAACATCGTCGAGTTCGATAATCTCCATACCTATTTCTACACGGACAACGGTACGGTAAAAGCGGTTAACGGCGTATCTTTCGACATTCCGCAAGGCTCGACCGTCGGCGTCGTCGGCGAATCAGGCTGCGGCAAATCGGTTACCAGCCTTTCCCTTATGCAACTCGTTCAGGGACCGATGGGGCAAATCGTCGACGGCAGCATACGTTTCCGTTCTACGGTAAAGACCGCCGTCGGTACCGAACCGATAATGGTAAAAAAACGCGACGAAAACGGCGAAGTAGTGCTTGACGAAGAGGGCAATCCCGTAATGGTTCAGGCGCTTAACAAAAAGGGCAAACCGCGTTTCCGCAAAAAGTTCGAAGAACACGAAGAAGTGTACGACGTGGCGAAAATGCCCGTGTCCGCAATGTCGAGCATAAGAGGCAGGGAAATCGCAATGATTTTCCAAGAACCTATGACCAGTCTTAACCCCGTCTTCACGATCGGTAACCAACTCGACGAAGTTACTCTCCTTCACGTCGACGGAGCGGATAAAGAAACGGCGAAAGAAAAGAGCATAGAAATGCTGAAACTCGTCGGAATAGCGATGCCGGAACACGTCTATAAGTCCTATCCGCACCAACTTTCGGGCGGTATGCGTCAGAGAGTTATGATAGCGATGGCATTGTGCTGCAATCCGAAACTCATAATAGCGGACGAACCGACAACCGCGCTCGACGTTACCATTCAGGCGCAGATACTCGACCTGCTTCGCTCGGTTAAAGAAAAAATATCCGGAAGCATAATGCTGATTACGCACGACCTCGGCGTTATCGCGGAAATGGTCGACTACGTAGTCGTAATGTACGCCGGGAGAGTAGTGGAAAAAGGAACGGTAAGAGAGATATTCAAAAACCCGTTGCACCCGTACACCATAGGCTTGCAAAAGAGTAAACCGGTAGTAGGGAAAGAAGTCGACAGACTGTACAGTATCCCCGGCAACGTCCCCAACCCGATAAATATGCCGTCGAGTTGCTACTTCAGAGAAAGATGCGACAGAAGATGCGAGCGTTGCAAAGGCGAATATCCCGAAATGATACAGGTTTCGCCCACGCACTTCGTGGCGTGCCACCTTTACGACAAGACGGACAAGGAGTAACGAGCGATGAACATTATCGAAAACGTATTGAAAAAACTTAATTTCACGAAAAAAACGGAAAATAAAAGCGGAAATACCGAAATCGTCGAAGAAGTAAAGGCGGAAGAAAGAGAATCCGTCACGACGAAAATCGAAAACGGAATCATTACCGAAGTCACCGCCGAAGAAGTAGCGACGTTTAGCCAAACGGAAGAACCCGAGTATCTTCTCGAAGTAAACAACCTTAAAGAGTATTTTCCGATAAAGAAGTCTTTCGACAAGACGAAAAGCGTGTACCTTAAAGCGGTAGACGGCGTTTCGCTCAAACTCGTCAGAGGCAAAACGGTAGGTATAGTCGGCGAATCCGGCTGCGGTAAAACCACGCTCGGAAGAACGATACTCAGACTGTACGAACCCACCGACGGCGAAATAATCTTCGAAGGAAAACACATAGAAAAACTGAAAGGCGAGGCGCTCAGAAAAATGCGCCCCAACTTCCAGATGATATTCCAGGACCCGTACTCGTCGCTCAGTCCCAGACTTACCGTAGGCGAAATCGTCGGAGAAGCGGTTAAGGTACACAACATCGTACCCAAAGAAGAGTACAAAGACTATATCGTAGACATAATGAAGAAATGCGGACTGCAACCGCACTACTTCGAAAGATATCCGCACGAATTCTCCGGCGGACAAAGACAGCGTATCTGTATAGCGAGAGCGCTTGCGCTTAAACCGAAACTCGTCGTTTGCGACGAACCGGTTTCCGCGCTCGACGTAAGTATACAGGCGCAGGTAATAAACCTTTTCAAAGACTTGCAGGACGCCAACAACCTGACGTACATTTTCATATCGCACGACTTGTCGGTAGTAGAACATATCTCGGACGAAGTAGGCGTTATGTACTTAGGAAATATGGTGGAATACGGAAAGAAAAAGGACATTTTCGCTAATCCGATGCACCCCTATACGCAGGCGCTGTTCTCGGCGGTACCCATACCCGACCCGGACACGAAGATAAAACGTATAATCCTCGAAGGAGATATTCCTTCGCCGGCTAATCCGCCCAAGGGTTGTAAATTCCATACCCGTTGCAGTAAATGTATGGAAATATGTAAGGAAAAAGAACCCGTATTCAAGGATTACGGCGACGGACATTGCGTCGCTTGCCATCTTTATCCGCAAGACTGACGAAAATTAAGAAATACTTAATAATTCGTTATTACGTTTAAGGGTAAGATAAGTTAAATCAAAGGAAAGTCGGATTCCGACGAAAGGAACGAAAAAAAATGACGAAGAAAGGAATAAAAAGAACGATACTCGTGTTCGTTGCGGTCACGCTCATAGTTTGCGCGCTCGCACTTTCTGCGTGCGGGAATAAAAAACATACCGTTATTTTTGAAAACGGAGAAAACAGCATAAAGCAGGAAGTAGCGGACGGAGCGACGGTTGAAAAACCCGAAAATCCGACCAAAGACGGATACACGTTTTTACACTGGGCAAAGAAAGGCGAAACGGAAGCGTACGACTTTTCGACGCCGGTCAAAGAAGACGTTACCCTTGTTCCGCAATGGAAACAAAACGAAACGCCGGACGATCCGGACGAACCGGGCAAACCCGATCAACCTGCGGAAACCGAAACGGTAAGAATAAGATGGATCACCGACGACTGCGCGACGTTCGTTTTTGACGGAACCACTCCCCGTAACGTGAAGAAAGGGGATACGGTAAAGTTCAGAATCAGCGTTTCTCCGTACTACGAAGGCACTCCCGTAGTAAAAGCGGGCGAAGCGACGGCAACGCTCGATAAAGACGGATATTACAGTTTCGTTGCGGAAAAATCCGTAGACGTGGAAGTTACCGGACTTAAAATCGACAAAAGCCCGATGAAAGGGTTAGGAACGGTTAAAAATCCCTACGTTATTTCCTCGCCGGCGCAGTGGAAACAGTTCGCCGACGGAGTAAACGACGGCAACGAGAAATACACGGAAGCGAATTTCGTGCTGGAATCGGATTTGGATATGAAAGGCGTAACCGTCGCACCCGTAGGTATGGTTGACTCGACGAACGGTTCGTATAAATACTTCCAAGGCACGTTCGACGGCAAAGGTCATACCGTGAAAAACTTCAAAGTAGACGCAAGTTACGGCGCAATCGGACTTTTCGGTTACCTTACGACGGGTACTGTCCGCAACCTTAACGTAGAAACCGACATAACGGTGGAAACGGCGAAAAAACAAAACTACATAATCGGCGGTATAGTGGGTTATACCATCTCCGGCGATATAATCAATTGTAAATATACCGGCACGATAAACGTTATCGACAGTATAAACGAAAGCGAATGTTATATCTACGTCGGCGGAATCTGCGGTTTCGTACAAGGATATTCGACCGAATACACCGGCACGATTTCTTTCTGCGAAGTCAACGGCAGCATCAAATCCACCGGTTCGAAAACCGTTTATACCGCAGGCGGAATAGCGGGAGCGACTTACGGCGCGTCCGACGCTGCCCCGGCTTATATACACAGTTCGGTGTTTAACGGCACGGTAGAAGGCAAAATCGTAAGAAGCGGCGGTATCGTAGGATATATGCGCGACCGCAGTTCGGTAGCAAACTGCTATTCTACCGGCACGGTTTCCGCTCAGTACGTCGACGGCTACGCCACGGCAGGCGGAATAGTCGGCGAATCCAACAACGATACCGTTATCGTAAACTGCTACTCCACGGCGGCGATAAGCGCGAGAGGTCAAGCGACCGAACACACCAGAGATAACTTGCTCGGACTTAAGTTCGTCGACGGATACACCGGTACCGATATCTATACCGGAATAGATTCCAGAACCGCAATGGCGGTAAACTCTTATTACTCCGCGGACGGCATAGTCGGCGTAGGCAACAAAACCTATAATCTTAACGATCCGCAATCGGTAAAAACTCTGCTTAACTGGTCAGACGCCGACTGGAAAGTCGTGGATAAGAAACTCGTACCCGACTATTCGGGATACGAAAACGTAAGTTTTACGATTACTTTCGATTTCGGAACGAACATTACTCTTCCCGATAAAGACGGCAATCCGCTTACGCAAAGCAAAGATCCGCTCGTAAGCAACGGATACGGACCTCTTTACTGGGCGTACGAAGGCAGCGGAATGAACAACTTCAAAGCGGACGACGGCACGATTTCGTACGGATACTTCCTTGACGAAGCGCATACGAAACGTTTGCCCGCGGCGACCGTTCTCACTTCGGACACCACAGTATACGTCGGTTTTGCCGATTACAGCAAGATCGAAGGCGAATATTATACGGTAATCAGCGGCAACGAGATTACGCTTACTTTCGACGACAACGGCAAGATGACGATGTCAAGCGGAGCGATGGTCGCAAGTTACGTCTACGTTTACGACGGAGCGAACTTGCTTATCAGAGAAGGGTATTTCGCATACCTGTACGAACAATACAAAGAATTCGGCAAGACGATGGACCTTACCGCGGACTACTACGCGCAAGTGACTAGCGACGGCGGACTGAAAATTTACGACACGCTGTTCTTTACCGACACCAACCAACGAACCCTTAAAGCGAACAAACGCAACGCGGCTATGGGACTTTGGTACGACGTGGACAACACCGAATGGACGTTCTATTCCGACCTTACCGGTAAGGTTTCGAACGGCAACGAGTTTACTTATACCTGCAACGGCGACAACGTTCAGATCATCGTAGGCGGTTCGGTTTATTACGCGGTCGTAGAAGGAACGAAAATGTCGGGCGGAGTGGAATTGTCGATATCCCGTTACGACGAGTTCGTCGGCAAATGGGAATCTTCGTTCAATACGTATCGGACCGTTACGTTCAACGGAAAAGGTTACGACAGCAAAGGTTCGGCAACCATTGACGGAACGACTTACGACTACGTAATCAGCGGCGACACCCTTCTTTTCGACGAATACAAAGCGTATTTCAGCGAAAGCGGACTGCTCGTGCTTGAAAAAGGCGAAGAAAAAACCGTTATGGGCAAAGAAGGCAGTTTTATCGGCACCTGGACGGAAACCGCGCTTAACTACAGTTTCAGACTGGACGGAATAACCAAAGACGGTTACGGAACCGGACTTGACAGTAACGGCGTCGCGTTTACTTACGCCGCGGAATGGCTCACCGGAACGTACACCGACAAAGAAACGGGCGAAACGGTAGAAAAAGATTACCTTTCTATAAGCGTTTATTACCGCACCACCCTTTACGGATTGTTCGACCTTGCGACGAGAGACGTCGAAGGCGGAGAATACGGCACGAGAACGGAAGAAATGCTTTTTGCCGCGGTTTATACCGCTTCGAGCGGATTTATCGTGGACGACTACAATATGGCTTATCTCGATCCGTACGAAGGCGACTGGAACGGCGAAAACGGACAGACGCTTACGTTTAACGGTTTGGGCGCATACGACATCAACAGTCAGTGGTCGGGCGGCGTCTGGGTGGTTAAAGGCGAAGTCGAAATAAAAGGCAACGACAGAACGCAACCCGAAACCGTAGGCTACTACTACTATAAAGATACGCGCAAAGCGACGTTTACCTATAAGGGGACGAAATACGTCTGCGACTTAGGCGAAGGCGAAATCACCGTAAACGGCACGACTTACAGAAGACCGGACGCAATCGGCGATTACTTCTATCAGGAAGACGGCGTAAAAGTGGAATTCAACGGTATGAGCAACGTCGGTTGCGGCAAAGCGTCGGTTACCGTCGGAGACGGAACGCTGATTTACGATTACGACCTTACCGTGGAAGGAACGACCTATACCGCTACGATCAGGGACGGCGAAACCGCCATATATACGCTGGTTATCGACGACGAATCCATCGTGCTTAACGGCGGAACGTTCACGAATAAGCAACTCGGCATAGGACACAGACTCGTAGGCAAAACCTTCGTCACCGCAAGCGGTTACGTAATCAAAGTAGTGGGCTATCTCGACAGAGACGGGTTCGGAAAAGGCAAGTTCGGAGACACGGACGTAACCGTAACGTACACCGACGAAACGTACCTTGCGATTTATTACGAAGGGACGTTTATGTACTACTGGGGTTACCTTGACGATAACGCTTCGGTACTGCTCGACGGAAGTTTCTCGGTGGTTACCGTAATCACCACCCCCGACGGAATGGCGGGTACTTACACCGCCGAAGACGGCAGCACGCTTACTTTGGACGGAAGAAGTAACGGCGGAGATTACGTTTACGCCGGCGCGGAATATACCGTAACGGAAGACGAAGAAACGATAACCTATCCTTATATATACAAATGCGAAGACGGAAGATACTTCGTGTACGAACTCGACAGATCGGGCGACGAAGACGCGCTGTACTTAACGTACGAAATCAAACTCGAACCGACCGAAGGCGCAAAGAAATTCACCGCCGAAGACGGTAGAGAAATCTATCTCGTCGAAATCGTGGAAGAAGAGTAAAGGAGATAAAAATGAAAAAGAAATTATCCGTAGCGATTATGTTAATCGTCGTACTTGCGGTGGCGGTAGTAGCGTTCACCGCCTGCAACGGCGAAGATCAATGCACGGTCGTTTTCAGCGGCGAAGGCATAACGCTTTCACAGCAAACCGTTAAAAAAGGTTCGACCGTGACCGAGCCGGAAACCCCGACGAGAGAAGGTTACGAATTCGTCGGTTGGATGAAAGACGGCGAAAAATTCGACTTCTCCACGCCGATAGAAGAAAACATCTTTCTTAAAGCGGAATGGAAAAAAATAAAACCCGACGAGCCGACCGATCCAAGTAAACCGGACGAACCCGACAAACCGGACGAACCCGACAAAAAAGGAACGAAAAACAATCCTTATATCATCGCAAGCGCGGACGATCTGCTCGATTTTGCGGACAGACTGAGCAATCTCGACGAAGAAGGAAACGCGGAATATAACGAATCGTTCTTCAGACTCGACGCCGATATCGATATGGAAGGCAAAAGATTCAGCCCCATCGCTCCGATAAAAACGTATAACGAAGACGAAGACGACGAGTGGACGAGCGAAGGATTTAAGGGTAACTTCGACGGAAACGGACACAAAATCAGCAATATCGCCCTGACTTCCCTTTTGCGCAGCAAAAACACGACCTATTACGTCGGTTTCTTCTCTGCTACGAAAAAAGCGAATATCCACGACCTTACGCTTGAAAATATATATTACGAAATCGAAGCGTACACCGACGAAGCCAAAGTCTGCTACGGCGGCGTGACAGGTTATTCCTTGCTCACCAACTACCGCAACGTTACCGTAACCGGCACGTTGGAAACCAGACTTATGGAGAAAAACAGCGCGGTAATCGGCGGTATCGCGGGTTACGTTGACGTTTACGAAAGAAATAATTCTTATATCGCTTACGCGGAAAACTGCCTCAGCAACGTCGTAGTAAAAACCGGTCAGTTCGAAGACGGCGAAAAATGCAGTCTGCAAAGCGCGGTAAACGGCGGACTTTTCGGAGAAATCTCCGCAATGAACGGCGCGTTCGCGGTAATTAACTGCGTATCGAACGGCAAAGTCGACGGCGGTCAGTACGTCGGCGGTTTGGTAGGCTATATCGCTTACGACAGAGTAAGCATTATCAACTGCGCAAACTACGCGGACGTAAAAGCGACGAATAAAGAAGTTTATTACGCAGGCGGACTCGTAGGCTACGCAAACTGCGACGTTACCTTAATGGACAGTTTTGCTCAATGCACGATTACCGGAGTAAGAACCACGAGCACCGCTTACAAACCTTACGCCGGCGGTATCGGCGGCTACCTTAAAAAAGACGATTACGAACTGTACTACAACGCAGGCGCGGCGGTGGTAAACTGTCACTTCGATTGTAAGTTCGTATCCACTTCGGGTTCGGTCAGACCGAGTTTCGGTACGAAAGAAGCAGTCGGCTTCGATTTCAGCGAAGAATGGGCGAAAAACACCCTTAAATGGACGGACGGAATGAAGTTCGTCGACGGCAAAGCCGTACCGGCAAGGCTCGCAAGCGACGGAGAAAGAACCTACAAAGTTACTTACGTCAGCAACGGTAACGTAGTGAAAGAAGTCGAAAGCAAGTTCACCGAAGAAGACTTCGGACTCGTAGGAACGGAAGACGCACTGCAAAACAACGGCGACGGAATACTGTTCTATGCGTGGGAACTCGCCGACGGAGTAAGAACGAGATACTACGTTCCCGTGGTTAAAGACATTACCGTAAACGCGAAATGGCACGACGCGACCGAAATCTGCGGCGTTTACGCAGGCACGAGTCGTTACGTGGAAACCAAAGAAGCCGGCGTTATAGTGTTCAGCAAAGACGGTACTCTCAGTTGGACGCTCGCAGGCGGCACCGTTTCCGGAACGTTTACTTACGACGGAACCCATATCGATATGGTATTCCACAGCGCGAAAGGGGACGTCACCGGTAAAGTGGAAAACGGGCAGATCGTCTTCGACGTTGAAGAAACCGCAAGCGCAACCGTAACTTACACCTTTGCAAAATCCGATATTACCGTTTTCGGCGACTACTACAACGAAAACGGCGACATAATCACCATCGACGGCACGAATATCAACCTGCACGTCTACGGCCTTAACAAAAGCAACAGAATTTCCGGCAAAATCGAACTTGCGGAAGACGGAATGAGCGGAACGGTCAAGAGCGGTAAACTTCTCGACGAGTTCTACCAAAGTATTAACTTTACCGTAAACGAAGACTACTCGCTGACGGTAACCGCACTTAAAAAGAGCGCGCAAGCGCCAGAATACGAAAGTCTGACGTTCGCAAAGAAAGCAACGCCCGACTACACCGGCAAAAACTTCATCGGTTCGTTCTATATGGTTAAACCCGAAAGCGACAGTATGGAAAATCCGTCCAAAACCGCCTACACGATGGTTTTCGATAAGAACGGCACCGTCACGAAAAAAAGCCGCTACAGCGACACTATAGGAGCGTTCGTTACCTTCAAGAACGACACCGTAATGAAATTCACTCTCGAAGGATACGTTTCCACGCTCTTCTACGACGAAGAAAAACAAGTCTGGTACGGCGAAGTAAGTGACGGAACGTATACCCAAACCGTAACCGTGCTTATCCCCGAAGCCAAAGGCGAACCCAAAGCGGTAATCTACGAAGCGGATCTCAGCACGATAATCTACGTCGCAGGCAGTGATCTTTATTACTTCAAAAACGGCGTATATACCGACGTTAGCGGAATCGAAGCGGCAAACAACTTCGCCGAAGGCGAAAGAGTTACCGTCGACGGAGTTGATTGCAGAGTAGTCTGCTACGAAGACAAGGGCGTCACCGGATACAAAGTTTGCGTGATAGGCAAGGAAGAAGGCACCTATACCTGCGGGGAAAACACCGTTACGTTTGACGGTCTCGGCAAGGTAAGCGGAACCAAAACCGGCACTTACTACGTTTACGACACGACCGTAGTCGTAGTGTTCGACGACGATACTTTCTACGGTTTCGATTATAAGATCGCCAAAGCAAACAACGACGTCGCTGCGCTCATCGCTCCGAGCAAATATCAGGGCGTTTGGTATCAGGGCAAAACCGTAGACGTCAAGGACGAAAACGCCGACGTAATCGGTCACGAATACGTAGAAAGATACTACAAGTTTATGCTCGACGGATACGGCCACACCGCTTTGATGTACTATAGTACGGACGAACAAAGATATAAATACAACTGGGGCGGAACCAACGGCTGGGTCGAGGCGAAAGAAACCGATACCGGTATCCACGCCGACTACAACTCCTATCAGTCCGCGGACGTTCTGTTCTACTACGGTATGCAACTCGCTTACAGCAAACAGTTCGGATATATGGGAGAAACCGCTTTCGCTAAAGCAGGATACGACGGAGAACTCACTCCCCCGTCCATTCCGACCGATACCGCAGGCAGTTACGTAGGCACCGAATCCGACGGAACCGCAGTAGTGCTTAATCTGAAAAACGACCTTTCCGGCTCGTATAAAGGCATGCCTTTCGCCGCAATCTACGACGGAGAAAAACTCGTTATGTTCACTATCGACGACGTGCGCTACGCTTTCGATATTCAGACGAAAACCATTACCTACGCCGCCGAAACCGTAACCCTTACCCGCACAGGCGAAGTCACCGAAATCATTCCGTCTTCGTTCTGCGGCACCTGGTCGGGCGAGTTTACCGGATACGGAACTAGTTCGGGCGAAATCCGTTCGATAACTATCGAAGCGAGCGGAAAGATTACCTACGGAGACGTGGAAATTATGGCAACGTACGACGCCGAAAAACAAATCATATCCGGCAATAATTTTGACGAAAGTGGTTTCGGCTATAAAATAACTTTGGTTTGGAACACAGAGAAACACACGTTTGCAGCAACCATAGATAATATTCGAGACGCATCGGGCGGAGTCACCATTAACTGTTCGTCCCTTTCTAAAAACGCGGACTGACAACCGACGAAACGAAAGCTCCCAGGGAAGGAAAGATATCCCCATCCCCACGCCGAGGAA
>ERZ779888.1337-NODE-1337-length-25012-cov-32.349000_pt1 | contig 25012 bp, 22 predicted proteins | sample MGYA00511245_ERZ779888 | MGnify/ENA primary metagenome ERZ779888 (study PRJEB29588, sample SAMEA2155255) | human gut metagenome | biome: human gut; feature: human-associated habitat; material: faeces | place: Denmark | collected 2008/2010 ...
CGGGGCTGATTCAGCTCCTTGATGCAGGTGATCATGCAGGGGGTCTTGACCTTGACGGTCATGTAGCCATCCTCCAGCATGCGCTTGACGGTCAGGGTATTGCCGTCCTTCTTGATCTCGCCGGCGTAGGTCACCTGGGGCAGGTGCAGCTTCTCGGCGATCTGGGGGCCAACCTGGGCGGTATCGCCGTCGATGGCCTGACGGCCGGCCAGGATGATGTCGTCCTCTTCCACGCCGTAGGTGTCGATACCGGCGGCGATGATCTGGGAGGTGGCGTAGGTGTCGGAGCCGCCGAACTCACGGGCGGTGATCAGGACGCCCTCGTCCACGCCCATGGCCATCAGCTCACGCAGCATGCCTTCTGCGGGAGGGGGGCCCATGGTGAACGCGATGACCTTGCAGCCCAGCTGGTCCTTCAGGGACAGGGCGGCTTCCACGGCGTTCAGGTCGTCGGGGTTGATGATGGTCTGCATGGAGGCACGATCCAGGGTGCCGTCGGGGTTCACTGCCACCTTACCGGAGGTATCGGGAACCTGCTTCACAGTAACAAGAATTTTCATTTTACCTTTTACCTCCTCAATTACTTAACGCCCAGGTGGCTGGAGATGACCATGCGCTGGACCTCGGAAGTGCCCTCGTAGATCTCGGTGATCTTGGCGTCGCGCATCATGCGCTCCACGGGATACTCACGGGTGTAGCCATAGCCGCCGAACAGCTGCACCACCTTGGTGGTGGTCTTCATGGCGTGCTCGGAGGTGAACAGCTTGGCCATGGCGGCCAGCTTGGTATATGTCCAACCGACAAACATACGTTTTCCGTAACGCGCATACGATGGACTATTCTCAAAGAGGAGGTCTGTTTATGCCAACCGTTCAGCAAGCACCCACTCCAGTAATCTCCGTCACTCGCAATTTTCTTGGTCAGCAGACGGCAGAGGCGCTGCTATTGGAATTGATCCGCGCCCACACACAGGCGGCATAAAGTCTGTGGGCAGTCCACGGAAAGGAGGGAGCTTATGGAGAAGCCACCACTGCCTACCGCGCTGTACTGCCGCCTGTCCCGGGAGGACGGAGACCGGATGGAGAGTGATTCCATCGGAAACCAGCGGAAGCTGCTGGAGGCGTATATCGAAAATCATCCTGAGTTGGTAATGGCGGAATGCTACGCCGACGCCCCTGTAATAATAGGACTAAAAACATTAAGGCGCGAAAAGTGCTGGAAACGTGGTGCTTTTTGATCCTTTTCGCATAAAAACCGCAAGCAAAACATAGTGCGTCTGTTTACCCAAAGTGGCGCTTGGGTCGGCAGACGCGCTTTTTTCATGCCCTGACGCAGTAACATGGCATGGACAATCGGTATTACATAGCACATCCACTTGCTCCCTGACGGAGCCGGAGGGTGTGCTTTTTTGTTGCCCGGTATGGGCGAGAATGGAGGCGAAAGCAATGAACGGACATACAGAGGACAAACCGAAGGACTGCCGCTACTGCTATTTCTGGAAGCAGACCGAGGGCTGCACCTACCGCGGCAAAACCGACTGCTATTATATTTCAGCGCAGAAGCCGCTTGCCGCCGTCAGCGAGTGCAGCGGCTGTCCGTATGGGCGGGCGTCTCCCTGCATCGGCTGGTGTACGAAGGAGCTGCTGCGCTCTATGGGCCTTTGGAAAGGGCGTGAAGATACATGACACTGGACTATTACTACGGGGATCAGGCAGAACAGTTCTCCTTCTACCGCATTCCCAAGGTACTGTTCACAGACAGTCGGTTCAAGGACATTTCAGCAGAGGCAAAAATCCTCTACGGCCTGCTCCTTGACCGCATGAGCTTATCTGCCAAAAACGGCTGGCTGGATCAGGAAGGGCGCGTGTACATCGTTTATACCGTCGAGGATATCATGGACGCACTTTCCTGTGCTTCGCAGAAGGCCATGAAGCTGCTGAATGAGCTGGACGACAAATGCGGGCTTATCGAGCGGAAGCGGCAGGGTCTCGGCAAACCCAATCTCATTTATGTCAAGAATTTTGTCGCCGTGCCGGAATCAAAATTCAAGAATGGTGAAAATCAAAATTCAGGGGTTTTGAAAATCGAAACTCAAGAATTTCCAAAATCAAAAGGTAGTAATACTGAGAAGAACAATACTGATTTTAACGATACTGAGTCTCTTCCCTTCACTTCGTTCAGGGACGGTCAAAAACGGGAATCGAAAAGAAACGATGCGGAGCGAAGAGCGCAGTACAGAGAGCTTATCATGGAGAATATCAGCTATGACGTTCTGCTGCTGGACTTGCCGTATGACAAGGAGATCGTCGAGGAAATTCTGGAGCTTATCGTGGATACGGTCTGCACCACAAAAGAGACCGTGCGTATCTCCGGCGACAACAAACCTGCGGAGGTGGTCAGGAGCCGGTTTCTGAAGCTGGACAGTGAGCATATCCGCTTCGTCGTGAGCTGCATGAAGGAGAACACCACAAAGATCAAAAACATCCGTCAATATCTGCTGGCAACGCTGTACAACGCTTCGCTCACCATGACCAGCTACTATGCAGCTCTGGTTCAGCACGATATGGCGGAAGGACGCATTTAGATGCCGCTGGCTGTATGGCCTGCGGCTTTTCGCATGTTACGGAGGTGAACGCCATGCCAAAGAAGACAGAGCCAAAGGACACACAGAGCACCCAGCCGGAGCAGGTGCAGCAGGTACGCATTTCGGATATCCACCCCTTCAAAAATCATCCGTTCAAGGTGGTGGACGATGCGCTCATGCAGGAGACTGTAGACAGCATCATGCAGTTCGGCGTGCTTAATCCCACCATCATCCGGCCAGATCCCAGAGGCGGTTATGAAATGGTCGCCGGACACCGGCGCTTGCACGCAAGCGGCCTTGCCGGGAAGGACACGATCCCAGCCATTGTCCGCAATCTTACCGATGACGAGGCGGTGATTTTGTTGGTGGATACCAATTTGCAGCGCGAAAACATTTCTCCCATGGAACGCGCACAGGCGTACAAAATGAAAATGGAGGCGCTGAAACATCAGGGACAGCGGACAGATTTAACTTCCACCCAAGTTGGGCGGAAGTTGGAAACAGCCGAAATTATTGCCCAGCAGACCGGTGAAAGCAAAAATCAGGTGCGCCGCTTTGTGCGGCTGACAGAGCTTGTGCCAGAGCTGCAAACGATGGTGGATAAAAACGAGCTTGCTTTTAACCCCGCTGTTGAGCTGTCGTATCTCAAACCGGAGGAACAAAAGGGCGTTCTGGATGCAATGGAGTATTCCCAGAACACGCCCTCACTTTCACAGGCACAGCGGCTGAAAAAGCTCAGCCGCGAGGGAAAATGCACGCAGGACGCCATGTACAAGGTCATGTCCGAGGAAAAGAAGGATGAGCTGGATCGCGTCACATTGAAAAGCGATACGCTCCGCAAATACTTCCCCAAGAATTACACGCCGCAGCAAATGGAACAGGTCATTATCAAGCTGCTGGATCAGTGGCAGAAAAAACGGCAGCGCCAGAACGAGCGCTGAGAAAGGACTATATCATGGAAAACTTCACGGTAAACATCACAGGAGACGTCAACATCATCCTCCCCCACAAGAAAGTGCCCCGCAGGGTCAAGCTCAAAAGCGATAGCTATACGCCGGTCTCTGGTTTTCAGCTCACCCCGAATGATGAGGAATACGATGAAAGCAATGTTTCGGTTCTGCTGACTGTCCCCGGTCAGAAAGCCAAATCCATGCGCCTACTGGACGCGCTCATCGAGACCGACTTCCGCTGCACACATGTGCGGCAGGTGCCGACCTTTGACCTGTACATGGCTTACGAAAGGAAAGCAGTCGTGACCGTCAGCGGTGAAACGTACCTGACCGGCCCCGCCATCGTGTTCTACTGCCTCGATGATGAATTGTGGGATATCTCTTCGGGGGATGCCGGTCTGGTGCGGCGGCTTTTTGAAGAGCGCACCGTGCAGCTTCATCACGGAGACGAAACGATCCCGGCCATTGCGCTGTAAGTCGTGCGCCGGTGCATACTGCGATCATTACGGAAGGAGGCGTTCATAATTGCAGGAAGAGGTTGAAAACAGGACAGTGACTCTTGTAATCAGCGCAACGAAGCTCACCGGGCGTGTGCTCAAGGCGGCGGTTGCGAAGTTCCTGGCACATCAAAAAGCGAAAATCGCTGAGAAAAAGCGGGCTGGCCCCGTAAAGCCCACCGGCAAGCAGACGGTCAAGCAGCTTGTCGGTCAGAATCAGGGCGTTGCCAACATCGAGATCAGCGATAAAAACATCAAGGATTTTGACCGCGTAGCGCGGAAATACGGCGTGGACTATGCCGTAAAAAAGGACAAAACGCTCTCGCCGCCCAAGTACATGGTCTTCTTCAAGGCGCGGGACGCGGATGCCCTCACAGCGGCTTTTGAGGAATATACCCGCAATACGGCAAGGAAGCGGCAGAAGCCCTCCCTCATCCAGCATCTGCATGATATCCAGGCTGCAAAGGATATCATCAAGCCTGCGGTCAAACACAAGGATAAGGGGCTGGAGCTATGAAGAAACCTGTAAACATCAAGAAAATCATACTCCCCAATCTTCCGTATCTTCTGTTCGCCCTGCTGGGAACCAAATGCGGACAGGCTGCGCGGCTTGCTCCAGGGCTGGACTTTTCCCAAAAGGCGCTGCATATTCTGGATGGCTTCCGGCTGGCCTTTGAGAGCCTGCTTCCGAGCTTCCGCCCCGCCGATTTGCTGGTCGGCGTCCTGATTGCTGGCGCGCTCCGGCTGGCGGTCTACGTTAAAGGCAAGAATGCCAAGAAGTTTCGCAAGAATATGGAGTACGGCAGCGCCCGCTGGGGCACGCATGAGGACATTGCGCCGTATATCGACCCGGTATTCGAGAACAACATTATCCTCACACAGACCGAGAGCCTGACCATGAACAATCGTCCCAAAGATCCGCGGACGGCGAGGAATAAAAATGTGCTGGTCATCGGCGGCTCCGGCAGCGGCAAAACGCGCTTTTTTATCAAGCCCAATCTCATGCAATGCCAATCGAAGGACTATCCGGTTTCATTCGTTGTCACCGATCCCAAAGGCAGCATTGTAGTCGAGTGCGGCAGGCTGCTGGGGAAAAACAACTACCGCATCAAGATATTCAATACCATCAACTTTTCCAAAAGCATGCACTATAACCCCTTCGCCTACATCCACAGCGAGAAGGATATCTTGAAGCTGGTCAACACCCTGATCTGCAATACCAAGGGAGACGGCAAATCCGGCGACGATTTCTGGGTGAAGGCAGAGACACTTTTGTATTGCGCCCTGATCGGCTACATCCATTACGAAGCCCCCGAAGAAGAGCAGAACTTCGCCACGCTCATCGAGCTGGTCAATGCAATGGAAGTGCGCGAGGATGATGAAACCTTTGAAAATCCCGTGGATATTGCGTTCAAGGAGCTGGAAAAGGACAAGCCCAATCACTTCGCGGTGCGACAATATAAAAAGTACAAATTAGCCGCCGGCAAAACAGCTAAGAGTATCAATATTAGCTGCGGCGCACGCCTCGCCCCCTTTGATATCGCGGAGCTGCGGGAGATCACCATGTATGATGAATTGGAGCTGGATACGCTGGGAGACAAGATATACGACAACCCGGATGCCAAGGACGGAAAGTTCAAAAAGACGGCACTGTTTCTCATCATGAGCGATACCGACAGCACCTTCAATTTCCTCATTTCTATGATTTACAGCCAGTTATTCAACTTGTTGTGTGAAAAGGCGGATGACCAGTACAAAGGACGCCTGCCGGTGCATGTGCGCTGCCTGATCGATGAGGCGGCAAACATCGGGCAGATCCCGAATCTGGAAAAGCTCATGGCGACCATCCGCAGCCGGGAGATCTCCGCCTGCCTCGTTTTGCAGGCGCAGTCTCAGCTCAAGGCGCTGTATAAGGACAACGCCGATACGATCATCGGGAATTGTGACACCTCGATTTTCCTCGGCGGTAAGGAGCCGACCACGTTGAAAGAGCTGAATCAGGCGCTGGGGAAAGAGACCATCGACACCTTCAATACCGGTGAGAGCCGCGGCCGCGAGGTTTCCCACAGCCTCAACTACCAGAAGCTCGGCAAAGACCTCGCTACCGTGGATGAGCTAGCGGTGCTGGACGGCTCCAAGTGCATCTTGCAGCTTCGCGGCGTGCGGCCATTCCTGTCCAATAAGTTTGATATCACGCAGCACAAGAATTACAGATACCTGTCGGATGCAAACCCCAAAAATGAATTTGACATTGAAAAGTTCCTCTCTCACAGGCTCAAGCCGAAGCAGGACGAGACTTACAATGTCTTTGAAGTAGACGTGTCCGAAACGGATGAAACAGCGGGCGGATCACCCGCTTTTTCATAAAGATTTATCAAGGCAAGGAGGCTTGATACACCATGACAGACAGAAGACACCGGCTCATACTGCAAGGCCGGGACGAACAAAAACAATCAAACATTGAAAGGAGACGCCGGAATCGGGAGCCGCACAGCGGTTTTCGTTCCGGCGCTTGCATTGTGAGAACCCATTTCTAATCCAATATCCCGCATATTCCGGCATACACATTTATGGATTTCTTTAACTCTGCTGTCGATGTTCTGCAAACTTTGGTTATTGCCCTTGGCGCAGGTCTCGGAATCTGGGGCGTCATTAACCTGCTGGAGGGCTACGGAAATGACAATCCGGGGGCTAAAAGTCAGGGCATGAAACAGCTCATGGCCGGTGGCGGCGTTGCCCTGGTTGGCCTTCTGCTGGTGCCGCTGCTCACGGGACTTTTTGGCTAAACACCGGCAGACCTGCACGGGCGGCTGATGCCGCCCGTGCCCCCATTCAGAAGCAAGGAAGCAGCCTCCATATAGGCGGGCTGCTCCTTCGCTCTGAACGTTCTGTTCTATACACAACAACTTTTTCTATTTTAGGAGGCTACACAGATGCCCAGAAGATACCGTTACCCCGAAAACCTGCTTTCTGCCCTGCATCTCAACAAAGAAACACAGCGCATGATCTCCTATGACGCACTGACGGAAGACCAACGCAAGGGGCTGGAATACGCCCTGTCCGCGCTCTCGGAACGTGAACAGATCGTGCTCCGAGAGCATTTCTGCGAGGGCATCGGCTATAGGGCGGTTGGTCTGCACTATAACCTCTCGGAAAGCCGAACGAGAAACATCATCCGGGACGCACTGCGCTGGCTTTGGAAAAACGTCGCATGGCTGTACTACATCACAGACGGCTTTGAAGCGCGAACCGCATATCTGCGGCAGCAGCTCCAGACGGAGGAACAAATCTATCGTGAACGCTGCGGCATTACCTCTCCGGCACATTTGTATTATCAGGGACTGGAAGCCCTGCATCTGCCCGCCAAGTGCTACAACCCACTTAGCCGGAACGATGTGAAGACCGTCCGCGAGGTACTCATCTTTCTGTGCTCGTCCGCACAAATCCGAAACTTCGGCGCACTCTCTGCCACGACTGTCCGGGAGCATCTCGCGCGTGAGAAGCTGCTCCCCGCAGGTGGGGCGCTGCCTTGCTGCAATGCAAAGGCTCCGCGCCTTGATCTGGAAGTTGAGGTTTTCCGGACGCTCAACACACATAGCTGACCGCAGGCAGCATTGCCCGCCTGATACATAGCCGGAACTCCGGCTATTCTGCGGTTTGCTTCGTTTTCAGGTGCACATGAAAATGAAAGTAGGCGCGGTAATCTTATGCGGCTCTCGCCGGTATGCGTGGAGCCAACGGAAGGAGGGAAAATCGATTGGACTTAATATGGCAGAAATTCACCGATTGGCTCAAGGAAATCCTGATCGGCGGTATTACGGATGCGCTGTCCGGCCTCTTCGATACCGTGAACACAAGAGTCGGAGAGATTGCCGGTCAGGTCGGCGCGACACCGCAGGGCTGGAACGGCGGCATTTACAATATGATCCGCAGCCTTTCAGACAACGTGATCCTGCCCATCGCCGGTGTGATCCTCGCCATCGTAATGACCATGGAGCTGATTCAGATCATTACGGACAAAAACAACATGCACGGAGAGGTGGATACCTGGTTCATCTTCAAATGGGTGTTCAAAACGGCCTGTGCGGTGCTCATCGTCAGCAACACATGGAATATCGTCATGGGCGTGTTCGACGTGGCACAGAGCGTGGTCAACAACGCTTCCGGCGTCGTGGTCGGCAATGTCAGCCTTGATCTGGCAAGCAGTCTTGCAGATTTGGAAGCACGGCTCAATGAAATGGAGGTCTGGTCACTGCTCGGCCTGTGGCTGCAAGCCACCATCGTAAAGCTCACCATGAACGCGCTGAACATCTGTATCTTCATCATCGTGTACGGGCGCATGATAGAAATCTATCTTGTGACCTCCATCGCCCCGATCCCCATGGCGACGGCAATGAACCGGGAGTGGGGCCAGATGGGACAGAACTACCTCAGAAGCCTGTTCGCCCTCGGCTTTCAGGGTTTCCTCATTATCATCTGTGTCGCCATCTACGCCGTACTTGTGCAGAACATGATCGTGGATACCAATATATCCACGGCCATCTGGAGCTGTATGGGCTATACGGTGCTTTTGTGCTTCACGCTTTTCAAGACCGGCTCGCTTGCCAAGAGCCTGTTCAACAGCCACTAACGGAGGTGATTGCAAGTGGCCTATGTACCCGTCCCCAAGGACTTGAACGCCGTAAAAACCAAAGTTCTCTTCAACTTGACCAAGCGGCAGCTTGTTTGCTTCGGCGGCGGCGCAGCGGTGGGCGTGCCGCTGTTCTTCCTGCTCCGGCAAAGTCTTTCCAACAGCGCGGCGGCGATCTGCATGATCGTGGTCATGTTGCCGTTCTTCCTCTTCGCCTTGTACGAGAAAAACGGCCTGCCGCTGGAGAAGATCATCAAAAATATTGTTCAGGTCTGTTTCATCCGCCCCAAGGTGCGGCCTTATGAGACAGATAATTTTTATGCCGTATTGCAGCGGCAGGACATTCTGGATAAGGAGGTTTACCGCATTGTCTCAGGAAAAAACAAAGTTAAGCCGCGCCGACAGAAAGCAGATTGAAGCTGCCATTGCCAAAGCGAAAAACACAGACAAACGGCATAAGTCGGCGCAGGATTCCATTCCCTTTCAGAGGATGTTCCCGGACGGCATCTGCCGGGTGACAGATAACTATTACAGCAAAACAGTGCAGTTTCAGGACATCAATTATCAGCTCAACCAGAACGAGGACAAGACGGCCATCTTTGACGCATGGTGCGATTTTCTCAATTACTTTGACAGCTCCATCCACTTTCAGCTCTCTTTCGTAAACCTTGCTGCCAACAAGGACAGCTACGCGCAGACCATCGCTATCCCGCCGAGAGCGGATGCGTTCAACCAGCTCCGAACGGAGTACACAAAGATGCTGCAAATGCAGCTTGCACGCGGCAATAACGGGCTTGTCAAAACCAAATTCATTACCTTCGGCGTGGAGGCAGAAAATCTGAAAACTGCGAAGCCCCGGCTGGAGCGCATTGAGATCGACATTCTCAACAACTTCAAGCGCCTTGGCGTGCAGGCGGAGCCGCTGAACGGTCACGACCGCCTCAAACTGATGCACGATGTTCTTCACATGGACGAGCAGGAGCCGTTCCGGTTCTCCTGGGACTGGCTTGCTCCTTCCGGTCTCTCCGTCAAGGACTTCATCGCGCCCAGCTCCTTCGAGTTTCGAACCGGCAGCAGCTTTGCCGTTGGAAAGAAATACGGCCGCGCATCGTTCTTGCAGATACTTGCTCCGGAACTGAACGACCGTATGCTGGCAGACTTCTTGGATATGGAAAGCTCTGTGATCGTGTCCATGCACATTCAGTCGGTGGATCAGGTGAAGGCCATCAAAACCATCAAGCGCAAAATTACCGACCTCGACAAAATGAAGATCGAAGAGCAGAAAAAGGCCATCCGCGCCGGATACGATATGGATATTATTCCGTCAGATCTCGCCACCTACGGCAATGAAGCGAAAAAGCTCTTGCAGGAGCTTCAGAGCCGGAATGAGCGTATGTTCCTTCTGACCTTCATCATTCTGAATACCGCTGGCTCCATGCAGCAGCTCAAAAACAATGTGTTTCAGGCCAATTCCATTGCGCAGAAATACAACTGCCAGTTGACGACATTGGACTTCCGACAGGAAGAAGGGTTGATGAGCAGTCTCCCTCTGGGACTGAACGAGATCACCATCCAGCGCGGGCTTACGACCTCCAGCGTTGCCATTTTCGTGCCGTTCACCACACAGGAATTGTTCCAGACCGGCAAAGAGGCGCTGTATTGCGGTATCAATGCCCTGAGCAATAACCTCATCATGGTAGACAGAAAGCTCCTGAAGAATCCGAACGGCCTGATTTTGGGCACGCCCGGTTCCGGCAAGAGCTTCAGCGCCAAACGTGAGATCGCAAACGTCTTTCTGGTAACGGACGACGATATCATCATCTGCGACCCGGAAGCGGAATATGGCCCACTGGTGGAGCATCTGCACGGACAGGTCATTAAAATCTCGCCCACCTCCACGGACTATATCAATCCCATGGACTTGAACCTCAACTATTCGGACGATGAGAACCCGCTGAGCCTGAAATCCGACTTCATTCTCAGCTTGTGTGAGCTGATCGTGGGCGGCAAGGACGGCCTCATGCCGGTGGAAAAGACCATCATCGACCGCTGTGTGCGGTTGGTCTACCGGAATTATCTTAATGACCCGCGCCCGGAGAACATGCCCATCCTCGGTGATCTCTACGAGGAGCTGCGCAAGCAGGATGAGAAGGAAGCGCAGTACATTGCAACGGCACTGGAAATCTACGTCACCGGCTCCCTCAATGTTTTCAACCATCAGACCAACGTAGATGTTCACAGTCGTGTCGTGGCATATGACATCAAGGAATTGGGCAAGCAGCTCAAGAAGATCGGCATGTTGATCGTCCAAGACCAAGTATGGAACAGGGTGACGGTCAACCGCGAAGCGCACAAATCCACCCGCTACTACATCGACGAGATGCACCTGCTTCTCAAAGAGGAACAGACGGCAAGCTATACCATTGAGATTTGGAAGAGATTCAGAAAATGGGGCGGGATGCCCACCGGTGTCACGCAAAACGTCAAAGATTTGCTCTCTTCCAGAGAAGTGGAAAATATCTTCGAAAACTCGGATTACATCTATATGCTCAATCAGGCCAGCGGCGACCGGCAGATTCTCGCCAAGCAGCTCAATATCTCCCCACATCAGCTCTCGTATGTCACCCACTCCGGTGAAGGCGAGGGCCTTTTGTTTTACGGGAATATCATCCTGCCCTTCGTAGACCGCTTCCCCAAGGACACGGAGCTGTATCGGGTGCTCACGACAAAGCCGCAGGAAGTATCTTCCTGACCGCAGCAAGGAGGACAACGGAAATATGGACAACAAACTGATGACCTTTGAAAACGCGGCCTTTGGCAAAATCCGAACGCTTACCATTGACGGCGAGCCGTGGTTCGTAGCGGCCGACGTGTGCAGGGCACTTGAGATTGGAAACCCTACCGACGCTATGCGCCGTTTGGATGCAGATGAGCGCACCCTCGTTTCAATCGAGGGTGCCAGCAATGGGCTTCCTGTAAACGTTGTGAACGAACCCGGCCTCTATACCCTGATCCTCGGCTCCCGCAAGCCGGAGGCAAAAGCATTTCGGCGCTGGATCACCCATGAGGTCATTCCGGCTATCCGCAAGTACGGCGGGTATATGACAAAATCCCTATTGGAGCAGGTGCTGGAGAATCCCAATCTGATCTATGAGTTTGCACGCCGGATGTTGGCTGAACAGCAGAAAAACGAGCGGCTGCGGCAGGAGCTTGACCGCGCCAAGCCCAAGGCCGATTACTACGATGCGTTCATCCACCCGGAAAGCTGCACCAATATCCGCGCCACGGCAAAGGAGTTGAAGGTGCCGGAAAAGATGTTTACCGCTTTCCTTATCCGCAAGCGCTACCTTTACCGCGCTCCTTCCGGCAGTCTTATGCCCTACGCCAAGGCGGCGGACGATGGTCTGTTCTTCGTAAAAGACTACATCGCCGTCAATGGACATCAGGGGGTGTACACGCTGGTGACGCCAAAGGGCAAGGCGCTGTTTCTTTCCATGCTGGGCGAGATCGCATAAATTAGTCCATTTTTATGAGAGTGAGGTGATGTTCTATGGCAAAACGCGCACCCCGGCTGCAATTTACCGAGGAAGAACGCGCGTCCCCGGAGCTTGCGCCTGCCATCGAGAAAGCAGACAAGAGAATCAAAAAGCTGGAAAAGGCTGAGGCAAAGATTCCAAAGAAAGAGGTAAAGCAGCGTGTTGTGGATTCTGATGGGAAGATCACAACACGCCTTTCTTTTGAGGAAAAGAAGCCGCCCTCCAAACTCAGCCATGCCGCGAAGGTTTCCGGTGACACCGTGCTGCACGGCGTTCACCGGGAAGTGCGGCAGAGCAATGACGGCGACAATGCCGGTGTGGACGCCGCCAATACGCTGGCGGAAGATGCCGAGAGCGCTTATCAGGTGGGGCGTGAGATTCATCACGCCCATGAGCTTAAGCCATACCGCAAGGCGCGCCGGGCGGAGAAAAAGGCAGACAAAGCCAATGTGAAGGCGCTGAATCAGGAGTTTGCGCAGCGGAACGATGGTTTTTCCTCCAATCCGTATTCCCGCTGGCAGCAGAAACGCGCGATCAAGCGGGAGTACGCCGCCGCAAAAGCCGGACGCGGCACAGCGAATACGGTCAGGGCATCGGAAATCACGAAAAAAGCGGCAGAGAAAAGTGCAGAGGCCGGAAAGAAAGCTGGTGAGTTTGTTGCCCGGCACAAGAAAAGCTTTCTCATCGTCGGCCTGATCGCGGCGGTTTTCCTGCTGTTCACCAACCTGTTTTCCTCCTGCTCCCTGATGTTTCAGGGCGCAAGCTCTTCCATTGCCGCTTCCACCTATCCGTCTCAGGACGAGGATATGCTGGCGGCAGAGGCACAGTATTGCGCTATGGAAGTAGAATTGCAGGCAAGGCTGGATAACTACGAAGCCGAGCACAATTACGACGAATACCACTATGAGCTGGACGACATCGAGCACGATCCGTATGTCCTGATTTCCGCGATCACCGCGCTGATGGGCAGAGAATGGACGATCTCGGAGGTTGGCGGTATCCTCGATATGCTGTTTGAAAAGCAGTATATCCTTACGGAGACCGTGGAGACGGAAACCAGATACCGCACGGAGACCAGAACCGGCAGCTACACCTACTACGACTATGAGCTGGAGGATTGGGTCACGGAGGAGTATGAATACGATGTGGAGGTGCCGTATACCTATTACATCTGCACCGTGAAGCTGGAAAACTTCAACCTCAGTCATGTCCCGGTCTACATCATGTCGCAGGAGCAGCTTTCCCTCTATGCCATGTATATGGGTACGCTGGGCAACCGGCCAGACCTGTTCGGAAGCTCTTCCTATGTCGGCAGGTATTATGGAAGCGACTATCCAAAGTATGAGATTCCGCCGGAAGCATTGGAGGACGAACAGTTTGCCGCCATCATCAAGGAAGCGGAAAAGTACATTGGGTTTCCCTATGTCTGGGGCGGAAGCTCACCATCCACGTCCTTTGACTGTTCCGGCTTCGTTTCATACGTCTACAACAACTGTGGCCTCGGCTGGAATTTTGGCCGTTTGGGCGCGGAAGGACTGCGGCAGACATGCGCCTATGTATCCCCGGCAAATGCGAAGCCCGGAGATTTGATCTTTTTTCAGGGAACGTATGACACCACCGGCGCGTCACACGTCGGCATTTATGTGGGAAATAATACCATGCTGCACTGCGGCGACCCCATTCAGTACAGCGACATTACTTCATCATATTGGCAGCAGCATTTCTATCAATTTGGCCGCTTGCCATCACCATAAGGAGGAACTATGAACCCAAAAATCAGCAAACTCAAAGCGGAACGAGCGAAGAATGACGGTAAAATCGCCATACTCCAGTCTCGTAACCGTGAGATCGACGAGGACATTATCAAACTGGAAAATGAGGATATTGTCGGCCTTGCCCGCGCCACAGGCATGACGATGGAAGAACTGGCGCAGTACCTCATGCACATCAAGAAAGGCGGTTCGCCGTTTTGCAGCACACCGAAGGAGGATATGGAAAATGCACCTGAAAAAAACTAAGAAGACCCCGCGCATGATCCGCATGATCGCGCTGATGCTCAGCCTTGTGCTGGCGTTTTTCACCATGACCGGCATGGCGCTTGCAGAGGAAGGTACAGACGTGCCCGATACCGCGCCTGACAGCACCCTTGAAATTGTGGAGGCAGAATTGGAGGCAGAACCTGCCCCCACGGAGGAGCCTCCTGCCGAAGCTCCCGGCGCAGAAGAAACACCGGAACCCACGCCGGAGCCGGAAGAACCCTCTATCCCACCGGAACCTACGGACACTCCTGCGCTGGAACCGGATTATGAGCTGGACGCGGAAATTCCTCCCGGTTGGCACAATGCACCGGTCACGATCACCGTCCGTCTGCTTGATAAAAACAATACCGGCTGGGTCAAAATCGAGGTGGCGTTCAGCGATGAGGACGACGCTGAACGCTTTGATGTAACGGAAGAATGGAATGAATACGGATATTGGGAGCGCACGATGCCGGATAATGGCACCGTGTATTTCTTTGTCACCGATCCGCTGGGCGCCGAGCATGAGCTGTTTCTGGACGTGTACTGCATGGACTTTGAAGCACCCACGCTCCGCGCCGGTATCAATGGTACGCTTCTGCGCGTGGAAGCCAGCGATGCGCTTTCTGGTATTGCTGCGGTCTTTGTCAATGACGAGCTTTACACAACGCTGGATAACGGCGAGCTGAACATCCGCATTGATAACCTAACAGGCGATGCCTATCTCTACATCGACGCACTGGACAACGCCGGAAACTGGACGGATTATGTTGTACTTGCCAATCCGTTCTACGAAGAAGAACCGGAACCGACGCCCACGCCCACTCCGACACCCACGCCGGACACAGGCAACAATCAGCACGACGAGCATTGCCCCGCAGATTGCGACTGCCGCAAGAATAACACATCTGGCAGCGGCTCCGGCAGCTCGTCCGGCGGTGGTAGCAGCGGCACATTCTCTGGAAGCGGCGGCAATAAAAATGCGGGCTCGTCTACACAGACTCCGGCATCTTCCGAGACTCCGGCTCCCACCACGGAACCCATTACGAAAGAGGACGGCACCGGCTTTACGCAGAACGGCAATTCCGTCACGCGCGATCTGCTTTATGATAAATACAGCAACAAGCAGTTTATTACCGTCGAGACCCGCAACGGCGAAACCTTCTATCTGGTGATCGACTACGATAAACCGCTGGACGAGGAGGGAGAGCGTTATGAGACCTATTTCCTGAATCTTGTGGATGAGGCCGACCTGCTGGCTTTGGTGGAGGGCGACAAGCAGACGCCGGTCTGCTCCTGCACGACGAAGTGCGAGGCCGGAGCCGTCAATACCTCCTGCGAGGTCTGCAAAACGAACATGACAGAGTGTACCGGCAAGGAGAAGGTCGTGGAAAAAGTACCGGACACCACGTCGGAGCCGGAGATTGAGCCGGAACCTGAAAAGAAATCCAGTGGGGGCGCTGTGGCGCTCCTGCTCCTGCTGCTTCTGGGCGGTGGCTTCGCGCTCTATTGGTTCAAATTCCGCAAGAAAAAGCCGGATGCCAAGGGGCCGGTCGATCTGGATGATTACGACTACGGTGAAGAGGACGACGGCGAGGAATACGAGACGGAGCCGGATGAAGGCGAGAGTGCAGATGCGGCGCAGGATGAAGAATAAGAGGTAATGATTATGGAAAAAGCGTACAAGTTGGTAATTTCGGAAAAGCCCTCTGTTGGAAAATCCATCGCCGCCGTTCTTGGTGCCAATGAGCGCAAGGACGGCTATTTTATGGGCAGCGGCTATATCGTGTCCTGGTGTTTTGGGCACCTGGCCGAACTGGCCGAAGCCGCTGCCTACGATGAAAAGTACGCCAAATGGCGCTACAACGATCTGCCCATCCTGCCGGAGAGCTGGCAGTATTCCGTTGCCAGAGACAAAGCCAAGCAGCTTGCCCTGCTCAACACGCTCATGCACCGGGAGAACGTGAGCGAGGTCGTCAATGCTTGCGATGCCGGGCGCGAGGGCGAATCCATCTTCCGCACGGTCTATCTGCTCAACAAATGCGACAAGCCCATGAAGCGCCTGTGGATCTCGTCTATGGAAGATACGGCGATCCGCAAGGGCTTTGAAACGCTCAAAGATGGCAGCGCATACGATGATCTCTATGCGTCGGCACTTTGCCGCAGTAAGGCCGACTGGCTGGTAGGCATTAACTCCACGCGGCTTTTCTCCGTTCTCTATCACCGCACGCTGAATGTTGGGCGTGTGGTGTCTCCCACGCTGGCGCTGATCGTACAGCGGGAAGCGGAAATCGACGCTTTCAAGCCGGAGCCGTTCTATACGGTCACGCTGGGGCTTCCGGGGTTTGATGCTGGCAGCGAACGCATGAAGAATAAGCCGGAAGCCGAATCCTTGCAGAAAGCCTGCGGCAGTCAGATGGCAGTGGTAAAGGCGGTCGAGCGCAAGGACAAAGCTGAAAAGCCGCCTGCCCTTTACGACCTCACCACCTTGCAGCGCGACGCCAACCGGATTCTTGGCTTTACCGCCCAACAGACGCTGGACTACCTCCAGAGCCTTTATGAAAAGAAGCTCTGCACCTATCCTCGCACCGACAGCCGGTATCTGACCTCGGATATGGCAGACGGTTTGCCAGCGCTCGTAAGCAACGTGGCAGCGACGATGCCGAAGGTGGGCGGCATCACGATTCATGTGAACGCTGCGCAGGTCATCAACGATAAAAAGGTCTCCGATCACCACGCGGTCATTCCGACAGCCAATTTGAACGAAAATGCACTTGCGGGCTTGCCTGCCGGGGAGCGTGCTGTGCTGGAATTGGTCGCCCTGCGCTTGCTCTGTGCCGTCTCACAGCCCCATGAATACACGGAAACGGCGGTAACGCTGGAATGTGCCGGGCACAGCTTCAGCGCGAAAGGCCGCACGGTCATGAATCCCGGCTGGCGGGCGCTGATGGAAGCGCATTACTCCGGCAAAGGTGAGAATGAAACTTCGGATGCGGCAAAGGCACTGCCGCCCGTGGACGAAGGACAGACCTTTACGGTTCATTCTGCCGCCGTTAAAGAGGGCAAGACGACACCGCCCAAACACTATACCGAGGATACGCTGCTTTCTGCAATGGAGGTCGCCGGTGCGAAAGAAATGCCCGAAGATGCTGAACGCAAAGGGCTTGGGACGCCTGCCACCCGCGCGGCCATTCTGGAAAAGCTGGTGGCCACCGGCTTTGTGGAGCGCAAAAAGAGCAAGAAGACGGTGAGCCTGATCCCGACTCACGCCGGTATTTCCCTGATTACCGTACTGCCGGAACAGCTTCAATCGCCCCTGATGACCGCCGAATGGGAGCACCGGCTCAAGGAAATCGAGCGCGGCGAAGAAGCTCCGGAAACCTTTATGCAGGGTATCCGCGATATGGTATGTGAGCTGGTCAAGACCTATAAAACGGTGCTGGGAGCCGACGTGCTGTTTCCGTCCGGAAGAGCGGTCGTCGGAAAATGCCCGCGCTGCGGCAGTGATGTTACAGAGAGCAAAAAGGGCTATTTCTGTGAGCGGAATGACTGCCATTTTGGCCTTTGGCGCGATAACCGTTTTCTTGCCGCGAAGAAAATCAATCTGACAAAGAAGATGGCAGAGACGCTGTTGAAAGACGGAAAAACCTATGCCAGCGGCATCTTTTCGGAGAAAACCGGCAAGACCTACGATGCTTATATCGCTCTGGAGGACGATGGCACGAAGACGGCCTACCGGCTGGAATTTGAAAGAGGGAAAGCGAATGGAAAACAGTATTTATAAAATGCGTGCGGCGCACCTGATCCTGTCAGCAACTCTCACCATGCAGGGTGAGAACGCTCCCACTTTCAGCGCCCATTGCGACACCATCGACAATCTGTGTGAAACGGTTATGTCCGTCTTTGAGAAGCTGGGATATCGGGATCGGACGGTTTTGGGTATGCGTCTGGGCTTCGATCCCCATAAAGGATTTGTGCCCACGAAAGTGTGCAAATATCTGGAGATTGCGACTGCCTTTGAAATGACCCTTGCCTCGTCGGCCAGCCGCCTTTTTCACAGAATCTGCCGTCGGTTTGCCGCTTCCATGCTGGAGGTAGGGCGATGAGACTGGAACCTTCAGAGCGTGAGACCATCATCCTGTTTTCGGATGCGGACGATACCGCCAGCGTGTACACCTTCGATAAAAAGCTCAAAGCTCGGCTCAAGGAGCTGCATCGACGTCAGCCGGATAAAATCTATCCGGATAACAAGGGACGCTCCGGCTCTGCCTGCTTCATCGTACCGAAAAACTGCATCTCTATCCGGGAGCCGTACAGTGAAGCGCGCCGCCGCGCCGCCAGTGAGCGTGCCAAGCAGGCCGGGTACAAGCCTCCGGTCAGGGGCACCGTCCCCAAATCCGAATAAGCCTCATGCCCCTGCGAGGATTTCCACATCTCCGCAGGGGCTGATCACATGCAGGGATTGTAATCCCGGAAAGGAGCGTATATGGCAGAAAAGCAGTCTAACAAGGACAGGCTCAAAGAGATCACCGACAGCATTGAAAATGGTATTAAAGAGCTGTTTGAAAGCGAAAAGTACAAGAATTATCTTCGCACCATGAGCCGGTTCCACAAGTACAGCGTCAATAATACCATGCTCATCTATATGCAGAAGCCGGACGCCACCGTCGTTGCCGGTTTCAACAAGTGGCGCGATCAGTTCGGGCGTAATGTGCTCAAGGGCGAAAAAGGCATCAAGATCATTGCCCCGACGCCGTACAAAAAGAAAATCGAGGAAGCAAAACTCGACCCGGACACCAAGCTCCCCATGCTGGATGCTGACGGCAAGGCCATCATGGAAGAAAAGGAAATTAAGATTCCGATGTACAAGCCGGTCACAGTTTTTGATGTGAGCCAGACGGAGGGCAAGCCTTTGCCGCAGCTTGCCGCCGATCTTACCGGCAGCGTGCAGAATTATGAGGTCTTCATGGAGGCGGTGAAGCGCAGTGCGCCGGTTCCGGTCTTTATGGAGAATATGACCGGCATGGACGGGTATTACGACGACGAGAATCGGCGCATTGCCGTCCGCACCGGCATGAGCGAGGTGCAGACGGTATGTGCGGCGATCCATGAGATTGCACATTCCCTTCTGCACAGTCATTCCAAAGAGACCAATGAGCTGACACCCAGTTGGAAAGTAGTTATGGTCAGCGAAGGTGGCACAAAGCGCGATTTCAGCTCCGGCTTCAAAACCGAGGCAGAAGCGAAACATTTTGCCGAAGCGGAAAACTGGCGTTATCTGGACGAAAATCGGTTTGAATGGCGTTTGGAAGTTGAAGAAGACTTGAGTGCTGTAAAGACCGCAGCACTCTCCCGCAATACAGAGGAAGTGCAGGCAGAGAGCATTTCCTATGCCGTCTGCGCCTATTTTGGCATTGAGACCGGCGAGAACAGCTTCGGCTATATCGCCACCTGGTCAAAGGGCAAGGAGCTGCCGGAGCTGAAAGCTTCGCTGGAAACCATCAACCGCACGGCATCCGGTCTGATTACGGACATCGACCGGAACTATAAGGCGCTGATGAAGGAGCGTGGGCTGGATAAGGAGCCGGAGAGCCTTGCTGCCGAGCCAGTGCAGGAGATCACGGTGCAGGAGCCGGAGCCGGTCAGCGCACCGGATAATGGCTCCGTCCCTGACCCGGCGATTTCTGTGGAGAGCATGAACGCATACGGCTACACAGATTCCAATATGCTGCCGCTGACAAAGGAGCGTGCGCTGGAACTCATGGAGCGCGATGTAACCGTGTACATGCTTCACACCGACAACACCGAGGCCATGGCGTTTGATGCAGAGGAAATCCGCAGCTTTGACGGCATCTTCGGCGTGGAGACTTCCGAATGGGAGACGGTCAAAGACCGCTTCGCGTCGCAGGACTATGAGAAAGCGTTCCTTGATAACCCTGCCGACAGCTTTGCCATCTATCAGCTTCGGGATAATGACGACACGGTGCAGCTCCACTATATGAACTCCGAGTATCTGGAGGAGAAAGGACTATCCATCCAAAAGGAGAACTACGCCGCCGTCTATGCAGGAGACCTCGACCGCAGGGGTGATACGCAGGATAAATTGAACGAGCTGTATGAGACCTTCAATATCCGCCGTCCGGAGGATTTTCGCGGCCACAGCCTATCCGTCAGCGACATCGTAGCGCTGAAGCAGAATGGCGTGGTATCCTGTCATTACGTCGATTCCTGGGGCTTCAAGGAGCTGCCGGGCTTTCTCAAGCCGGAAAACTATCTAAAAAACGCGGAGATGGCCATGGAGGATGATTACGGTATGATCGACGGTATCATCAACAATGGCCCGCGCAAAACAGTCGCGGAGCTGGAGGAACAGTCTAAGACCGGCACGCCCATTTCTCTGCTGGAACTGGCACAGGCCGTCCAGCGCGAAGACGCGGAAAAGCGCCGTGCCCAGCAGCCGGTGCGCAGAGAAAAATCCGGCGAAAAACCCTCCATCCTTGCGAAGCTGAAAACGCCGTCCGTAGCCGACACCAAATCTGTGAAGAGCGCCCCGAAACGGAGCGCGGAAAGGGAGCTGTGACATGAGCAACTTTACATTTGACGAGATCAACCTGATGTGCATCTACAATACCGGCACCCGCGCCGGTCTGATGCAGGCGCTGACCGACATGCGCGGACAGTTGGAACCCGATGAAGCCGAGCTGCTGGAGCTGACCGACAGTGCTCTTCGCAAGCTGGGCCGCATCACCGATGAGCAGTTTGCGGAGCTGGAGCTAGTGCCGGACTTTGACTGAACAGCAAATGCAGCGAGACGGTTCCATTCGGAGCCGTCTCGCTGTTGACATTATCGTTATTGCAGCAAACACGAAGGAAGATATAAGGCTTCAGGCAGCAAAATATCTGACGTTTTTTCCGCATCTTTCAAAACCCTCTTGCGTTCGTGCTTGACCGTTGCTATAATATACTTGCATAACTCCGACGGAGTTCCGCTGGTATGAAGATACAACTCCGTGGAAATACTACCTGTACGGAGGTGTTTGTATGGCAATCGTAAGCGATGAGCAGGTCATCAAGGTGCTGCGGCAGTATAATCCCTGGTGGCGCAATCCGCTGGCAATCAAAGAGGAAAACAAACCACAGAAAAGGCTTGCCTATTACGAAGCATTGAGAATGATTTCGCACAAAACGATTCGGCGGTTTGCCGTTTTATCCGGCGCAAGGCGTGTCGGCAAGACGACGATCATGTATCAGATGATGAACAGCCTGATCGACGAGGGCGTAAACCCCAAAAATATCCTGTATGTATCCTTCGACAATCCGATTGTAAAACTCGTCAATGTGGAGACAGTCCTTTCTATCTACGAATCCCTTTATCCCATAGAGGGAACAAGGTATATCTTCCTCGATGAAATTCAATATACGGAGCATTGGGAACTCTGGATGAAGGTCATCTACGACAGCCGGAAGGACATACGGCTTACAGCGACCGGCTCGGCCAGCCCGATATTGGAAAAAGGCTCGACCGACAGCGGGACGGGGCGATGGAGCATCCTGAAGATACCCACCATGTCGTTTTATGAGTATTGTCGTCTGCTGCAAATTGAAGAGCCGATTCTCCCGGACAATTTGCGGCTCACAAAGCTCGTAAAAATGAGTAAAGCGGAGTTGGGCGATCTGATGGATCGCTTTGCGCCGCTGGAAGTGCATTTCAACCGTTACCTTATGATCGGTGGCTTTCCTGAGCTTGTATTATCCGACGATGATATGTATGCACAGCGGATGCTGCGGGAAGATGTGGTGGATAAGGTTATCAAGCGTGATGTTCTGACACTTTTTAATATCCGAAGCCCGCTTCTGATGGAAAAACTGTTTTTGTATCTCTGTATGAACTCAACAGAGATTTTCAGCGTGACCACGGCGGCAAAGGAGTTGGAAAATACCTCCGCCTCTACAATAGACAGCTATATTGAGGCGCTTGAAATGTCTAACCTGATTTATCTGTCGAAGCCGATGGATGTGGGCAGCAAGGGTGCTTTGAAGGGCAAGCCGAAGATATACATTGCCGACGCCGCCATACGCAACGCCGTTCTAATGATAGACGACGTTCTTTCGGATGAACGGGAGCTTGGGGCGATGGTGGAAACGACGGTATATAAGCATATCGTATCCTTCTATCAGGGCAGCACGGCGCAGCTCGGCTACTTCAGAAAGGCAAAGGATAATCAGAAAGAGGTCGATGTGGTCATTGAGCTGCCGCGCGAAAAGATTCTCTGCGAGGTGAAATACCGCAACAATTCCCATATACCTGCCACGGACGCCATCGTCGAACTCTGCAAGGATGAAAGTGCAAAGGTCACAAGCGCTTTCCTCATTACAAAACAGTTGGATGATTTCGGCATCGCAAAGCACGAAACCCATGTGCCGATTTTGCGAGTACCTGCCATCGCATTTCTGTATTTGCTTGGAAAGGCGGAGGCCGACGGACAGAACGGAAAAATGTAACACCTATGGCACAATGCCCGCTTGTCACAACAGGCGGGTATTTTTCTGTCAGATTTATTGGTGAGCGGTCTTGCGCTCATACTTTTATCTGGCGGATACGCTTTGATGTTCTATTTCCCAAAATCAGAAAAATTTCGATTTTGGGAAATAGAAGGTCAACTTAATAGATACCGCTCCTTTACATAGAGCACCCACTTCCGGGTGCTCTAAATTTTTATCCGAAGGAGGCAGCCCTATGCCGAGTAAATATCAGGAATACAGGCAGATGGCAGACACAGCGGAGCGGCAGCTTACCAGCAGCTATAAAAGCTGGACGCAGTTCCTGCGCACAGCGGCACGGCTCTACAAGTATCCGTATAACGAGCAGGTCATGATCCACGCCCAGAGGCCGGATGCGACCGCCTGCGCCGAGTACGATTTCTGGAACAAAAAGATGGGGCGCTTTATCCGGCGCGGCTCCACCGGCATTGCCCTTATAGACACAAGCGGCCAGAAGCCGCAACTGCGCTATGTCTTTGACGTGGCCGACACCGGAGAACGGGAGCACTCCCGGCCCGTGCATCTCTGGCGGTTCCGCGCGGAGCACGAGGACATTGTTGCTGCCACGCTGGAGCGGAGCTACGATGTGTCCGTCAGCGACGGCATTGTCGAGCAGATGGAGTCAGCAGCTACCCAGCTTGCAAAGGAATATTGGGCGGATCACAAGCGGGACATTCTCCACAACATTGACGATTCCTATCTTGATGGGTATGATGAGTTCAACACCGAGGTACAGTTCCGGAACGCCGCAAAAGTCAGCATTACCTACATGCTGATGAGCCGGTGCAGACTGGAGCCGGAAGCCTATCTTGAACCGGAAGATTTCATGCCCGTGTTCGACTTCAACACCCCGGCTGCGGTTGCGGCGCTGGGCACGGCGGTCAGCGAGATCAGCCAGCAGGTACTCAGACAGATAGAAGTTGCCATCCGAAATTATGAGCGCGAAAGGAGCCAGAATCATGACCGAATTGACTTACACGAAGAACGGAGATTACCGGATTCCCAACCTGAAGCTGAGCGAGGAACCGGAGAGCACGCCCTTGGGCAAGTACGGGATGCTGCGGAAGACCTACCTTCAGGAGCATCGCCCCATCCTTTGGAACCAGATGATCCTGTCCGAGACGCTGTTCCCGCACCTGCGGGAGATCGACGAGACGGCGCGACAGAGACTGGAGCGGATGATGCCGGAGCTGATGAAGTTGGCAGGCGTGACGGAGAATCTGAAAACCAGCGACCCGATGAAATGGGTAGGGCTGATGAACGCCTGCAAGGCGCAGGCAGAAGAAACCATTCTGAACGAGCTGGTGTACAACTGACCAATGACGCGCCGGAAGTTGAACCGGCGCAGCCCACGGCGGCATATCAGATGAGCCTGTTTCCTACGGAAGAGGAACAAATTGCGTATATCGACACAGCGGAGAGCGTTAATTCTACGCCCTCCGCTTTTTCCATGTTCATTTCGCAGGACGATATCGACTACATCCTGCGCACAGGCGGCAATGCGGATGATGCACGGATGAAAATTGTCGCAGAGTTCTCCAAGCAAAAGCCCATAGAGGATCGCGCGGCATTTCTCAAAAATCTCTACTACGGCGGCAATGGCCTGATTACGGAAAACGGCAGATTTTCTGCATGGTATGGCGACGACGGCATCCACATTGCAAACGGCGATGCGGCACGGCATCTCCGTTCTGCCCAGGTGATAAGCTGGGCGGACGCAGCAGATCGCATTGAGGCGCTTCTGGATGACGGTAAATTTGCCACCGATCTGGAAGTCACGGAAGCCCCACGCTATGAGCGGCTGGGTATTGCTGTGGATGTCTGGAATCTTTATCACGATTTCTCGGATGAAGCAAAATCGCTGGGGTATCTGTCCTGCTTGGGCAATATCCATAGCACCAGCTTTCCAGAGGAAACGGAGCGCCTGACGGATGATCTGCTGAATCCGGCGTTTCGGGAAAGGCTTCTGGCAGAACACAGAGTATTTCTTGGCGCATACCGTGAGAACCGGGAGCTTCTGCGTTTCCATTTCCACCGTCCGCAGGCGCTTCTTACACGTATGGAAGATCTGTCATTGCCGCGCAAAGAATATCACTCCGATATGGCGGCTGTTCCGAAGACGGGCCGGTTTATCACCGAAGATGAAATTGCTGCTTCTCTTGCAAACGGAAGCAGCTTTGAGGGTGGAAAGACCCGCATCTATGAGTTTTTCCAGACTCCGCACACGACAAAAGAGAGCGCTGATTTTCTGAAAAA
>ERZ779888.1338-NODE-1338-length-25009-cov-3.918931_pt1 | contig 25009 bp, 20 predicted proteins | sample MGYA00511245_ERZ779888 | MGnify/ENA primary metagenome ERZ779888 (study PRJEB29588, sample SAMEA2155255) | human gut metagenome | biome: human gut; feature: human-associated habitat; material: faeces | place: Denmark | collected 2008/2010 ...
ATTCCTGGCAAGGCGGAAGAACGGGGTAGCCGTAAGTCGGTACAACGAGTATTACGTCTGCCACTACTTTGGTAATGATGGTGACACAAGCATTTGTCGTTACCGTATTGCCTGCCGTGACGGCATTTTGCAGACCGACGACTACTACGGTAGCGTCTATCTGGGGTGCGATGACACCGTCTTGCGGAACTCTGAGAACTATATCCAAATCGAAGGACATACTCGACGTTCCGGTGATGGTTGCTCCCGCCGAATTTGTGCCGGTAACGGTAACGGGTGTGGTAACGGTATAACTTACGCGTGAGTTCGGCGTTCCGGCGATAGGAGTTACGACGAGTGAGGAAATCGTACTTGCTCCCGAACTGTTAATGCTAAGTACACCGGTTGCCGTTTCCGAACCGAAGTCAACCGTAAGCGTTGCGCTTACACTTCGTTGCTGCAGGCACGCGTCAAAAACCCTTTTCACTTCGATACACGTTTTTTCGCACGCGCTGCTTCCGGTACAACATAAAGCGGAAGAGTTAGAATTTCTGAAATTACAAGCCATTTTAATTCTCCCTTTATTTGATATCTACTACATTCTATGAACGCATTTTTCTCTTTGTGTAATCTCGCCCGTTCGAGAATTGTCTTTTTACGAGAATTATGATATTATATTGATATGAAAATTTATTCGATAAGCGATCTTCACTTAACGTCCGGCACGGACAAACCTATGGACATATTCGGAGAAAACTGGGTAGGTCACTGGGATAAAATCCGAGTTGACTGGAATCGTAAAGTCACCGACGAAGACGTCGTGCTTATTGCCGGCGACGTATCCTGGGGGATGAACACGGAACAAGCGATAACGGATTTACGAGAGATCGACGAACTTCCCGGGAAAAAAATTATAATCAGAGGTAACCACGATTACTGGTGGAGTACTTATAAAAAACTATGTGCGCTTGATCTTAAAAGCATAATTTTTATCCAAAACAATGCAAAAACCGTAGGAGAGTACGTCTTTTGCGGTACGAGAGGATGGACGGTTCCCGAAAAGAACGAACAAACCGAAGAAGATAAAAAAATATTCGACAGAGAACTTATTCGCTTAAAAATGTCGCTTGACGAGGCGCGCAAAATTGCCGACGGAAAAGAGATAATCGGACTGATCCATTATCCGCCGTTCAATTCGAAATTTGAAAAATCGCCTTTTTCCGACTTGTTTTCCGAGGCAGGCGTAAAAACGGTAGTTTACGGACACCTTCACGGTACGCACGTCCGTACAAAAGAAGGCGCAGTCAATATCGACGGCGTAAACTATTTTCTTACGAGTTGCGATTTTCTCGATTTCAAAATTTTTGAGTTAAAATGATCGACTAACGTTTGGTTATAAAACACACTTTAAGCCCGTTTCGAAAGAACGGGCTTTTTTTGCGCGTCAAGTGGTCGTCGGTGGAAACGAAATTCATTTGGTGGGAGAAAGTGGAAATAAAAACTAAAAAATATTTGTAAAATGGAAAAAAATTTAGAAAAGTGGTTGCAAGTGGAATAAAAGCGTGTTATACTAGGTTTACAATCACGATCAGAGGTGTATTGACTTTAGAAGGGAGTAGGAACGAAGATGTATTTCGGCGAGTACCGAGTCGCTCTTGACGACAAGGGAAGAATGAGAATACCGAACAAAATCAAGTCGCAACTCGGTAGCGACGGCGTTACTATATGCGCCGGAACCGACGGGTCGCTGTTTCTTATGACCGAAAAGCAATTTTCCGAAAGGATAGCAGAACTTGCGGAAGAAACTCTGTTCGGCGATTTTGCAAAGCAAAACGCACTGCGTATGTTCAGTTCGACCGTGTTTACCCCCGAAGAAGACGCACAGGGCAGATTTATACTCCCTGCGAAACTTCGCGAATATGCAAAGATTAACAAAAAAATGGTTTTTCTCGGCGCAATGAACAGGGTAGAAATTTGGTCGGAAGAAAAATACGACGAAGTGTACGGAATTGACAAACTCGATATCAACGGGGCGGTTCGCGCTCTGGGAATTTAACGATGGAGTACAGTCATTTTCCCGTCTTGTACGATGCGGTAATCGAAGGATTGGACGTAAAACCCGACGGAATATACGTTGACGGCACCCTAGGGGGCGGCGGACACAGTGCCGGGATACTTGAAAGGCTTACTACAGGCAGGCTGATTGCCAACGATCTGGACACGGCGGCTATAGAAAACGCAAAGCAACGTTTTGCTACGAAACTTGATAAAATTACCTTTTTTCACGACGATTACAAGAATCTTGCGGAAAATCTCGACGAAATCGGTGAGGACGAAGTAGACGGAATACTTCTTGATTTGGGCGTAAGTTCTTATCAACTCGATAATGCGGAACGCGGTTTTTCTTATATGAAGAACGCGAAACTCGATATGAGAATGAATCCGGAACAAAAGATATCGGCGTATGAAGTAATAAACGAGTATTCCGAAGACGAGTTGTCAAAAATACTTTTCGAGTACGGAGAAGAACGTTATGCGAGAAGAATCGCATCGTCGATAGTTAAGCAAAGAGAAATTTCGCCGATAGAAACGACTTTGCAACTTGCCGACATTGCTGCAAAAGCGTATCCGGCGAAAGACAGATATAAGTTCGGAAATCCTGCGAAAAGGACGTTTCAGGCAGTAAGAATAGAAGTAAACGGAGAATTGAGCGGTTTATACGATTTTATCTACAAAATCGCGCTCAGACTGAAAAAAGGCGGAAGAATGTGCGTAATTACGTTCCACTCGTTGGAGGACAGAATCGTAAAACGCGCGTTTGTAGAACTTGAAAAGGATTGCGTATGCGACAAGAGATTGCCGGTATGCGTATGCGGGAAAAGAAGAGAAGTAGAAATACTCACAAAAAAACCGATACTCGGTAGCACGGAGAGCGACGTAAACAAACGTTCGGAAAGCGCAAAACTGAGAATCGTAAAAAGGGTATAAAGGAGGGTGCAACAAAATGAACAACGATAAACTTACGGCTTTCGATAATTTTATTATCGGAAAAAATAAATACGTACCGCAAGTTCAAAACGATGAGAAAGTTTGTGACAATGCGGAAACGACGAATTTTTCGGCGTCTTATGCGCAATATCTTAAAGACCAACTCAGAAGAACGCAACCTTCGGAAGAAAGAGTCCTTACTCAGGAAGAGTTTGAAGTAATGGACGATGAAGAAACTCGCAAAAACCGTATGTGGAAAGCGCTCGGCGGAAAAGGAAGAGTCAGAGCGGAATCCGACGGAACGGCGGTAAAGAACGTGCAGTTCAAAAAGTTCGGCAAGATTTTGTTGTGCGCCTATGTCATTATTATGCTTTGTTTAGCATTAATAGTAATAGTGAAAACGACAGTGGGCGACAAGATAGAAAATGCCGACGCATCCGAAATTCCCCCTAAAACCGCTTCGCACATAGAAACGATGCAAGAAGAGGAAGAAGAAAAAGAGGAAAATTGGTTTGACAATCTCTGCGATTCACTGAAATAAGAAAAAGAGAGTGTGAAAACCCATTAAAACTTCACAATTCAGACTAAGGAAAAGATTATTAACGCTTGTGGTGTTGATAATCTTTTTATTTACGGCAATTTTCGCCAGACTAATTTATTTGCAGGTCGTCGAGAGTGAAAAGTTGCAGTTGAAGGCTTTGGACCAGTGGTCGAGAGACGTTCCTCTTACAGGGGAGCGCGGCGACGTTTACGACGTAAACGGAAGATTGCTTGCCGATACCGCTACTGTTTACACGGTGTACGTCCGTCCGAATTCCGTAAAAGACAAAGCGCGCACTGCACAAATTCTCTCGTCCGTTCTTTTGACCGACGAAAACAAATTATACGACAGAATAAATTCAAAAGTGAGCGAAGTAACGATTTCGAAGAACGTTACGAGCGAACAAATATCAAAAATATACGAAATGGATCCCGAAGGGGTGTATTATGCGCAAAACATTTCGAGAAAGTACGTTTACGGCGATTTTTCGTCAATGGTTTTGGGCTTTACAAACGTTGACGGAGTGGGGCAAACGGGAATCGAGTGTAAATACAACTCGTATCTGGCAGGTACGGACGGAAAAATTCTTACCGAAACCGACCTTGTCGGAAGAGAACTCGACACGAACACGACCTATTATATTAAAGGAAAAAAAGGAGCGGACGTTTATCTTACGCTCGATTATTCTTTGCAAACGTTCGTACAAAATGCCGTAACGGACGCATACGAAACACACGGAGCGAAAGCCGCGTCGTGCGTTATGCTGGACGTAAAAACGGGCGCGGTCGTTGCTATGGCGCAAGCGCCGTCGTTTGATCTGAACAACGTACCGAGAAACGATTTACCGACTTTAATGAGTCTTAGCAAAAACACAATCGTAAGCAACGTTTACGAACCGGGGTCTACTTTTAAGATTCTCACCGCCGCTATCGGACTGGAAAACGGAGTGGCGAGCAAAGAAAGAACGAGAGTTTTTTGTCCGGGATACCGTATTGTCGACGGCAAACGGATTAAATGTTGGCGCACGATCGGACACGGTTCACAGTCGTTTGCCGAAGGGGTACAAAATTCATGCAACTGTATGTTTATGGACATAGCGCTTAATCTCGGCAAAGACAAGTTGTATTCAGGGTTGAAATCTTTCGGCATTTGCGAAAAAACGGGAATAGATTGTATCGGCGAAGGTAGCGGACTTATGATAAACGAACAAACCGTTAAAAACGTGGATATGGCGAGAATGGGGTTCGGTCAGGCAGTCGCCGTAACCGCTATGGAACTGATTACTGCGGCAAATGCGGCAATTAACGGCGGAGAATTGTTAAAACCGTATATAGTCGACAAGGTTGTCAGCGACGGTAAAATCGTTTATAAAGGTGAAAAACATGTAAAAAGTCGCGTAATAAGCGAAAAAACGAGCGCAACAATGAGAGAAGTTCTCGAAGGAGTAGTTGCAAACGGCGGCGGTAAAAACGCAAGGGTGGAAGGAATTCGGATAGGTGGCAAAACCGGTACCGCGCAAAAATATTCGGAGAGCGGCGGTATTGCGTCCGGGAAATACGTATCCACTTTCGTTGGGTTCGCGCCTGCGGACGAACCGCAATATATTTTGTTGTTTATAGTGGACGAGCCGTCCAACGGGGCATATTACGGAAGTATCGTTGCCGCGCCGTATGCGGCGCAGATATTCGGACAAACTGCCGACTATAAAGGCTGGACGCGTAGCGGCGAAAATGCCGAGGAAGTTATTATTATGCCTGATTTAATCGGTTTGTCGGTATCCGAAGCGGATATGAAAATGCGCGAAATCGGATTATATTACGAATACTACGGAGAAGGCGAAAGCGGAGATAAAGTCGTGTATCAGGTTCCTGCCGCAGGGAGCGTTATCAATAAAAACAGTGTGGCATACATAGCCGTCGAGTAGGTGAAAAAATGAAAAAATTATCCGAAATATGCAAAAGATTACGAGTATGCGAAACCAACGTATCGATTGACTATGACGTAACGGGCATAACGACGGATTCGAGAACGGTCGAAAAGGGGAACGTTTTCGTGGTAACCGAAGGTAACGAGAAGTACGTAAAAGACGCATTTAACCGCGGAGCGGTTTGCGTTATAGCGGAAAAAGCGTACGAAGAGCCGTGCGTAAAAATCGAGTCGTTAAGAGAAGGATTATCCCTTGCTTGCAGTGATTTTTACGATAATCCCGAAAAGAAACTTAAAATCATAGGGGTAGTAGGTACGAACGGTAAAACGAGCGTAACCCATATTCTTAACGAAATATTCAAGCCTTATAAAAAAACAGCCGTAATCGGTACGTTAGGAATGTTCGTCGGAGAAGAAAAAATCGAAAATCCGATGACAACGCCCGATCCGCCTGTATTATATAAGGTTTTGGCAAAAGCGGCGGAAACAGGCGTAGAATACGTGTTTTGCGAGATAACAGCGCACGCAATTTTCTTTGAAAAAACGTACGGTTTGCGGTGTGAAATATGCGTTTTTACGAACGTAAGCCGCGATCATCTCGATTTTTTCAAAGATATGGATAATTACGCTAAAATAAAAAGGTCATTTTTCTGCAAACAAAACGTAAAAATAGGCGTAATAAACGCCGATGACGAGAACGGAAGAAAAATACTAAAAGAGAGCAATATCTGTAGCGTAAGTTACGGAATAGACGAGCCAAGCGACGTTTTTGCAATCGATATAAACAACGAAGGCGGATTAAAATTCATAGCAAACGCGTTTGACGATATAATTTACGCATCGACGCGTTTTGAAGGAAAATTTAACGTCTATAATATACTTGCCGCCATTAGCGTCGCTCGTCTCGTCGGGCTTTCTCCCAGAGATATTCAAACCCGACTTATGATGATGCCGTCGATAGAGGGGAGAGCGGAATTTATCTCGGATAAACCGAAAGTCGTAATCGATTTTGCGCACACGCCTGACGGATTAAGCAACGTGCTTCGTTCGCTTAAAGAAACAGCAAAAGGGAGAGTAATTGCCGTATTCGGTTGCGGTGGCAACAGAGATAAGGGTAAAAGACCGATTATGGCAAAAATAGGAACGGACGAGGCTGACTTTTGCGTCTTTACTTCGGACAATCCGAGATTTGAAAATCCGACGGACATTATATCGGATATGCTGTCAGGGCTTGACGAAGAAGACCTTGCGGAGCATAAGTTCATAGTCATCGAAAACAGGACCGAGGCGATTGATTTTGCGTTGAATTACGCTACAGACGACGATTGCGTCGTCGTATGCGGAAAAGGGGGAGAAGATTATATGGACATCAAAGGAAAAAAATATCCGTACAGCGATAAGAGCGTTTGTCTTGCGGCGTTGGAGAACAGAAATTGCCGTCGTTAGCGATTGCTTTTTTGACTGCTTTTTTCGTGGCAATGATAATCGCCGTGCCGTTTATCGCGTTGATGCGGAAAATAAAAGCGAAACAAACCATACTTTGTTACGTCGAGCAACATAAGCAAAAACAAGGCGTGCCTACTATGGGAGGCGTGATTTTTCTCGTTGCGGCGGCGGTCGCTTGTTTAATTTTTTGGAAAGGGCAACGCAGAGCGGCGGTTGTTGCGCTCGTCGTAACGGCGGTGTACGGCGGAGTGGGCGCGCTCGACGACGGGATTAAAATTTTGATGAAAAGAAATCTCGGATTAAAGGCGTACCAAAAAATAATATCGCAGTCGCTCATCGCTTTGCTTGCTACTTATTATTGTTACAAATCGGGGTACGTAGGAAGCGAGATCGTTCTGCCTATAGCGAATATAACCGTAAACTTGCGCTGGTGGTATCTTCCGCTCGGTTTCTTTATTTTTATTGCGACCACGAATTGCGTAAACCTTACCGACGGACTGGACGGACTAGCCGGGAGCACTGTCGCGGTGTATCTCGGTTTCGTAGGCGTTCTCGTTTTCCTTGCGTACAAAGACGCTATGAATTCGGGTCAGACTTTTTATGCGGAAGAATTATATAACGTTGCGATATTAGCGGCGGCGTTAATAGGCGGGATTTTTGGATTTTTGTGGCATAACTCGCATAAAGCAAGTATTTTTATGGGAGATACGGGTTCTCTCGCTTTAGGGGGAGCGTGCGCAATTTTACCTTTGCTTATAAAAAAACCGTTTCTTATTCCCGTTATCGGAATAGTATTCGTTTTGAGCGGAGCATCGGTAATTTTACAGGTTATGGTTTTCAAATTAAAAAAGAAAAGAGTTTTTTTGATGGCGCCTTTTCATCACCATCTCGAAATGAAGGGTTATAACGAGTCGAAAATCGTTGCGTTTTATTCGATAATTACCGTAGTTGCCGGCACGATCGGACTTATAATTTCTTATCCGACGACATAGATTATTACTAAACAAATTAAATCGATACGGAGGGAGAATGAACAACGTAAACGAGTTTGTAAATAAAAAAGTACTTGTTGCGGGAATGAAAGCAAGCGGAATAAGCGCGGCGACGCTTTTGAAAAGAGAAGGCGCGACCGTAATGTGTTACGACGACAAAATTCAGTCGCTTGCAGGGTTTGATTTTACCGCTTTACCCAACGAAGACGGGATAAAAAGTTATTATGCGGTTGTGGTGAGTCCGTCGATTCCGCCGAAACATCCGATAATCGTAAGGGCGAAACGAGCTGGGGTGCAAATTTTGGGAGAACTCGAACTCGGTTGCCGTTATCTCGATTGTCCGACCGTTATGGTAACCGGCACGAATGGAAAAACGACCGTCGTAACGATGATCGAAAAACTTCTTCAATCGGCAGGAATGAAGACCAAAGCGGTGGGGAACATCGGTTATCCCGTTTGTCAACTCGTGCTTGACGACGTAAAACCCGATTGCGCGGTTGTGGAAGTAAGCAGTTTTCAACTCGAATATGCGTCGGTAAAACCTCACGTCGCGGTTATACTGAATCTTGCCCCGGATCATATGGACAGATACGCTAAATACGAAGACTACGTCGCCACGAAACGCAAAATTTGCGAAAACCAAACGGAAAAAGACTTTTTGATTTTTAACAACGACGACGGAGCGGCAAGAAAATTCGTGCGGAGTACGAAAGCGAAAGGAATACCCGTCACGACGAACGGAAAGTTTGCGGAAGTATACATAAAAGACAATTATTTTATGTGCGGCGATAAGACGCTGTGTCCAGTAAGAGCCTGCAGGCTCAAAGGCGAACATAACAAATTCAATATGCTCGTAGCGTTAAACGTCGGCGCGCTTTTAGAATTAAACAGCGACCTTTTCCCGAACCTGATCCGAAGTTATTCTTTACTTCCTAACCGAATAGAATACGTAACGACGCTTGACGGTAAAAATTATTACAACGATTCTAAAGGAACGAATATTCACGCCTGCCGATACGCTATAGAAAGTCTGGAAGGAACGATAGGTCTGATTATGGGCGGAAGCGATAAAAACGAAGATTTTTGCGACTTTTTCGAAAATATCAGTCCTAAAGTAAAACAAGTGGCAATAACCGGCGGCAATGCAGAAAAAATATTCAATTCGGCAATGAAAATGGGTTTTTGCGAAGCGAGAATTTTCGAAACGCTGAAAAACGCGGTTAACTATCTCGCCGGTTGCGACGGAATCAACAACGTATTGCTTTCGCCGTGTTGTGCAAGTTTCGATAGGTATAGGAATTATGCGGAAAGAGGAGATAAGTTCAAAGAAGCGGTTTACGCCGTTAAACCTACGAATAGAGGGTAAATATTATTTAGCGATACCGATTATTGCCGTCTTACTGTCGGCAGTCGGTCTCGTCTTCATTTATTCCGCAAGTTGCTACGCCGCCGAGATAAATTACGGCGACAAGTTTTTTTACGTAAAAAAACAAGCGATTGCGCTTGCCGCTGGCGTTATTCTTATGATCGTCGGTTCGAGGATAAAAACCGAAGTTTTCATAAAGTTTAAGTGGGTGGTTTTCGTTTTAAGCGCGATACTGCTTGCGCTCGTTTTCATTCCCGGACTGGGTGTGTCGAGTTACGGCGCGACGAGATGGCTTAACTTAGGGTTTACGTCAATGCAACCGTCGGAAATAGCGAAGTTCGGGTTCGTAATTTTTTTAGCCGCTTTTATGAGCGAATATCCTCCCGTTTCGGTAAAAAACGCAATCGTTCCGTTACTTTCCGGGGGCGTAATTTGCGGACTTATTATGGCTGAACCTAATATGAGCATTACCGTCGTCGTAGGGTTGTCGCTTCTGGTGATGCTTTTTATAGGCGGATTCAACGGCAAACTTATGGCGGTGCTCGGCGTTTGCGTACTCGTTTTCGGAGTGTTGCTGATAGTTTTGGAACCCTACAGAATGGACAGGTTTACGGCGTTTCTCGACCCGTGGAAAAACCCGAAAGACGAGGGGTATCAACTTATTCAATCGTATTACGCAATCGGCTCGGGCGGTTTGTTCGGAGTGGGGATTTTTAACAGCAGACAAAAATTTTTGTTTTTGCCGTTTGCCGAAAGCGACTTCGTTTTTTCGGTTATAGGAGAAGAAACCGGTCTGTTCGGGTGCCTTGCGATAATGCTTTTGTTTCTTGCATACGTTTTGTGCGGAATAAAAATCGCAAGAAAAGCGGATACGCGGTATCATTCCTTGCTTGCCGCGGGACTGACTACGGTTACTGCGTTGCAGGCGATGATAAACTTTGCCGTGGTAAGCGGCTGCGTTCCGCCGACGGGCGTGCCTTTGCCGTTCGTAAGCGCGGGTGGAACGTCGCTCGTCACATTTACGTTCGTGAGCGGTCTGTTGTGGAACATAGCGCGTAACCATTCAAAATAAGGAGTCATAGTATGTAACAGATACGTTTTTTTGACGGTCCGTTGTATGGGAGGAAGTTTGGGAAAGTTTGTTATTGAAGGCGGTAAAAAACTCGTCGGAGAAGTAACCGTGCAGGGGGCCAAAAACGCGGCCTTGCCACTGCTTGCCGCTGCGGTTATGACAGACGAAAAAGTCACTATACATAACGTTCCCGACTTGCTCGACATAAAAAATATGCTAAAAATTTTACAAAATCAAGGCGTTTTCGTCGAAAAAAAAGGTAAAGATGTGACGGTGGTTGCAAAAGGAATGAATTCCGAAAGCATCGGGTACTCTTTGGCTAAAGAATTGAGAAGTTCGGTTTTTCTTCTCGGCGCGGTTTTGGCGAAGAAAAAAAGAGTGGTCGTCGCTTACCCCGGCGGATGCGATATCGGACTTCGCCCGATAGATATTCATCTGAAAGCGTTGCGCGATTTGTCGGTCAGGGTCGAAGAAAAAGCAGGTTACGTCTTTTGCGACGCAACCGAGATGAAGTGCGGAGAAGTTTGTCTGGATTATCCGAGTGTGGGCGCGACGGAAAACGTTATGCTTGCCGCAACCACGGTTAAGGGAAGAACGGTGATTTATAACGCGGCGAGAGAACCCGAGATCGTGGAACTGCAGAATTTTCTTAATTCGTCCGGCGCAAAGGTGAGCGGAGCGGGCACGCCGAAAATAACTGTTTACGGAACGGACGCTCTTTGCGGAGCGGATTATACGGTAATGCCCGACAGAATCGTTGCGGGAACGTACCTTATTTCGGTAGTGATGAACGGCGGCGAAGTCGCCTTAAAAGGGGTAAAAAGGGGACAACTTAACTCCTTGATAAGCAAACTGACGAAAAATTCTTGCAATATCGTCTGGGATAATGATATTATATATATAAAAGCGGACGGAAGGCCGAAAGCGACCGACTACGTGTCCACGCAGCCGTACCCCGGATTCCCGACCGATTTACAAGCGCCGTTCACCGCGTTGCAAACGGTTTCGAACGGAACTTGCGTACTTACGGAAAACATCTTTGAAAATCGTTTTCGCCACGTCCCGGAACTCAGAAAAATGGGTGCGGACATAATAATACGCGACAGAACGGCGGTGATTAAGGGTGTAAAAAATCTCGTAGGAGCGGAAGTTTACGCACAAGATCTCAGAGGCGGAGCGGCTTTGGTTCTTGCAGGACTTGCGGCAAAAGGAATTACGGTGGTAAACGACGTATATCATATTGACCGCGGATACGAAAATATAGAAACTAACTTTAAGAATATCGGAGCGAATATAACCAGGATATGAAGAAAGTCGCAGTTGCGATAACTATCGGATTAGTGCTAGTCGCATTGATAATAGCGTTCGGACAAGTGTTTACCGTGCGCTACATCGACGTAGAATTCGTCAATGCGGTAGTGACTGCGGATAAAAACGAGATTATAGACGCGACGGGAATAGATACCAACACGAACATTTTTATACTTGACGAGAAAAAAGTCAAGGCAAAAATACAAAACGCTTTCAGCGACAACGCGATTAAGGTTAACGACATAGTACGGGAATTTCCCAACAAAGTCACAATAAAAATAAGCGAAAGAACGCCTCTTTTCAAAATTAAAGCGGAAACAGAAGAAAAAGACGGATTCGTTACGGTCGACAGAAATTTCCAAAGGACTTACGTTTATTCCGAAGAAGAAATATCCCGTGAGCCGTTAATCGAAGTGAAAGGGTTCGTCGTGGAAGACACCTATCTTACGGACGAGTGTTACGCTTTAAGAGACGTAGCCAACGCTCTTATCGATTACGGATTTAACGAAGAAGCGATACCGTATCTCATAAAGACGATAGAGTTTACGGACGGTTCGGCGAAAATTACTTTGCGTTCGGACGAAGTTACGTTCGTTTTGACGAATTACGACGAGATAGAAGAGAAAATCAAACGCCTTTGCGGCGAATACGAAGCGACGGATTTTGCGGCGAGAAACGGCAAAATTTATACGGCGTAATAAATTTTTCGAGCAATTTTTATATATCCCTACATTGACTATTTTTTTTTTATAGTATATAATATTTTCGTTAAACGCAGATAAATCGGTCGGAGAAACGGTCGGATTGCGCTTAATTACGTTATTCGGAAAAGGTTATGGCAAAAGAGAAAAAATGCGTGCTTGAAATAGGTTCTTCCCGAGTGAAACTTACCGGCGTGGAAATCGTCAACGGTAACGCAGGGCGAAGTTTTTTTAAGACGTATAAACACAACGGAATAAAAAACAACTTTTTCGTTAATCCGGAGAAGTTGATGTCCGTAATAGAAAAAACTCTTGCCGAGTACGAAGACGCCGAAGGCGTTCAACTGAAAGACGCGTATCTCGTTTTGCCGCAAAAGTTTTTCCGTTTCAGCCACGATATAAGTTCTATCGCGATAAAGAACGGCGTGGTAAACAAGTTTGACGTAGCGGATATTATCGAGAGTTCTCTTAATGAGATCGAAGACTGCGAAAAACTAAAGTGCGTGCCGATCGCTTTCAAGGTTAAGGACGATTACGTAGATAACCCTATCGGACAAGAGTGTACAGAAATGTCTATGGTGTCCGTTTCGGAAGGTATTCTCGTACGGATAAACGAATTTTTTAACGATATATCGAAGCGACTCGGTATTAGGTTCGTATACGTTCCTACGATAGAACCGATGCTCGATAAACTTCAGAACGAACTTGCGACGAACAGAAGTTCTCGCGTGGCGATTTATTTCAGCGAAAACTACATCGACGTATGTTATTGCGAAATGAAAGCGGTTATCGCGGAAAAAACGATTGAAGTAGGTAATTCCGACTTTGTCGACGCTTTGGCGGAACTTAACAAAACGGACTACGATACGGCAAGAGAACTTCTCGGACATATAAACTTCAATCTTGACGGCGGTAAATACGTCGTTTCGGGCACCGAAACGCACGTTTTCGACGTCAATGAAGTTAATTCCGGGATAAAAAAACTTTATGCGTATCTTGCCGAAGAGATAAAAAAAGCGTTAACGGTAATGACAGGTGACGCCGTTTTGCCGATATACTGCGCAGGCGAAGAGATAGCGTGCGTAAGGGGAGCGGACGGACTGCTTACCGAAAAAATCGGAATGCCGGTATCCGTACTTACGCCCGATTCGTTACTATGGAATACCCCTGCGGATTACGTAATGGCAGGGCTTGTGGAAAAAATTACAGAAAAAGATTGATATACTTGGAGGAAGATAAAAATGGACTTCGATACGAGCGATATGAAAATAAAAATTATCGGTATAGGCGGCGGCGGATGTAACGCCGTAAAACGTTTGTCGAAAAGAAAAGAACAGTTCGGAGCGATTGACTTCTATGCGGCGAACACCGACGCTATGGCTTTGTCTGACACGATAGAAGAAGGACTTGACGTAAAAGCGATAAAACTCGGAGAAAAAAGCACGAAAGGCAACGGTGCGGGAGCAAAGCCCGAAGTAGGAAGAATTGCCACGGAAGAATCGAAAGCGGAAATCGAAGCGGCGATAGGCGACGCTAAACTTTTGTTTATCACCGCGGGTATGGGCGGCGGCACGGGTACCGGGGGCGCTCCGGTTATTGCGAAAATCGCAAGTGAAAAGCAAATTCTTACGATAGGCGTCGTTACTTTGCCGTTTGACTACGAAGGACCCGAAAAATATCACGTTGCGTCCGCAGGCATTGCGGAAATGCGCAAGTACGTCGATATTATGATCGTCGTTTCCAACCAGAAGGCTTTTGATTCCTGCGGTTCGAGCGCGCCTATGCACAATATTTTCGAGAAAGCGGACGAAGTGCTTGTAAACAGCATTAAAGGCATCACGGATATTATCGTCAACCATTCGCTCGTAAATCTCGATTTTGCGGACATATCGACCGTTATTCGCGGAAAGAAAACCGCGCATATCGGTCTCGGTTGCGCTACCGGTGAAAACAGAATGTTTAAGGCACTTCGTATGGCAAGCAACAACGAACTTCTCAATACGACTATCGAAGGTGCGAAAAACATTATAATTAACATCGTAGCCGACTACGAACTTAGTGGCGAAGAAGTTAATAAGGCGTTGTCGCTTATACCAAAGGTCGTTGCGGAAGACGCGAGAATTATTCACGGAATAGGTTTCGACAAGAATCTAAGACAGGAAGTTCACGTTACCATAATCGCAACCGGACTTGCCGACGACGAATACGAAGAAGACGAAGAAGCAAAAGAATTCGAGCGTCACGATCCCGACGAACTTATAGTCGGATTCAACGCAAGAGAAGCGGAAAAGAACGAGAACGCCGAAAAGCAGCCGAGCGAACAATCGGGCGGAGCGATAGAAAACTTACTGAAAAAACTTCAGGACAGACAATAACTTAATAAAAAATTAGAAGAACAAAGGCCGAAATCATTGAATTCGGTCTTTTTTTATGGTGAAAAATGACGGTTTATATAGAACAAGTGTTTGTAAGCAATTTTTTTATCGATTTTTTTATAGTTTTGCTTACCGTAGACATATTAAAATGCAAAACGAAAAAAATACGTGTTTTTCTGACGTCCGGTATAGGCGCGGCGGTAAGTTGTTTGGTTCCGGTTATTCCTTCGTTTGTCGTTCCGCTTAAAGCGGCGTGCTTAATCGTTCTTCCGTTTTTAATGAAAAAGCAAAAGTATGCAAAGGATTATTTTCTTACGGTGTCGGTTTTTACCGCAATAACGCTTGTTTTCGGCGGAGCGGCGTATTTGATTAAATGTAGCGTAAGATACGATATTTATTTGAAACTCGTATTCGGCGTGGTTCCGATACTTTTTTCTCTTTCGGGAATTATCGTTTTGTTTATCGTAGGCGAATTAAAAAAGAATTTACTTACGGAGAGAAGAAACAATGCAAAAGAAAAAGAAGTCGTTATTACGGACGAAAGCGGAGCAAGTTACGGCGGAATAGGGTTTTGGGACAGCGGAAACAGAATTTATGCGAATAATGGCGAACCGGTGACGGTGGTCAGCGAACGGATATATAATATGTTCTGCGGCGACGAAGAAAAAATTCCCGTAAGAACGGTTTCCGGAATTACCGATCTGAAAGCGAAACAAGCCGATTTGTTGATATATTCCGACAGCGGAAATAATATGATATATAAAACAAAAATTGCGTCCGCGCCATTTTGGGTAGGGAAAGAAGAAATAATATTGCACGCAGATATGTTGGAGGATAAATGAAAGAGTTTTTTAAGAGATTGTTTGCAAGAATTAAGCAGTTTTTTTGCGGGAAAGAGAATAGTTGCGATTACATAGTGTCTTTGCCTAGTCCGCTCGGCGAGAAAGAAGAGGCGGAGGCGATCGCATTTGCCGAAAAAGGGGACGAAGACGCAAGAAATACGCTTGTCGAACATAATCTCAGACTTGTCGTATACATAGCGAAACGTTTCGACAATACGGGAATCGACATAGAAGAACTTATTTCCGTAGGAACGTTAGGGTTAATTAAGGCGGTAAAAAGTTATAACAGCGAAAAGAATATAAAACTTGCTACGTTTGCGTCGAGATGTATAGAAAACGAAATACTTATGTATCTTAGAAAAACCGCTAAAATAAAAGCGGAAGTGAGTTTGGACGAGCCGCTTAACGTGGACTGGGAAGGGAATCAACTCGTTTTGAGCGACGTTTTGGGGACGGACAACGATATGATTTACCGCGACGCGGAAAGCAGGGTTGAAAGCGACATTTTAAGGGAATTGTTCGATAAACTTAGCGAAAGGGATCGCGCCATTGTCGGAATGAGATACGGACTATACGGAATTGAAGAAAAAACGCAGAAAGAAATTGCCGATATGATGAACATTTCTCAGTCTTATATAAGCAGGCTTGAAAAGAAGATTTTATCGAAGTTAAAAAAAGAATTCGTAAAATGTGAATAAAATTTTTTTGTCGGATAATACTACTTATACTCGGTCGAGCGATTACATAAGGAGGGCAAATGGCTCAAAAAGTTGTAATCACGGGAATAAGTACTTCCGATTTGCCGAAATACTCCGCAAAAGAAATCGACGATATGCTTAAAAAAATTAAAGGCGGAGATACGTCGCTTAGAGAAAAGTTTATCGAAGGAAATATGCGGCTCGTGCTGAGTATGGTTCAGCGTTTCAAAACGGACAAGGTATCCGGCGACGATTTGTTTCAGGTCGGAATGTTGGGACTGATTAAGTCGCTCGATAACTTTAACGTTAATCTTAACGTACGATTTTCCACTTATGCCGTGCCAATGATTTTAGGCGAAATGAAAAGATATATCAGGGAAAGTACGGCGTTAAAAGTGGGCAGGGGAATAAGAGATATTGCCTATCGTGCGATGAGCGCGCGGGAAAGAATGGAAAACGAGTATACTTGCGAAGTCGGGCTGGAGGAGATTGCCGCGGAAATATCCGTTCCTTATGCGGAAGTCGTGAGCGCGTTGGACGCGATAAGCGATCCCGTATCGATATACGATGCGGCGTTCGGCGACGAAGAAGACGGAATGCTCGTTCTGGATAAAATCAGCGATCCCGAAAGCGAAGAAGACAGAATGGAAAAAATATCTTTGCGTGAAGGTATAGAGCGCCTTCCGGAAAGAGAAAAAGCGGTAATAAGGCTGCGATATTATCAAGGTAAAACGCAAACCGAAATATCGAAAGAACTTTGTATGAGTCAGGCTCAGATAAGCCGACTGGAAAACAGCGCATTGAAATTGTTAAAATCCGCTTTTTAGAATAAAAAAGAAATACTCGGCATAGTTTTATAGTATGAACAATGCCGAGTATACTTTTTGTGAACTTAGAGAAAAAGAAGTCGTTAACGTAGCCGACGGCAAAAAACTCGGACGAATAACCGACGTTTCTTTTAATCAGAAAGGGCAACTTACCGGGTTAATCGTACCCGGAGAAAAAAATTTTTTGAAAAACATTACGGGTTCGGACAGTCTTTTTATCCCGTTTAATTGCGTGTTAAAGATCGGAAACGACGTAATTTTAGTTGATCTGAACAACAATCCGCCGCCTCCGCCGTCGGGTTTGCCGCCGTGTAGATGTTAGTTTAAGCATAGTTTTTGTACGCTTTGTTATTCGAACTTAAAAGTCTTTACAATTAGGTTATTTAAGGGTATAATGTAGAAAAAGAATTAGGAGCGAATGACAAATGAAGTGCATTTTTTGCGGTAATACGGATAGCAAGGTTGTTGATTCGCGCGTGAGCGAAGACGGAACGTCCATCAGACGCAGACGTGAATGTATCGCTTGCGGTAAGCGTTTTACCACTTACGAAAAAGTAGAAAGCACACCGATTTTGGTTATTAAAAACAACGGAAACAGACAAATGTTCGACCCGTCCAAAGTAAAAGCCGGGATAATTAAAGCGTGTGAAAAACGCCCTGTTCCTATGGCGGCGATAGACAAACTCGTCGAGGACATAGAACGCAGAGTACATAACACGCTTGCGCAGGAAGTGACGAGCAAAGATATCGGCAATATGGTTATGGAAGGATTAAAAGGGCTCGACGACGTAGCGTACGTTCGTTTTGCGTCCGTTCATCGCGAGTTTAAGGACATAAATATTTTGCTCGAAGAAATCGAACAGTTAGTGAAAGACAAAAAGAAGAATGAAAGTCAAGAGAATTAGTTATCACGGCAAGAATAAAAACGTCCTTAAAGTTTTAAGCGAAGAGTGCCCGAGTTTCGGGTATTCTTTTTTACGCAAAATACTTCGCAAATCCGACATCAAAATAAATTCTAAACGAATAAAAACCGATGAAATCGTAAAAGACGGCGATATCGTAGAATTTTATTATTCAGAAAACAATAAAAAACCAGAAATTATATATGAAGACGAAAATCTGATTGCTTTCTATAAACCTAAAAAAATACCCAGTCAAGGTGAAAATTCTTTTGAAGAACTCGTTAAGGAAGAATGCGGAAAAAATCTTATACTGTGTCATAGATTGGACACAAACACCGACGGATTGATATTTTTTGCTAAAAACGAGCGAGTTTTCGATGAAATCAAGCGTTTGTTTTCAATCGGCGCAATCGAAAAGCACTATTTAGCCGAAATCTACGGTTTTGTCAACAAGAAAGGCGAATACAAAGATTATTTATTCAAAGACAGCGTAAAGGGACGAGTTTTATTATCGGACAAGAAAGAAAAGGGTTATAAAGAAGCGATTTTGTTTTTTTCGCCGATTGCGGTACGAGAAAAGACCACTTTTCTCGACGTAACGCTCGTTACGGGAAGAACTCACCAGATCCGCGCGCAATTAGCGTATCACGGGTATCCGATAGTCGGAGACGGAAAATACGGTAAAGAATCGATAAACAACGAGTTTGGAAAGAGAACGCAGCAACTTACGGCATATAAAACGATTTTTCACGTTAGCGACGGTTTTTTGCAATATCTCGACGGCAAAGAAATCCGAATTAAAAAGGACTTTTTTTAACAACTTTCGATAAGTTTCGACATATATTATATAATATTGTCGGAGTAAAATGATTCTCGAAGGTTTTTTTGCGCTACTCAGCAACATACTTTTATTTACAGCAAAATTAGACAATTCAAATTCTTTTCCCAGACCGCTTTCGCCCGAAAAAGAGAAAGAATATTTAGAAAAATTCAAAAAAACAGGGGATTTAGAGGCGAGAAACGTTCTTGTTCGTCATAATTTACGGCTTGTTGTTTTTATTGCGAAAAAATACGTTAATTACCCTGACAACGACGAGTTGATATCCGTCGGAACGTTGGGGCTTATTAAGGCGATTAACACGTTCGACGGCGAGAAAGGTTCGCAACTTGCTACGTATGCAAGCAGGTGCATAGAAAACGAAATACTTATGACGATGCGAAATTATAAAAAGCGAGCCAACGACGTTTCGATCTACGGAAGTATCGGAAGGGATAAAGAAGGAAACGAACTTTCCATTATCGATATATTACAAACCGACGATGAAAGCGCATACGATAAAATCGACGAAGTTTTCGTAAGGAAATCTATTAAAAACTTAATGGAAAAATACCTTACCGATAGAGAAAGGAACATAATAACTCTTCGTTTTGGTCTTAACAGCGGAGAGGGAATGACGCAACAAAGCGTAGCGGACAGGCTCGGAATATCCCGTTCGTATATATCGAGAATCGAAAAGAAAGCGCTATCTAAATTAAAAAAAGGGATTGAAATTGAAAAACTGCAATTCTGATACTATTTGTATCCACGGCAACGAAAAAAGCCCCATAAAGGGGCGTTTTTTCGGTTAGTCTGTAAGCCGAGTTCTGTCGAGATCGGTCATCTGTCTAGGCGAATCGTTACCGAAACGCTCAAGCGATACGAAACGAGTCGGGCAAACTATACGTTTCAACTCTTGCATCGAGTGGGGTTTACACGGCCAATTTCGTTGCCGAACTGCCGGTGCGCTCTTACCGCACCTTTCCACCCTTACAGCAATGATTGCTGCGGTTTATTTCTGTTGCACTATCCTTAAAGTTACCTTCAGCGGGCGTTACCCGTCACCCTGCCCTGTGATGCTCGGACTTTCCTCATCAATGATGCGACCGATCAACTAACGAGAAACATTTTACCACTATTAATTTAATAAATCAAGCGAGTTTACCGAGTAAGAAAATGATAATAATTATTTTCAGAGGTTTGTTATGGTAGAAATGGTTATCGTTGTTGCTATGCTCTTAATTATGGTCGGGATTTCGGCTTATTTCGCGTTTCGTCCGTTGCCGGTAAACGAAAAAAGACGAATGAGCGCTCTGAAAAAAGAAGAACTCGTTGCTTTAATCAGAGAAAAATGTAAAGAGATGCGCGTTTGTCAAACGGGTGGGGAGGGTGTGTCCTGCGCCCGATTTTATAGCGATATGCTAAAAGTAAAACGCAGAATTACTCGTGTGGTTAAGGATAATTTACCGCTTAGCAATGCGGAAAAATGGTACTACGAAAACTTTTATATCGTATACAGATTTATTTTTTCCGGATGTAGCGATTTAAGCAAGTTGCCGCATTGCGAGAACGAGCCGAGGATATTAAAACTTGCTCGTTTGATAGTAGATAACTCCCTCGGAGAACTTGACGAAAACAGAATCAAATACGTTACCGAAAACGTGAAAGACGTTTTTAAGTTTACTTTCGGAGAAATCAGAGATTTTAACGTCGCTTTGGGAATTGCGCTGGTAGAACAAATTTATATTTTATCGCAAAGATTAAATTACGTTCTCGATTGTAAGGAGCAAGCCCGAAAAGGTCGTTTGAATAAAAACTATATAAATAAAGATGTTTATTTGTATCAACTGATACAAAATAAAGGTAGCAACGAAACGCTTTCGGAGTCGTTACGAAAAGCGGGAGTAGACAAAAATAAGGTAATAAACGGTTATAACTTCGTTATGATGCGAAATACGAAGATGGCGGAAACGCTTTTTTGCGCACTGGGAAAAGTAGAACTTCTTTTTCCTATTGCTTCCGCGATAAACCTTTTGGGTGCGTATAACGTAATCGGCGAGAAAATCGATATAAAAAACGTATCCATAGATACGCTTTGCGATTATTTTTCTATAATCGAAAAAATATCGCGTAGGCGAAACGTAAGCGAAACTTACACGGCGGAAAAACTTCTGGAACTGTCGTCGTTGAACGATTGCGATATTTCCGTAATTTTATTCGATCATTCTTTTTCTTTCTCGAGATTTGTTTCCGATAATAAAAGAAGGATCTTTAAGCGTAGAAAAAACTTCGGCGCAACTATATACGGATTAGGCATTTTTGTCGTGTCTTTGTGCTTATCGGTGATTTCGGGCGTCATTTTACGCAGCGTCGTTTTCGGAATTTTTTCATTTATTCCTTTTTTCTTTTTTGTCGAAAATTTAACGGATTACTTGTTGTCGCATTTGAAAGTCGGCGTAAATACTCCGTCTATGAACTTTGAAAAAGTGCCTTACGATCAATCTGCCTTGATTGTCGTAAGCGAATACGTTTCCGGGATAGAACAACTTAAAAAGAGCGTTTTTCACGCCGAAACGTTGCTATCTGGCAATTTTGACTCAAACGTATCGGTGGGGATATTGATTGATACGCCGTCGGATACCGTTCCCGTAACCGATTTGGATCGAGAGATAATCGATTATCTATCGAAAAAAGATTTTCCGAAGAATTTATATTTTTACGTAAGGAAAAAAAGTTACTTAAAGAAAAAGTTCGTTGCAAAAGAAAGAAAACGCGGAGCCTTGATGGCGCTTGTAAAATATTTGGTGACGAAAGAAAGTTTTGAATTTTTGTTTGTTTCGGACAATGGCGGCATTAGTCCGGAATACTTAATGACTTTGGACGCGGACAATACCGTTTTACCCGGAGAGGCGATAAGACTTGTAAATATGATGTCGCACCCGTATAATTCGCGTTACGATATCCTTACGCTTCAGGGTAGAACAAACCTTTACTCGTTAAAAAATTTGTTCACTCTTCGTTACGCCGACGAGGGCGGGTTTGAAGAGTATCCGAATTTCAGCGGTTTTTATTATAAACTGTTTAAGTCCGACGTGTATTGCGGAAAGGGGATTATACGCACGGATAGGTTGTATAACGAACTCGAAGAAATTTTTCCGAGAGAAAAGATTTTATCTCACGATATAATTGAAGGAAGTATTTTGAAAACGGGTAGCGGCGGAACTTGTTTTGAAGACGCGCCTGAAAATTTTATTTCCGATAGAGAAAGGAAAAAACGTTGGATGCGCGGAGATATTCAACTTTTGCCGTTTGTTTTCGGGGTATGGAAAAACGAAGAAAAGAAGAAACACAAGCGTAAAATATCGTCTTTGGGGCGATTTATTATGTTAAAAAACGTTTTTCACACATTGAAGGACACTTGTTTGCTCGTCTTGTTTTTGTTGGGAATATGCACGAATTCTACACTTTTTTTGTGTGCGACGGGTTTGTTTGTTTTACCGTACTTCGTAAATCAAATTAAAATACTAAGAAGATGGATTTGCGGCGATAAAATTACGTCCATACTGACGAAATCTGTAAAAAATCTTTTGCATATGGCTGAAGACTTTTGTCTTATGGGTTATTATGCGATAGATAATCTTTGCGTAATATGCACGACTCTGTTTAGAATGTGTTCGAAAAGAAACTTGCTCGAATGGAAAACGTTTTATTCTTCACAGGCATCGCGTAATTTTTCGTCATATATAAGACTTATTGCCGTTCCTACTTTGGCATTAACGGTAATATCTGCGATAATTTTTTCTTTAAGCATTAACGTGTTGCCTTGTGTTATTTATATTTTTTCGATGTTTTTAGCGTTTGATATATTATATATCTTATCTAAAATCGACTTGAAAAATAAAGATATATCGGAAAACGAGAAAGAAAAACTTAAAGAACTCGCCGTAAAAACTTACAAATATTTTTGTTTTATGAGAAATAGTAACGGATTGATCGCGGATAACTTTCAGGTAAAGCCTTATAAAGGTCAATCAAAATATACTTCGCCGACCGATATTGCTTTCAGTATTTTAGCGGAAGTATGTGCTTTTTGCTTGGAAATGATTTCATTTGAAGAGTGTGTTTTTAACGTAAAAGATATAATTATCGGTTTGTCGTCGTTAAAAAAATGGTACGGTAATTTTTATAATTGGTATAAAATAGCAGACGGAGAACCGGCAAATAAATTCGTTTCCAGCGTAGATAACGGAAATCTTGCTGCAGTGCTTTTACTCACACAACGATTTTTTAAGGAAAGAGGGGAGAGCGTCGTTTCCTCCGAACTCGAATTGTTGCTCGTCGGAATGAGGCTCGATAAGTTATTTGACAAAAACAGAAAACTTTTTTATATCGGATTTGACGGTAAAAATTATTGCGGTCACTACGATTTACTTGCGTCCGAGTCAAGAATATTAAGCGTTATTTACGTTGCGCTATACCACGATTATTCACACTTTTTAACTTTGAAAAAGGATTTTTCCGGCATAGGGAACAACGTGTTGCTTAGTTGGAGCGGCACGATGTTTGAAATGCTTATGCCCGAAATATTTTTTGCTCCGCCGTATTTTTCGGCGTTGTATTACAGTGAAAAATACACTGTAAAAAAACAAAGGAAGGAGAAGATAAAAAGCGTTTGGGGAATAAGCGAGAGCGGATATTACGCGTTTGACGACGATATGCTTTATCAATACTCGGCTTTCGGAATAAAGAGCCTTGCGCTTAACGCCATAAGCGATTCGACGGTGATTACGCCGTATTCCTCGGTTTTGGGATTAAGATTTTATCCGCGTAGCGTCGTAAGCGATATCGAAGAATTTAAAAAGGAAGGTTGTTCTTTCGAATACGGAATGTTCGAGGCAATAGATTTTACGAGGGGAAAACAGATCGTTTGCTCGGCAATGTCGCATCATCAAGGTATGATTTTGGCGTCTGTTACGAACTTTTTAAAGGATAATATTCTGCAAAAAACAATGAAAAATGCTCCGAATGTCGCTTCTTGTATGGAATATTTTAACGAGAAGCGTCCGGAACGAAGATATTACGCGAAAACGAACAAAAAGAGAGAAAAATATGCATATTCTGACATCAACTATTCTAAAAATGTAAATAAAATAGAACAATACTACCATTCTGCGGTCTTATCCGATGCTCAATATTCGATAATTTGCAATTCTTTGGGCGGCGGTTTTTCGAGAATAGATAATATTTTGATAAACAAAAATACGAGCGTATACGAAGAAAACAACGGTATGTTTTTCTTTGCGTCGCCCGACGGGAAAGAATGGAAGTCGCCTACCTATTTGCCTTTCGCCGACGAAAAAACCGAGTATGGTTTTTCTTATTCGACAAAGGAAATAATTTATCGATCGGATAAGGGATTAACCGAGAACGTAACTATACTCCCTATGCTTAATTGTGAAGTCAGGAAGTTCGGAGCGGAAGAAAAATATAAATTCGTCGCGTTTTACTTTGACGTTTGCGCCGACGCATCAGACGCTTACGACTCTCACCCTGCTTTCAGAAATTTGTTCATATCCATTAAGCAGATTTCCGAGGATACGATCGTCGTCGAAAAGAGATTTCCGGGAGAGCGAGATCGAGAACTGTTTATAGGCGTAAAAGTAATCGGCTTAGATAAAGTTCGTTGGGAATGTAATAAAGCGAATTTTATAGGAAGAGGAAACGGTTTGAGGAAAGCGCGCTACTTTTTTGAATCGGATAATAATTCCGATTATCCGTCTTTAGGCGACGTGTTGTATCCGTGCGTAGGTTTTAAGGGGGAATTTTCGAACGCTAAAAATGAATGTATCGTAGTTCTGGCTGTCGGTTCCGACGAGAATTCGATTAAGCAAAATCTATCCGAATTTTCCGAAGACGTTTATAATTACGCACTACAATCCGAGCAAAGAATTTCTTTCGAAGAAAAGTTCAACGATTTATCGGGTGACGTGATTTATGCTTTACCCGATAAATCTACGATGATAAATATATTGGAAAGCGGCAAAATCTGTAAGTATAAAAATTTCACGAACGGCAAAAAAGTGATAACGTTTGATTTTGACGAAAATAATCCGGAAAAGATAAACGGATTAGTAGAAATTTACAACGATTTTCGTATTATCGGTTTTCCGATAAAAATAGCGATTTATACGCAAAAAGAATTATCGGATAATCTTAAAAAATATAT
>ERZ779888.1343-NODE-1343-length-24939-cov-7.867626_pt1 | contig 24939 bp, 15 predicted proteins | sample MGYA00511245_ERZ779888 | MGnify/ENA primary metagenome ERZ779888 (study PRJEB29588, sample SAMEA2155255) | human gut metagenome | biome: human gut; feature: human-associated habitat; material: faeces | place: Denmark | collected 2008/2010 ...
CCCCAGCCGATAAAGCGGCTGACAAAACTGACCAATGTGCCGATATGCGGCGCAATCAACAGCGAAAGCCCGCCTCCCACAAAAACCGTAACAAAAGGCGTCACCAAAATGTCCACTTTGGTTTCCTTGGAAACCGCTTTGCCGCACTCCACGGCCACCACGGTAATCAGCAACACCGCAAGCGGTCCGCCCGCGCCGCCCAGCGCGTTGGCCGCGTGTCCCACGGCGGCCGCCGAAAAGAGCACAAAAGCCGGAGCTTTCAGCGCATAGGCAATGGCGATTGCCATGGCCGCGCCGGAGGCGGCCTGCGCGTACCCGCCGATGGTGGCAAAAAACGCAAAACCGGGAATCAGCCCGATGGCCTTAAAGATCGTCCCGATTAAAAGAGAGCCGAAAAGACCCAGCGCCATAGCGCCCAATGCGTCAATCCCGTATCGCTTGGCTGAAAATTCAATGTCCTTGCGTGCAAGAAAGCGCCGGAACGCGTTTGGCTTTTTTTCCTGTTGGTTGGTTTCGTTCGTCATTTCTCAAATTCTCCTCCCGGATTTTTTCGCAACCGCGATTGCATCATTTCATAAAGCGGAGAAGCCGCGGCGGCACTGACTTCTTCTTCGCCCCGTGTGGCCATAATGCCCGTATAGCCGGTATCCGAAAGCACAAAATGCTCCAGGAGCGGAATTTCCATCAGCGACAGCGCCTGAGAGAGTTTCCGCGTTACCCTCAGATCCTCCGCGGAGGGAATGGCCAATCCGCCCGGGTGATTGTGTGCCAACACGACCGCTGCAGCGTGTTTGGTATAGGCCCGTTCGGCAATCCGGCGAACCGAAAGCGATACGCCGCCCACGTCTCCCTCGCTGATCAAAAAACAGTCAAGCAAATGCATCCCGTTGTCGAAAAGCAGGAGATAGGCCTGCTCGGTGTGCAACCCGAGAAACCGCGGCCACAAAAAAGACACGATCTTTTCCGGCGTGTCAAACACGTCGGATTTTCCTTCCTCCGGTTGCAGTTTTCCGATGGTATATCGTTTGGCTGTTTCTCCCAAAAGCGAGAGATAAACCGCCGTGCTCTCTCCGACGCCCGACATTCCGGAAAGCCGGTCGCGTCCGGCCTCCAGAACAGCGCCCAGCGATCCGAAATTCTCGATGAGCTCATGGGCCAACTCGTTGGTGTCCCGGCGGGGCTGGATGTAATAAAGCAGCATTTCAAGGATCTCGTGATCGGCAAACCCGTTCGGATCGGCACAAAAGCGCGCCCGCATCCGCTCCCGGTGTCCGTCGTGTAACCGGGGCTTTTTCTCCAATGTCCACACCTCCTCCAAGCTTTAACAAGCAATTCTTTTTCATTATATCACACATCCCGCAAAAATTCTATACTTTTCTGTTTTTTTCAAAAAAGAAAAAACTGCTCTTGCGGGAATCGGAGAAATATGGTAAAATAAAAGCAGAATAAAAACAAGGAGTCCGCCAATGGATATTGAAAAACTTTTAAAAAGCCTGACTCTTGAAGAAAAACTGGGACAGTTGACCCAGTTAAACGCCGTTTTCTTCAAAGAAGATACCGCCGCCGATATCACCGGCCCGATCTCTCAGATGAATCTGACGCCGGAGGATGTGCTCCGGGTCGGCTCCACGCTCAATTTTATCGGCGCGGCGACTATGCGGGAAATCCAAGCCCGCGTCCTGAAAGAAGGCGCGCACCACATTCCGCTTCTTTTCATGCAGGATGTCATTCACGGTTATCGCACCATTTATCCCATCCCGCTCGGTATGGGCTGTTCCTTTGATCCGGCCCTTCTTCGGGACTGCGCGCGGATGTCGGCCGTGGAGGCCGCCGTCAGCGGCGTTCATGTCACTTTCGGACCGATGCTGGATCTGGTGCGCGACGCCCGCTGGGGACGGGTGATGGAATCCACCGGCGAGGATCCGGTGCTCAACGCGCGCCTTGGAAAAGCCGCCATCGAAGGCTATCAGGGCGATTTCTCCGATCCTTACAATATCGCCACCTGCGTCAAGCATTTTGCCGCTTACGGTGCGCCGGAAGGCGGACGGGATTATAACGCCGTGGATATGTCCGTGCGCCAACTGAGAGAAAATTATCTGCCGGGTTACAAGGCGGGCGTGGAAGCGGGCGCGGATTTTGTCATGCCTTCTTTCAACGCGCTTTCCGGCCGTCCCAGTTCCGGTTGCGAATGGCTGCTCCGGGATATTCTCCGGAAAGAATGGGGCTTTTCCGGCGTGGTCATCAGCGATTACAACGCCATGGGCGAACTTATTGATCACGGCGTGGCCGAAAACGGAAAAGAAGCCGCCGACATGGCTTTCCGCGCCGGGTGTGAACTGGAAATGATGTCGGTCACGCTCTACAAAAACGCCAAAGAATTGCTTGACGAGGGGAAACTCTCCATGGAAGAGATTGATGAGGCCGTGCGCCGCGTCCTGCGCGTCAAAGAGAAACTGGGCCTCTTTGAAAACCCCTACCGCATGGCAGACGAAGAAGAGGAAAAGAAAATCCACCTTTGCCCCGCGCATCGGGAACTGGCCAGAAAAGCCGCCCGGGAAAGCGCCGTGCTCCTTTCCAACAACGGCGTGTTGCCGTTCTCCGAAAAAGCCGGAAAAGTGGCCGTCATCGGCCCGTTTGCGACTGAAAAGGGCATCAAGGGCTTCTGGGCCTGCGCCGGCCGAGACGAGGACTGTGTGACGGTGGAAGAGGGCATCCGCGCCCTTTTGCCCACGGCTGAGGTTCTCACTGCGCCGGGCTGTTCCCGCGAACTGATGGAAAAAGACACCTCCGGCGTGGCGGCGGCGGCAGATCTTGCGGCCACGGCCGATGCCGTTGTGCTTTGCCTGGGCGAATATCAGCAGTGCTCCGGCGAAGGCAACAGCCGCGCCGACCTCACGCTTTCCCCCGCGCAGATGGCTCTGGCGCGTGCCGTTGTGGAAAAAAATCCGAACACGGCGGTGGTGCTCTTTACTGGTCGGCCGCTGGCACTGGCCGAACTTTCGGAGTTTGCCCCGGCCATCCTTTGTATGTGGCAACCCGGCACGGAAGGCGGCGCGGCCGCCGCCGAACTGCTCTTCGGCAAAGCCAACCCCTGTGGAAAACTCTCCATGTCCTTCCCCTGGTGCACCGGTCAGGTTCCGGTCTATTACAGCCATACCCGCACCGGGCGCCCCACAAAGAACCCCAAGGAGATCAGCAAAAAGACCTATTCCGCGCGTTACCAGGACGCCCCGACCGATCCGCTTTATGTCTTCGGCCACGGCCTTTCCTATACGACCTTTGAATACGGAAAACCGCAGCTTTCCTCTGAAATTCTGCGTCCGGGCGCGCCTATCCGCGTATCGGTCACGGTCAGAAATACCGGCTCGCGCGCAGGGAAAGAGATCGTGCAGCTCTATACGCATGATCTGTTTGCCAGCACCGTCCGCCCCCTGCGGGAACTGAAGGACTTCCTCAAGATCGAACTTCAGCCGGGCGAAGAGCAATGCGTGGTTTTCACCCTGACCGAAGAAGAACTCCGCTTTGAGACCTACGACCACGGTTTTGACAGCGAAGCGGGCGATTTTGAATTAAGCATCGGCCCGGACAGCGACTGCGCCAATACCGTCTCTTTCCGGCTGGAAAAATGAGCGTGCACCCTTTTTGCCGCATTTTTCAGGCGGTACGGGCTCTTTTTCTCCGGATCTGCCGAAAAGCACCGCCCCGGACGCTTTCCGGGGAAGGATGCCTTGGAGAACTGCCGTCCCTGCTTGAAAAGAAGGGGATTCGGCGCCCCCTTCTTCTGACCACGGCCGGCACCCTGCGCCGCGGTGCGGCCGAACCCTTTCTTTCCGGATGCCGGGAAAAAGGAATCCCGGTCTCGGTTTTTGACGCCGTCACACCCGATCCGACCGAGGAAGAAGTTCTTCTTGGCGAGGCCCGCTACCGGGAGGACTGTTGCGACGCGCTCGTGGCGCTGGGCGGCGGTTCGGTCCTTGACTGTGCCAAAGCGGTCGGCGCGCGATTGGCCCGCCCCGGAAAACCGCTTATAAAAATGTGCGGCGTTTTGCGGGTCCGGCGGCGATTGCCTTTGCTTTTTGCCGTCCCAACCACGGCCGGAACAGGTTCGGAGGTCACGGCCGCCGCCGTTCTTACTTTCCGGGATGAAAAAACCGGCGCACACAAAAAAGCTGCTGTCAGCGACTTTTGCCTGATTCCGAAGGTGGCCGTGCTTGATCCCGCGCTCACCGCCACGCTCCCGCCTTTGAGGACAGCCGAATGTGGCATGGACGCACTCACGCACGCCATAGAAGCCTACACCAACCGCTTTGCCTCCTCTTATGTGAAAAAAACGGCCGAAAAGGCCGTCTCTCTGATTTTCAAAAATCTCCCCGCCGCCGTAAAAAATCCGGCAGATCCTGTGGCTGGCGCGGCCATGCTCTCGGCCGCCTATCTTTCCGGGCTGGCCTTTACCAACAACTTTGTAGGGACGGTCCACGCACTGGCTCACGCCATTGGCGGGATTTACGGCGTCCCGCACGGTCGGGCCTGTGCGGTTCTGCTTGTGCCGGTCTTCCGCGCTTACGGAAAACCGGCCGAGCAAAAACTGGCCGCGCTCTCCCGCGCGGCGGGGATTTCCGGCAAAAAGACCCCCGCTCCGGCGGCCGCCGAAGCTTTCCTTTCGGAGATTGAAAAACGAAACCGTTCTTTCGGAATCCCCGCCGTCTTTCCGGAACTCCGTCCGGAGGATTTCGGGGAAATTATTTCCCGCGCTCAAAAAGAAACTTTCCCCGCCTATCCCGTACCGGTCTTTTTGGACAGGAACGCTCTTTTTCACATTCTGTCTCTTGTCTGTCCGGCCGTTTCATAAAAAATCCCCCGCCTTGGAGCGGGGGATTTTTCTTTACTTTTTCACTTCATAACCGGCCGCTTCCACAGCCTTCTCAAGTGCCTCGCGGGGAGCGCCTTCATGCAGGACGGTCACATGGCCGCCCTCCAGTTCGATCGTCACTTCCTTCACGCCGGGCACGGCTTCCAGCGCTTTTTTCACATGAGCCACGCAATGCGCGCACATCATGCCCTGCACGGTCAGTTCTTCTTTTTTCAGTTCTTTCTTTTTAAAAAGCATTTTTTCTTTCTCCTTTGTTTCCTGTTCTTTTCTTTCTTTTTCGGATTCCTTCAGGCAAGGGGGGACGAAACGCGAGAGCCGCAGGGCATTGAGCACCACAAAAACCGAGGAAAAACTCATGCAAAGCGAGGCGATCATCGGCGTCAGCAACAACCGCGGATAAAGCACGCCCGCCGCCAGCGGAATGCACAGGGCGTTATAAAAAAGCGCCCAGAAAAGGTTCTCAAGAATGTTCCGCTTGGTGGCCCGCCCCAGTTCAATGGCCGCCGCCGCGCCGAAAAGCGAATTGCCCGAAAGCACCACATCCGCCGAAGAGAGCGCTACCTCCGTCCCGGCGCCGATGGCCATTCCGACATCCGCTCCGGCCAGCGCCGGGGCGTCGTTAATTCCGTCTCCTACCATGGCGACCATGCCTTCCCGTCGGTATTCGGCAATCAGTTTTTCCTTGTCGGCCGGCAACAGTCCCGCCCGGTATTCGGAGATACCGGCCTCTTTTGCCACGGCCGCCGCCGTTCCTTCGTTGTCTCCGGTCAGCATCACGGTGCGAACGCCCAACCGCGTCAGTTCCTTTACGGCCGCCTTCGAATCTTCCCGCAGGCTGTCCGCCACTGCGTAAAGCCCCAGAATCCGATCTCCCTTAGAGACAAAAACCAGGCTTTTCCCGTCCCGTTCCAACCGGTCGGCCGCTTCGCTTGCTTCTTTTGTCAGGGCGGGAGCCCCGTTTTCGCCCGAAAACAGCGCTCTGCCGCCCGCAAAGACCTTTTCTCCGTCCGGATGACTGCCGCAAAGACCAAGCCCCGCAAGAGAGCGGAAATCGGCAACAGGGACGGTTCTCTTTGCAAGGTCGGACAGCGGCTGTGCCACCGGATGTGCAGAATGTTTTTCAAGCGAGGAAAGAACACAGTCGGCTTCTTCTCCGTCTCCCTCAAAGATCACCCGGTCGGAAAGCGCCATTTTTCCTTTTGTCAGCGTGCCGGTCTTGTCTGTCAGCAAAATTTTCACCCCGGCCACTGTTTCCAGCGCCTCCGCGCTTTTATAAAGAATTCCGTATCGCGCCCCCCGGCCGCTTCCGACGGTAATGGCGGTGGGCGTGGCCAATCCGAGCGCACAGGGGCAGGAAATCACCAGCACCGACACGGCCGTGCGGAAAGCCAGCGGCGGATTTTTGAAGAAGATCAGCCAAACGGCGGCTGTCAACAGGGAAATCCCAAGCACCGCCGGCACAAAGACCGCGCTCACCTTGTCGGCCAATCTGGCCGCCGGCGCTTTGGCAGAAGCGGTTTCCTCCAACAACGCGGCGATCCGGCGAAGCGTGCTTTCCTCGCCAACCCGCCGGACGCGTACGCAAAGCGCCCCTTCGCAAAGAATCGTGGCGCCCGAAACCATTGCGCCGGCCGTCACCTCCCGCGGCATGGATTCACCCGTCAGCATGGCCTCGTTCACACTGCCTTCTCCACTCTCCACCACACCGTCCGCCGGGATCTTTTCTCCGGCAAAAACCTCGACCAGATCCGAGACGGCGAGATCTGCCAACGGCAGGATCTCTCTTTTTTCCCCGCGTATTACCCGCGCGGTCTGCGGCTCTTCCGAAAGCAGCGCCCGGACCGCCCCGGAAGCTTTGTTGCGGGCCCGGCCTTCCAGATATTTTCCGACCGAGACCAGCGTCAGAATCATTGCGGCCGATTCCAGATACAGTTCGTGCAGATACCGATGAACGATTTCGTGATTGCCTGTCCCGGCCCCGATAAAAATCATTACCCCGGCAAAAAGTCCGTAAAGAAGAGAAGCACCCGAACCCAATGCCACCAAGGAGTCCATATTGGGCGCGCCGTGGAAAAGCGCCGAAAAACCGGAACGGTAAAAATGACGCTCCAGAAAGACCACCGAAAGGGTCAAAACAAACTGAAGGAGAAAAAATGCGCACGGATACCGCGCGGCATCCAGAATAAACGGTGCCTTGATCGGGGTCATATGCCACATGGCGGCTATCATCAGCAGAGCCGTCAGCACAATGGAGAGAACGAGGCGGTTTCGCGCGCGCTTTTTTTCTTTTTTCTCCTCGGCTTCATCGGTTTCCCCGTTCCGGGCAAGACCGTATCCGGCCCGGCGCAGGGCCTGTTGCAGTTTTTTAAAAAGCGCTGTTTCCTCACAGTCATCCGGCGCCGTAATCGTCAGATTGCCCGAAAGCAGACTGACCGTAAAGGGCATGGAATCGGGAAGCGTACCGCGCACCGCGCATTCCACATGCGACACGCAGGAAGCGCAGGACATTCCTTTCACCGCAAAAATGATTTTTTTCATCGGATTTCCTCCTTCAAGGCGCAAAAAACAAGGATTTTTTTCCTTGTTTTCCGGTCTTATCCGTGCTTAGTATACCCCTCCCCTTAAAAAAAATCAAGATTCTCCCGGCAGTTAGCGACGGCTAAAAGTAAATTTTTTGTGAAATCCTACCTTTAAATTTATCGTGCGCGCGTTTTTATCTTGTAATTTATATTTTATTATGTTATAATAGAGAAAACTATTTTTTGTCTGACGAGAGGAGAACGGTGTATGCCCTGTCCAAAAGAGATCACCAATCTGTGGGAGTTGGTCAAGGAGAGTCTGCGGGGCGAAATGGCAACCACGGTTTTTGATCTTTGGTATGCCGGACTGAAACCGGAAGACTATAATCCCGACACCGGCGAATTGGTTTTTTTGGCCGATTCCGCTTTCAAAGCCGACATTCTCACCAAAAAACATAAAGAAAAAATCGAAGAGCGGTTCCTGTCGGTTACCGGGCTGGAAGTAAAGGTTTCTTTTTATTCCGACGCACCGGCCTCGCCGGCTGTAAAAAAAGAAAATCCTTTGTCCGCCCCCATTGAGGACGGCGCCGAAAAAGCACAGCGTTCCCGCTATACCTTTGATAATTTCATCATCGGAGAATCCAATAAATTTGCCCGCGCCGCCTGTTACAAAGTGGCGCAGAACCCTTCGCTGGAATGGAACCCGCTCTTTATTCACGGACCCAGCGGGGTGGGAAAAACGCATCTGATGTATGCGGTCATCAACGAAATGCTCCGCAAACAGCCCAATCTCAAGGTCATTTACACCAAGGGAGACGAATTTATCAATTATATGATTGACTGCCTGTCCCATCAGGCCATGTCGGATTTTCGGGACCGTTACCGTTCCTGTGATGTGCTTCTGGTGGATGATATTCAGTTCATTGCCGGCAAAGTGGCCACGCAGGAGGAATTTTTTCACACTTTCCAGTCCCTTTTTGAAGACGGAAAACAGATTATCCTCGCCTCCGACCGGCCGCCGCGGGATATCAACCCGCTGGAAGAACGGCTCCGTTCGCGTTTTGAACAGGGACTTCTGGCCGATATCAATCCGCCAGATCTGGAACTGCGCGTTGCGATCATCAAGAAAAAGGCCGAGGATATCGGCATTGACATTCCGGACGAGGTTCTTTCTTACCTGGCCGAAAATCTTCGCTCCAACATCCGGCAGATCGAGGGTTCCATCAAAAAGCTGGCCGCCAAAAGTCTGGTGGACGGGCGCCGCATTACCATGGAACTGGCAAGAGACTGCATTTCCGATCTTCTGGGAGATGCGGAACCGCTGAATGTGACCATTGACAAGATCTTTGCGGCCGTATACCGGAAATATAATGTCAGCAAAGAAGAACTGCTGGGTAAAAAACGCAACAAAGAGATCGCGCTGGCCCGCCATGTCACCATTTATCTTATCCGTGAAGTGACCGAAATGTCCTACCCCAATATTGGAAAACTCTTTGAGCGGGACCATGCAACGATCATGTCTTCGCTGGATGTAATTAAAAAACGAATCTCTTTTGATCCGGTCTTTGAATCGGATATGGAAAATCTCAAAAAAGAAATCCGCGGACATTGAAGCGGTTTTCCACAGCCCGCTGCGAACTGTGTAAAAACCCGTGAAAAAGTCTTTGAAAAATCAAAAAACGCCGCGCTCACTCTTTTTATTGCTTCTTTTTTCCTGTGGATTGTTTTCTTTGCCTTTTGTGGAAAAGAAAGACAGCGTTTTGCAGAAAATCAAAAAATTCCTCTTTTCGGGGAAAAGGTCCCTGTGTAAAAAAATGAAAGCTTTCGTTTTGGCTTTTGAAAGTGCCCTGAAAACGCAAAAAAGAAAAAGACATTTTGTTTTTTCACATTTTCTCCGGCACTTTTTCAGGCGTTTTTCCGCGACATTTCCGGCGTCGTATTCCTTCAAATCCGCATAATAAAGAGGCTTCCGGAGTTTTCCACAGTTTAAACAGGCTATACTCTTTTTACTACGACATTTTATCTAAAAAACAATTTATACTTTGCCGCCCTTGCGGGCGCATCACACTGATAAAGGAGATCGATCTATGAAACTTTTGCTCCACAGACAGGAAGTGCTCGGTGCCGTTACCCCCTTGCTTTGCGCCGCTGCCAATAAAACCACCGTGTCGGCTACCGACGGCATCCTGATTGAGGCCAAACTGCCCGACATCTGCACTTTTACCACCTATGACCTTGAAAAAGGGATGAGAACCACCATTCACACCACCGTGCTGGAAGAAGGTTCTTTTATTGTCAGCGCACAGAAATTTGTGCAGACACTGCGGGTAATGGATGGCGAGGAAGTGGATTTTTCCATTGATAAAAATCTTTACGCGCTGTTCTCCTGTGGAAAGTCTTCCCACAAAATGAGCGCGTTGAAAGGGGAAGAATTCCCGGAGTTGCCGACTCTGGAAAGCGCCCGTGGTTTTGCGCTTCCCTCAAAAACGCTGAAAGATATGCTCAGCAAGACCATGTATGCCATGGGCGTAAACGATCAGCGCCCGGTTCTCAACGGCTGTTTCTTTGAGGTGACTTCCGGCAGTCTTCTGCTGGTTTCCTGCGACAGCTTCAAAATGGCAAAATGCCTTTATAAAACTGAGGTGGAAAACCGGAATGAGGACGGGAGCGCGCTGAACTTCCGCTTCATCGTCCCGGTCAAGACGGTCAACGAACTTTACAAGGTTTTGCCGGATGAAGAAGAGGATGAAATCTCCATTCATATGACCCTTAAACACATCATTTTCCACATCGGAGATTTTCTCTTTTTCTCGCGCCTGGTAGATGGGGATTATATTGATTTTGACCGGATCATCATTACCCAGCACCGGATTCATCTCACGCTGGACCGCGAGGCCTTTTTAGCGGCGCTGGAGCGGGCCGCGCTCATCACGGAGGAGCGCGTGGCCGGCAGCGTCCGTTCTCATGTCAAGCTGCAGATTGAAGAAAACCTGCTTAAAATTACGGCTGCTTCTTCCGCCGGCAGTACCTACGATGAAATTGAGGTGGAGCACGAGGGCGGCAATCTGGTCATTGCTTTCAACAACCGTTTTCTCATGGATTCGGTCCGAGCCTGTGACGGCGAAAAAATTCTCTTTTCACTCTCTTCTCCGCTTTCCAGTGTCAACCTTTCACCGGTTGGCGGTGAAGAAAACGGGCATGAGGATATCTTCATGCTGTTGCCGGTCCGCATGAAAGAATGATTGCCGAAAAAATAAAGGTCCGGAATTTTCGGAATATCAAAGAGGCCGAAGTGACCTTTTCACCGGGGATCAATCTGCTCTACGGCAATAATGCGCAGGGAAAGACCAATCTGCTGGAAGCGGTTTATTACGCTTCCATCGGAAAGAGTTTCAGGGCGCAGCATCCGCAGGAGATGATTGCTTTCGGAGAAGACGAGGCTTTTTTATCGCTGGATTTTTCCGGGCGGGGTCGCACGCAGAATATTTCGGTTCTTTTTTCCGGAAACCGGGAAAGACGGGTTGAAAAAAACCGGGTGAGAATCACCCGGATGTCGGAACTGGTGGGAGAATTCAGAGCGGTGCTGTTTTGTCCGGAGCATCTTTCGCTCATTAAAGACGGACCGGCCGAACGCCGCAATTTTCTGGATATTGCCATCAGCGCCCGGGATCCGCTTTATTTGGCTTCTCTTCAGCGTTATAACCGTGTTCTGAAACAGCGTAACGCGCTGATCAAAAAAGCGGAAGACGATCCGCGCTCTTTTAGGGAGACCGTGGAAGTGTGGTCCCGCCAACTGGCGCACGAGGGCGCCTATATTGCCCGGTCCCGGAAACGGTATATTGATCGCGCTTTTTATTATGTCGGAACTTGTTTTTTTGAAATGAGCAAAGAAAAAGAAGTGCCCGGCGTCAGTTATCTTGGCTTTTGCGGACGTGATTTTGACGGCTATGAAAATATTTATGAGACCGAAGAACTCTGTTTCCGGAAACTGAGTGAGAATCTGGAAAGAGAAAAAGGAGCCGGCGCCACGCTTTACGGAATTCACAAGGATGATTTTGAGGTCACACTCAACGGTCGTCCCGCCAGGCTTTACGGATCGCAGGGGCAGCAACGCTCGCTTTCTCTTTCTTTGAAACTGGCAGAAGGAGAGCTTTGCCGGGAGGATTGCGGCGAATATCCGGTGTTTTTATTTGACGATGTGCTTTCCGAACTGGACGCCGGCCGCAGACAGTATCTGTTGGAAAAAATCAAAGAAAAACAGGTGATCTTCACCACCTGTGAAGAGGCCGTTTCAAAAGAATCCCGGATTTTCCGGGTAGAAGACGGGACTTATTTACCGCTTTGAGAGGTTTTTATGTTTTTACATATCGGAAACAGTAAAAATATCCGGGAAAAAGAAATCATCGGTATTTTTGATGCGGACACTGCCACGGTTTCGGGGATCACCCGGAAATATCTTTCGGCGTGTGAAAAAAGAGGATCGCTGGATACGGCCGGAGAAGAAATTCCAAAGTCTTTTGTGCTTTACCGAAAAGACGGAGAAACAAAGGTCTGTTTTTCACAGCTTTCTACCTCCGCGTTGATCGGTCGCAGTGAAAAAACCCTCAAAAACGAGGATATCCGCCACTATGAATGAGAATCAAGAGAAAGGGATAAAGAAAGGACACAACATGGCAAACATGGAAGAACGGGGACAGGTTTACGACGACAGTCAGATTCAGGTTCTGGAGGGATTGGAAGCAGTGCGCCGCAGACCGGGCATGTATATCGGTTCGACTTCACTGCGCGGCCTTCATCATCTGGTCTATGAAATTGTGGATAACTCAATAGACGAAGCGCTGGCCGGCCGCTGTGACAAGATTGATGTTGTGCTGTTGCCGGACGGCTCGGTCTCTATTCAGGATGACGGACAGGGAATCCCCGGCGGAATCCATCCCAAAATGGGCATTCCGACGCTGGAAGTGATTTTCACGGTTCTGCACGCAGGCGGCAAGTTTGACGGCAACGGATATGAATTCTCCGGCGGTCTTCACGGCGTGGGTTCTTCGGTGGTGAATGCGCTGTCCGAATGGATTGAGATTGAAAGCTGCTATCAGGGTCATCGTTATACCGAGCGTTTTGAGCGCGGTGCGGTGGCGCGACCTTTTAAGGACGAAGGACCGACAGACAAACACGGCCTTTATGTGCGTTTCAAACCGGACGCTACCATATTTGACGAAGTGGTTTTTGATTACGAAACGCTGCTTAAAAGACTTCGTGAGCAGGCTTTCCTGAATGCCGGAGTCTATATTTCCATCACCGATCAGCGCGACGCCGAAAATATTCAGCACGAAGAACTGGAATATGAGGGCGGCATCCGCAGTTTTGTTTCTTATATCAATGAAAACAAGCACTGCCAGCTCATTCATCCGGATGTCATTTATATGAAGGCGGAAAAAACGGAGGATCTGAACGGCCGTCCGGCCCGTACCATTGCCGAGGTGGCTCTTCAGTATACCGATACATACAACGAGAGCCTTCTGACTTTTGCAAACGACATCAACACGCTGGAAGGCGGCACGCACGAGGTCGGCTTTAAAAACGCCATGACCAAAGTCATCAACGATTATGCCCGCAAATACGGTCAGCTGAAAGCCGACGATAAAAATCTGTCCGGCGATGATGTCAGAGAAGGTCTGACAGCCGTGGTCACGGTCAAACTCAAAGAGGCTCAGTTTGAAGGGCAGACCAAGACAAAGCTCGGTAACAGCGGCATCCGCTTTTTCGTGGAAAAACTGGTCACCGAAAAACTGAGTGAATATCTGGAGGAAAATCCGGCGGTCGGTCGGGCCATCGTCGATAAAGCGCTGACGGCCAACCGGGCCAGAGAAGCCGCCAGAAAAGCAAGGGAACTGACCCGGCGCAAAAACGGGCTTGAGAGTATGTCCTTGCCCGGAAAACTGTCCGACTGCACCGAGCGGCGCACCGAACTGACCGAACTTTATCTGGTGGAGGGCGATTCGGCAGGCGGTTCGGCCAAGCTCGGCCGGGATCCCCGTTTTCAGGCGATTCTGCCTTTGCGCGGCAAGATTCTCAATGTGGAAAAAAGCCGGTTGGATAAAGTCTATGCCAATCCGTCGGTCATTCCGATCATTCAGGCGCTCGGTTGCGGCATTGGAGAGGAATTTGACAGCACAAAACTCCGCTATGGCAAGATTATTCTCATGGCCGATGCCGATGTGGACGGCGCACATATTCAGATCCTGTTGCTCACTTTCTTCTTCCGCCACATGAAACAGCTCATTGAGGACGGCCACATTTATTTGGCCAAGCCCCCGCTTTACAAAGTTTACCGACGGAGCGGAAAAGCAGGCGGCGAGCGTTATGCCTACTCGGATGAGGAGCGCGATGCGATTATTGCCGAACTGGGCGGAAAGGGCATTGAGGCCGACCGTTACAAAGGTCTTGGTGAAATGGATCCCGACCAGCTTTGGGAGACCACAATGGATCCGGAAAACCGCATTCTGCTGAAAGTCAATATGGAAGACGCCATCCTTTGCGACCAGATTTTTTCGACCCTCATGGGTGATGAAGTCGATCCCCGCCGGGAATTTATCGAGCAGAACGCCCGTTTTGCCGAGAATCTTGATATTTAAGAAACGCCAGCGCGACAGAAAGGATAAAATCTGTGGAACATCATTATAACAGTGCCGATCTGGAGTTTCCGGATCAGAAAATTGAAGAAATAGATATGGGCAAGCGCGTCAAACAGGCCTTCATCGAATATTCCATGTCGGTCATTATGTCACGCGCGCTTCCGGATGTCCGGGACGGGATGAAGCCCGGTCAACGCCGGATCATGTATGCCATGTATGAGGATCATCTGACCTCTGACAAGCCTTTCCGTAAATCGGCCACCACGGTCGGTAATGTGCTGGGCCGGTATCATCCGCATGGGGATGCCGCCGTATACGGCACCATGGTGCGCATGGCACAGGATTTTTCCATGCGCTATCCGTTGGTGGAAGGTCACGGTAACTTCGGTTCGGTGGACGGCGACAGTGCCGCCGCGTACCGTTATACCGAGGCAAGACTGGCCAAAATTTCGGACGAACTGATGGCCGATCTTGAAAAAGAGGTTGTCCCGTTTGTTCCGAACTTTGATAACCGCCTGCGTGAGCCTTCCGTGCTTCCTTCCAGATTTCCAAACCTGCTGGTAAACGGTTCCATCGGTATTGCGGTCGGTATGGCTACCAATATCCCGCCGCACAATCTGGGTGAAGTGATTGACGCCACGGTTTACCGGATGGAAAACCCGGACTGCACCGTGGAAGACCTTATGCAATATATCAAGGGGCCGGATTTTCCGACCGCCGCCACCTGCTATGGCGTAAACGGGATTATCGAAGCCTATAAGACCGGCCGCGGCCGCGTCATGGTGCGTTCCAAATGCGAAATCAAAGAGGATAAAAACTGCATTGTCGTCACCGAGTTGCCCTATCAGGTCAACAAAAGTATGCTGGTGCAGTCCATCGCCGCACTGGCAAAAGACAAAAAAATTGACGGTATCACCGATATCAAAGACCTTTCCAACGGCCGGAACGGTATCAATCTGGTCATTCATTACCGCCGCGATGCCAACGGGCAGGTCATTCTCAATCAGCTTTATAAAAACACGCAGTTGCAGGATACCTGCGCCATCAATATGCTGGCGCTGGTCAATAATGAGCCCAAAGTGCTCTCCCTGCCGCAGATTCTGGATTATTACATTGCCCATCAGGAGGAGGTCATCACCCGGCGGACCCGGTTTGATCTGGATAAAGCCGAGGCGCGGGCGCACATTCTGGAGGGTTATAAAATCGCCAGCGACAATATCGATGAGGTCGTGGATCTGATCCGTCATGCCGCTTCCATTCCGGATGCCAAAGAAAAACTTATGGCGCGGTTCGGTCTTTCGGATGTGCAGTCGCAGGCCATTGTCGATATGACCATGGGCAAGCTGACCGGTCTTGAACAGCAGAAGATCGTGGATGAACTTACCAGACTTCACGCGCTGATTGCCGATCTGCGCGCCATTCTTTCGGATATCGGCCGCATCAAGGAGATCATCAAAAACGAGATGCTGGAGATCCGGCGCAAATATGCCGATGGTCGCCGCACCGAGATCGTGCCGGCGCAGGACGATATTCTGCTGGAAGATCTTATTGAACGGCATGATTGTGTGATTACGCTCACGCACGCCGGATATATCAAGCGTCTGCCGGCCGATACCTATACGGCTCAGCACAAGGGCGGCAAGGGAATTCTCGGCATGGCCACCAAGGAAGAGGACTTTGTGGAGAAAATGTCGGTGGTCCACAGCCATTCTTATCTTATGCTCTTTACCAACACCGGCAAGGTCTTTATGAGAAAGGCCTATCAGATTCCGGAAGCCTCCCGGACCGCCAAGGGGACAAATCTGGTAAACCTCATTGAAATCACCAACGAGGAAAAAATCACGGCCATGATCAGTGTGGAAGCCTTTGAAGAAGACAGTTTCCTTACCATGGTTACCAAACAGGGCGTCATCAAGCGTACCGCACTTTCCGAGTATGAATATCAGCGCAAGGGCGGCAAAATCGCGCTGTCCCTGGACGAAGGGGACGAGCTGGTGTTCGTTATTCTCACACACGGAGAATCGGATGTGGTGCTAGCCACACATGAGGGCAGTGCCGCCCGCTTTACCGAGGCCAATGTCCGTGTAATGGGCCGGACCGCCCGCGGTGTGCGCGGAATCCGTCTGCGCGAGGGCGACTATGTTGTGGGCGCCGTCCGTGTGGAAGAGGGTAAAAAACTGGTCACCGTCACCGAAAACGGATACGGTAAACGGACCGATTTTGAAGAGTTCCGCGTCAAGGGCCGCGGCGGACTGGGTGTGACCTGTCACAATCTTACCGAAAAAACCGGACTTCTTTGCGGAATTGCGGCTGTGGATGACGGGGATGACCTCATGATGATTACCGATGGCGGCACAATCATCCGCACACCGGTCAAAGATGTAAACACCTATTCCCGCGCCGCGTCCGGCGTCATTGTCATGCGTCTTGCCGAAAATCAGAAACTGGCCGGATTTACCAAGGTGGCGCATGAAGAGCCTGAAGAATCGGACGAAATGCCGGAGGCTGCAGATCAGGAAGGAAACAAGGCGCCCGAAGCAACAGCAAACGAAAGCGCCCGTCCGGCCGAAACGACCCCTTCGGAAAACGAGACGGAAAAAGAAAACTGAGTTTCCGGGGGAATAACCGATGAAAAAAAGGCTCATTGCCGTCATCGTCACTGTGGCCGTGCTGTTGTCAGCATTGGCCGCAGTGCTTATCACGCGCGGCGTAAAAAAGAGAAAACCGCCCGAACTTGCGGCTATCCGCGAGCGGGTGGAATCACTTATAACAGCCTCCCGTGAGGTCAACGAAATTCTTTACGGGGCGGGGCTTCCTACCTATCCGCGGGTTTATGAGGAATATCACGAACGGATTCCTTTTTATTTCAAAAAGACCGCAGACGGGTTTGAAATAACCGACGATACCAAAGAGAACAAGCTATATTATTATCTGCTTGAGGACAAAGAAAAAGGACAGATTCTGGCCTATCAGTATTGTTTTGCCCAAAAAGAAGAGGACGGTTCGTTTCTTTATTTTGACATTGAAAAAAATACGGAACTGACGCAAAGTGATCGGGGAAAATACCGTTACGCGCAGGTATCGGAAGAAGAGAGAGCCGGAGAAACGCCGATTTTCACGGCGCAGGGAAAGTTTTATTACGCGCTTCCCGATTATAAAGAAGAAAAGGCGGAATTTTATTATCTGTCCACCGATGAGCCTTATTACGATTATGTCCGTTTTGACTGCGGATATCTGACGGTCGCGGACATTAAAAACAAGGCCGAGAGCGTGTATTCCACCGGGTATTTAAGCGCGGTTTATGAATCACTCTTTACCGGGATCACACTTTCCGACCGGGATTCCGGCATTTTGCGCGCGCGGTATATCGATTATACCGATAGCGAAGGAAACGGCTACCTTCTGAAGTCCAATGTGCAGGAGGGTTTTGATGTTGCGCGGGTTTATCTTTTTGATACCCTGAAAATGGTCAAACCCAGCCGTGCCGATTTTGTTACGCTGGAAATGGAGAGTTATGCCGAAAAGACCCCCGAAAAACACGAGACTGTGCGGATTTCGCTGGTTCTCCAGGAGGGCCAATGGATGCTGGATTCCCCCACCTATTAAAGGAGAAAAAATGAAACAGTCCTATGAGGTCAGAGTGCGCCTTTCCGAGGAATTGCTCCGCCAGTTGCTTTTCCTTTGCGAAAGCGAACACCGGACCCCCACCAATCAATTTACTTTCATGCTCCGCAATGCGGTGGCTTACCACGAGCGTGCCAAAGGGCATATGGACAAGCAAAAACTGGCTTCCTATGATCTGACGCCCTTTTTACCGGAACAAAAAGAAACGGCAGAGCAAAGCGAAAAATAAATCAAATCACGCTTTTTGTCTTTACAAGCGGCAAAAAAAGTGATATGATATACAAAGACTTCACTTAAAATCTACTATAAATGAGGAGGAAGTTCCCAAAATGGCAATCCAGAGAAAAAAGATTTCCATGGATGGCAATACTGCGGCGGCGCATGTATCCTATGCGTTTACCGAAGTGGCGGCCATCTACCCGATTACCCCTTCCAGCCCGATGGCAGAGGTCACCGATACCTGGTCCGCCACCGATAAGAATATTTTCGGCGGTCCGGCCCGTAACATTTTCGGTGAAAAAGTCAAAGTGATGGAAATGCAGTCCGAGGCCGGAGCCGCGGGCGCTGTGCACGGGTCGCTGGCGGCCGGTGCGCTGACCACCACCTATACCGCTTCCCAGGGTCTGTTGCTGATGATCCCGAATATGTATAAAATCGCCGGTGAGTTGCTCCCCTGCGTCATTCATGTGTCGGCCCGCTGTGTGGCATCGCACGCGCTGAACATTTTCGGCGATCACTCGGATGTTTATGCCTGCCGTCAGACCGGTTTTGCCATGCTGGCAGAATCCAATCAGCAGGAAATCATGGATCTGGGTGCCGTGGCGCATCTGGCTACCATCAAGGGTCGCGTGCCGTTTTTGAACTTCTTTGACGGTTTCCGCACTTCTCATGAAATTCAGAAGATTGAAGCGTGGGATTATAAGGATCTTGAGGAAATGGTGGACAAGGACGCCATTGCCGCCTTCCGTGCCCGTGCCATCAACCCGGAGCACCCCGTGCTGCGCGGTTCCGCCGAAAACGGCGATATCTTTTTCCAGCATCGTGAGGCCTGCAACTCCTACTATGACGCCCTGCCCGGCGTGGTCGAGGAGTATATGGACAAGGTCAACGAGAAACTGGGCACCGATTATAAACTCTTCAACTACTACGGCGCACCCGATGCCGAGCGTGTGATCGTGGCCATGGGTTCGGTGTGCGATGTAGCCGAAGAAGTCATTGACTATATGCTGGCCAAGGGCGAGAAAGTGGGCCTTGTCAAGGTCCGTCTTTACCGTCCGTTCTGCGCTGACCGTCTGGCCGCCGCTCTGCCTGCCACCGTCAAGAAGATCGCGGTGCTGGACCGGACCAAAGAGCCCGGCGCACTGGGCGAGCCGCTTTACCTGGATGTGGTGGCCGCACTTTCCCGCGAGGGCGTGAAAGCCAAAGTCGTGGGCGGCCGTTACGGACTCGGTTCCAAGGATACCACCCCGGCTTCCATTTTCGCCGTATTTGAAAACCTCAAAAAGAGAGAGCCGAAGCATAACTTTACCATTGGTATTGTCGATGATGTCACGGGTCTTTCTCTGCCCGAAAAGGTCGCGCCCGATACCGCGCCTGCCGGCACGATTGCCTGCAAGTTCTGGGGTCTGGGCGGCGACGGTACCGTGGGTGCCAACAAGAACTCCATCAAGATCATCGGCGACCACACCGACAAATATATTCAGGCGTACTTCCAGTATGACTCCAAGAAGACCGGCGGTATCACGATTTCGCATCTGCGTTTCGGTGACAAGCCGATCAAGGCGCCTTACTATATTACCAAGGCCGATTTCGTGGCCTGCCACAATGTGGCCTATATCCTCAAGGGCTACAAGATCGTGCAGGATGTCAAGCCCGGCGGCACCTTCCTGCTGGATTGCCAGTGGAGCAATGACGAGCTGGACAAACATCTGCCCAACTCGGTGAAGTCCTATATCGCCAATAACAACATCCATTTCTATATCATCAACGCCACGCAGATTGCCGCCAAGGAAGTCGGCAACCCGAAGGTGAAGAACACCGTGCTTCAGTCCGCTTTCTTTGCGCTTGCCAAGATCATGCCGACCGAAGACGCCATCGGCTATATGAAGTATATGGCCACCAAGTCCTATTCCAAGTTCGGTGAAGATGTTGTGGCGCAGAACCACAAGGCCATCGAGATGGGCGCGGGCGCTCTGGTTGAAGTGGAGATTCCTGAAAACTGGAAGAAAGCCGGCAAGGACAAGGCCGAAAAGCCGGTCAAATCCGATCGCGCAGGTCTGGCCGATTTTGTCAACAAGATTGTCACCCCTGTGAGCAAGATGGACGGCGACAGCCTGCCGGTCTCCGCCTTTACGCCTTATGTGGACGGCACCCTGCCTCAGGGCGCGGCCGCTTTTGAAAAACGCGGCGTGGCCGTCAATGTGCCGACCTGGAATCCGGAAAAGTGCCTGCAGTGCAACAACTGCTCTTTCGTCTGCCCGCACGCCACCATCCGTCCGTTTGCGATGACGGCAGAGGAGGCCAAAAAGGCGCCGAAATCCACCAAGTTTGCCTCCAAGCCGGTGCTCAAGACCGACTATAAGTTCTCTATTGCCATCTCCCCGCTTGACTGTATGGGATGCACGCTTTGCGTCAAGGCCTGCCCGGTCAACCAGGGTGTGGACAAGAAGGCGGCCGCGGCCGGCGTCAAAGCCGACAAGAAGGATTACGCCATTTATATGACCAGCCAGGAGAGTCAGCTGGATCAGCAGTCCGCGTTTGATTACGCTGTGGCCAATGTCAGCGAAAAGCCCGAACTCATCAATGCCACCGTCAAGGGCAGCCAGTTCAAACAGCCGCTGCTTGAGTTTTCCGGTTCCTGCGCCGGTTGTGCCGAAACTTCCTATGCCCGCATTATCACCCAGCTCTTCGGCGAAAGAATGTATATTTCCAACGCCACCGGCTGTTCTTCCATCTGGGGCGGTTCCGCACCGGCCACGCCTTATACCGTGAACAAAGAAACCGGCAAGGGTCCGGCCTGGGCGAACTCCCTGTTTGAGGACAACGCCGAGCACGGTCTGGGTCTGGCACTCGGTCAGAAGACCATCCGCGCCAAACTCCGCAACTATGTGGAAGAGATTTTTGCCAAGACCGATGACGGCGAAATCCGCGCGGCTTGCGAAGAGTATCTTGAAACCTTTGAGGACGGTGCCAGAAACGGTGCCGCAACCGATAAACTGGTGGCCGCTGTTTCCAAGTGCGATTGCGAGTTGGCCAAGAAGGTGCTGGCCGAGAAGGATTACCTTGCTAAGAAGTCGGTCTGGATCTTCGGCGGCGACGGTTGGGCATATGATATCGGTTTCGGCGGACTTGACCATGTGCTGGCCTCCGGTGAGGATGTCAATGTCATGGTCTTCGATACCGAGGTGTATTCCAACACCGGCGGACAGGCTTCCAAGGCTTCCAATATCGGTCAGGTGGCACAGTTTGCCGCGGCCGGTAAAGCCATCAGCAAGAAGAACCTGGCCGAAATTGCCATGTCTTATGGTTATGTGTATGTTGCTCAGGTTTCCATGGGCGCCAACATGAACCAGTTCCTCAAGGCACTGACCGAGGCCGAGGCTTATCACGGCCCGTCCCTGATCATCGGTTACGCGCCCTGCGAGATGCACGGGATCAAGAAGGGCGGCATGCAGAACTGCCAGCTCGAAATGGCCAAGGCTGTCAAAGCGGGTTACTGGAATATGTTCCGTTACAATCCGACGCTGGAAAACAACAAACTGACCATTGACAGCGGCGATCCGAGTGCCGATTATCAGGAATTTATCGCCAACGAAGCGCGTTATGCGCGGTTGGCCCAGTCCTTCCCGGACAGAGCCAAAGACCTCTTTGAAAAGGCCGAAGAGAGCGCCAAAGAGCGCTATGAACGCCTCAAGAAGATGGGCAAACTCTACGAATAAGTCAAAAAACAGAAAAACGGTGCAGGGAAACCTGCACCGTTTTTGTCTGTATAAAAAAGGCCGTTTTTCTTTTCCTGCATATACTGGGAAGGCGTTCGCGCTTGACAGAAATCCGGAAATTTGCTATAATGTACCTGATTCAGTTTCCGGTTGGAGGGTCTATGATTAACGAAAATTATCTCAGAAGAAAAGACACATCCTATCTGTTTGCGGGTGTTATGACCAAGGCACGCGCTTTTTCGGGGGCCAACCCGGAAGCAAAGCTGATCTATCTCAACCGGACCGATGTTGCCCTGCCGCTGTCTTCGACCGTTACCGGGGCGCTCTCGGCCGCGGCCGAGAGCGAAGGGGCGGCCGATTCTTTCCGGGGATACGGGCCGGAAGAGGGTTATGCTTTTTTCAGAGAGGCGGTCAGTCGCTATTATGCTTCAAGAGGGGTCTCGGTCGAACCCGGCGAGGTTTTTGCCTCTCCGGGCGCCAAAGAAGCGCTGACGGCGCTGCCGGATATATTTTCAAACAACGAAATTGCACTGGTGTCTTCTCTTTGTATTCCGGTTTATGCCGAGGCGGCCTATGCTACGGGTCGGCCTGTCGTGGTGGTTCCTGCGCGGGAAGAGGATGGCTTTCTGCCGCTTCCGAACGAAAACCAGGCGGGGGACATTCTTTATTTGGCCTCTCCCAATCTGCCGACCGGAACGGCCTTTGACCGGGAAATGCTGGGCAAATGGGTGGAGTTTGCAAATAAAAACAGATCCGTCATCCTGTATGACGCGGCCTATGAGCGTTTTATGGAGGACAGCGATCTTCCGCGCTCGATTTTTGAAATTCCGGGGGCGCGGAACTGCGCCATTGAGATCGGTTCGCTTTCCAAATGCGCGGGATTTACCGGATTACGGTGCGGCTATGTTCTTATTCCGGCCGAATTGGAACGGGACGGATTTTCACTTCAGCGCCTTTGGTTGCGCCATCAGATCACGGCCTCCGGCGGCGTTTCTTATCCCATTCAGTGCGCGGCCGTGGCCGCATTGTCCGAGGCCGGCCGGGCAGAAAGCCGGGAACAGATTGCATATTACCGGGAAAATGCCGCCATTCTTTCAGACGCATTGCGCCGTGCCGGGGTGGCTTTTACCGGAGGGCGGCACGCCCCGCATCTTTTCCTGCGGTGTCCTTCCGGTATGACGGGATGGGATTTCTTTGATACAGTATTGGAGAAGGCGCATATCGTGGGCACACCGGGTCTTTGTTTCGGAGAGGCCGGGCGCGACTATTTCTGCCTTTCGGCGCTTTGTACACGGGCAGATGCCGAAAAGGGCGCCGAACGGCTTGAAAAGCTGTTTTCCGAAATTTTCTGAGGTTTCAAGAGGCTTTCAATGAAAGAACAGTTTGCAAGAAGCGCCTGTCTGATCGGCGAAGAAGGCGTGGCCCGGTTACAGCGGGCTAAAGTAGCGGTTTTCGGGCTTGGCGGCGTGGGCGGTTTCGCGGTTGAGGCGTTGGCGCGCGCGGGTGTGGGGGAATTGTTGCTTTGCGACAACGATGCGGTGAGCGAGAGCAATCTCAACCGCCAGCTGTTGGCGCTCCGCTCCACACTGGGACAGAAAAAGACGCAGGTGGCTGCCGCCCGGCTAAAGGATATCAATCCGGAGATCCGTCTGACCTTGCGGGAGGAATTTTTTCTGCCGGCCAATGCCGAAACTTTTGATTTTTCGGGGTATGACTATATCGTGGATGCCATTGATACGCTGGCGGCAAAGGTGGAACTGGCCAAACGGGGTCAGATTTTCGGTGTGCCGGTTATTTCGGCCATGGGGGCGGGCAATAAACTGGACCCCTCGTCTTTCCGTGTAAGCGACCTTTATAAGACGGCCGGATGCCCGTTGGCGCGGGCCATGCGGAGCGCTTGCCGCCGCGCAGGAATCGAGCGCCTCAAGGTGGTCTGGTCGCCCGAGGAACCCAAGGGGAGCACACTGCCGCCCGAACACGGCAGGCACGCGCCGGGGAGTATCTCCTTTGTACCGGGTGCCTGCGGACTGGTATTGGCCGGAGCGGTAATAAAGGATTTACTGGCCTGACGGGATAAAAAAACGACTGCCATTTGGCAGTCGTTTTGCTTGTATAACGAAAACCACGCGATAGTCGCGTGGTTGAAAAGAGGCTAACCGGTGAGGAAAAATCCTCCGTTTGTGATAAAATAGAAAAGACCTGCCAGTCAAATCTGGGGAAACAAACGGAGGATTATCTATGAAGAAAGAAACCATAGACAAGAATAGTTTAGCACATACAAGTTGGAATTGCAAAACCATGCTTTTTTAAAAAAGGTGTTGACAGATGATTTTCAAAGTGCTATAATAATAAAGTAGATAAATATTTGGCAAAGCAGTCGTGAGACTGTGACGCAAAACTAAAGGGACTTTTAGGAGTCAGCCAGTTGCAACAGGTTTGTGCGGGCTGGCTTTTTTCTTTTACAGTCGGATTTCGCCCCACAGCGGGATTTTTTGGGGGAAAGGAGAACACAGGCCATGAAAAGCCGGACAGGGAAAATGAGCATGAAAGCAAAAGCGTTGACCATTACGGTGGCCGTGTTTTTGTTCTTTTGTGCTGTCGGGACGGGCGCGGTCCTTCTTTTCCGTTCGTTGGTACCGGGGAAGGCCGATATTTCTGCCGGCACGCTCGGCGGCACGCTGAATTTTTCGGTGACGGAACTGCAAAGCGGGGTCTCGCTCGCGGAGCAGGGCACGACCTTTACGCTTTCGGCGGCGGGAGATTCGGTTGAATTTTCGCTGGTGACCGCCAACAACGCAAAAGAAAATCTTACGCTCCGATATTTTCTCGGTGTGAAATCGGTCGCCGCCGCGGGTGCAACGCCCACGACCGAGTGGTCTGCGGCTGTGAAAAGTGCGGTGCTGGTCTATTTTGACGGCGTGTTTGCGGGAACGCTGGCCTCCCTTACCGAAAACGGCCGTGCGCCGATGGGCACAACGCTCTTTTTGCCTGCCGGCCGGAGCCATACGCACACCATAAAGTTGGTGCTTCACAGCGCGATCACGGACTTTTCCGGAGCAACGCTTTCGCTTTCCGTTCTTTCACAGGCCGAGAATGCCGATGCGGGGAGCTGCTTCTTTATTTCAAACGAGGCGGATTTTGCCCGCGCGTTGGACGATATAAATTCCGGATTGCTGCCAAAGGAAAAGATTCCGACGCTGGTGCTGACCGCGCCGCTTTCGCTTGCGGCGGATTACACGCTTTCGGCCGATTGCCGTCTGGAACTCTGCGGCCATGCCTTTGACCCGGCCGGTCATACTCTGACCGTTACGGGCGGCACGCTTTCCGTCACCGATACCGAACGCTTTTTTGCC
>ERZ779888.1351-NODE-1351-length-24841-cov-9.137215_pt1 | contig 24841 bp, 19 predicted proteins | sample MGYA00511245_ERZ779888 | MGnify/ENA primary metagenome ERZ779888 (study PRJEB29588, sample SAMEA2155255) | human gut metagenome | biome: human gut; feature: human-associated habitat; material: faeces | place: Denmark | collected 2008/2010 ...
CTGCTCGTAATAATCACACACCTCTTCGTGGTGAGCAGCAGGCAACGATCTTATGTTCGGCTGAGATGTGATAAATATTGAAGGAAAGTGATTTTTATGAAGCAAAGAGTAAAACAACTTGCAATAACTGAGAGATCAGTGAAAATGAAAAAGATTGTTGCAGTAGTTATTATAATGTTTATTTTTTCGATAATAATTTTGGGGGTAGGAAGTAAATTAGTGTTCCAAAAAATTTGTGAACGAAGAGAAACAGCATGGCCAGATTTGGGAACAGCAGATGATGAGCAATATGAGTGGCTTACCGAAGCATATAAAATAAAGCAAAAAAATAATGAAAAAATTGTTATCTTGGCTTCTGATGGAACAAAGTTGGAAGGTCATTATTATGAGAGAAAGAAGAATGCTCCATTAGTAATCTTCTTTCATGGGTTTAGAAGTCATAGTTACGTGGATGGTGTGCCGATTTATAAAATTGCGCAGAAAGAAAAATGGAATGTTTTACTTGTTAGTATGCGTGCGCATGATGAAAGTGAAGGAAATATTTTCACATTGGGAGTGAAGGAACGTTATGATTGTGTAGATTGGGCTAATTGGGCTGCAAAACATTTTGGAAGAGAAACACCGATATTTCTTATGGGAATTTCAATGGGTGGAGCAGTGGTCACAATGAGTAGTGATTTGGATTTGCCAGATTCTGTTTGTGGAATTATTGAAGATAGTGGATTTACAACATCAACAAAAATGTTAGAGTTAAATTGTAAGAGCTCTTTGCCTAAAGGAATGCCAGTAGAGGTATTCAAAATTTTTGCAGATGTGGGAATAAAGCTTTGGGGAGGATTTAATTTAAAAGAGGCTGATGCTTGTAAGTCGGTATCACAGACAAAAATTCCGATTTTAATTATTCATGGTGATAAGGATAACTTGGCACCATTATATATGGCAAAAGAAATTTATAATAGTTGTAAAAGCAGTAAAGAAATTTATATAGTTCATGGTGCAGGACATGCAGAGAATTATAAAAAAGATCCAGAGGGATATGAAAAGATAATAACGACGTTTATTAAAGAAAGAGTGCCATAAATGTAAGCGCTTAATTTTTAGGTATGATAGAAAAATCCCCGACTACTTTTCAGTAGCCGGAGCACCTTGACAATTTTACATCAAATCGTATAAAATGCACTGTATATACTCATGTATATGGGTTAGCAATGATTAATTTAAAGCGATAATATTGCGTAATATATGGTAGCACACGATATGGTGTAGTTTTGGAGGAAAAGCAAACGATTGTGGCCTGCGGAGCAGGGGCAAGCACAAAGCGCGTCTGGCCCGTACCGAATCCGGATGGCACACACCGCATCGACAGATGCGAGAATGTCAAGGATGTAGGTCAGTATATCGCAAGGATTGATGAGATGATAGAGAGGAAGCAGAGGCTGTTTGAGGAAAAATAAGCAGAATGACATATAAATTATGTATAATATTGAGCTGATAATACTATACATATTGGCGAATGTGTCAAAAATTGTAAATAAAACCTAATATTCATTGACAATGAATAAAAAAAGGGTGAAAATAGGTCATTGGAAAGTCCGATTAGATACAACAAAAGATACGCTAATCTGAATAAATATACAAAAAAACAGACTAAAAATATTCGGGGGGGGTACAAAGGTACCTCCCTCGGAGTGGGTATAGGGGAAATAGAAGATACCATAAGGAGAATTTAGAAAGAATGTACAGAAAGAAAGGCAGAGAATGGACAAAGCATATAGACTTTATGTTTATAGATATCGCATGCATTGTTATAGCATTTTTTATTTCATATATGATACGCTTCGGCTTTAATAACCCATATGTGGACAAGGACTACCGTATACTGGGGGTAGCATTCATTCTGATAGATTTCTGTGTGGAGATAATGGAAGACTCATTTAAGAATGCCCTAAGACGCGGATATCTGGATGAATTCATATCGACCTGCAAGCACGTAGTGCTTGTATTTATGGTGACAGCGCTATTTCTGTTCACCACACAGATGGCTGATATATACTCGCGATTATCATTTTATATCATGTTTCCAATCTATATGACAATAACATATGTAGCAAGACTGGCGCTCAAGAGCTTCCTTAAGAAAAATGACTTTGCAGCATCTATGAAATCACTGTTTGTCATAGCACCTGATGCAATACTTCGTGATACACTGCGCACAGTGGAGAAAAGCTGTATAGGATATACAAAGATAGTAGCAGCTTCACTGGATACAGACATGAAGGGTGAGACTATATGCGGCATACCGATAGTTGCGAATCACGATGGCATAGTAGACTATGCGTGTGATGAATGGGTGGATGAGGTGCTCATTCCGCCTTGCAGCGAGGATGAATATCCTGAAAAAATGGCAGATATATTCCTAGAGATGGGAATTGCAGTACATACAGGAATAGCAAAAAACGGTACAGCCCATGGTGGCTACAAGCAGATAGAAAAGATAGGCGACTACACAGTAGTTACATCAAGCGAGAACTATGCAAATCCCAGCGCACTTCTGGTAAAGAGGGGCATGGATATAGTCGGAGGACTGGTGGGCTGCCTGTTCACACTTATCATCATGATATTTGTGGGACCGGCGATATACATAGCATCGCCTGGACCGATATTCTTCTCACAGGAGAGAGTCGGCAGAAACGGCAGAAAGTTCAAGATGTATAAATTCCGCAGTATGTATATGGATGCCGAGGAGCGAAAGAAGGAGCTTGCGGCACAGAATAAAGTGGGCGACGGAATGATGTTCAAGATGGACTTTGACCCGAGAATCATAGGCAATAAGGTGCTGCCAAACGGAAAGAAGAAAACCGGAATCGGGCAGTTCATCAGGAAAACAAGCCTGGATGAATTCCCACAATTCTTCAACATACTAGTGGGAGATATGAGTCTGGTAGGCACCAGACCACCGACACTCGATGAGTGGGAGAAGTATGAGCCACACCATAGAGCCAGAATGTCATTCAGACCGGGACTGACCGGGCTGTGGCAGGTGAGCGGCAGGAGCAATATCACGGACTTTGAGGAAGTGGTGAAGCTGGATACCCAGTATATTAGGGAGTGGAGTGTTAAGAATGATTTGAGGATTATTTTTAAGACTGTTGTAAGTATTATGCAAAGTGATGGAGCAATATAGAAAACCATCGCATTGGGAAATTCCATTTAAGGAGTAAATAAATGAGTACAGTTATTTTAGATAATGACGATTATGCCACTACAAAGGCGGTGGCATGATGAAAAAAATAAGAATTTTGCATGTAGCGCAGGCCGCAGGTGGCGTGGATCGCTACATCCGAATGCTTCTCAAGTATTTGGACAAAGAAAAGTTCGAGAATATATTGGTTTGCTCACAGGATTTCCATGAAGAAGACTACAGAGGTTTGGTTGATTCTTTTGAACAAGTCGAGATGACGCGAGCCGTTGGTGGCAATGACTTAAAAGCGATTAGAGGGGTTAGAGCACTGATAAAGAAATATAACCCCGATATCGTCTATGCTCATTCCAGCAAGGCGGCGGCTATTGCTCGTATTGCAGATATTGGTTTAAAGAACTACTGTGTATACAACCCACATGGCTGGGCGTTCAACATGCGCTGCTCGGCAAAGAAAAAAGCAATATACACAATGATAGAAAAAATTGCAGCACCGTTCTGCGATAAAATCATCTGCATTTCAGATGCAGAAAAACAGTCAGCACTGGATAAGAAAATATGCAAAGAGGATAAGCTGCAAGTCATTTTTAACGGTGTGGATATCGAGGCCTATGAAAGTGTGGAGAATGGTGCTGTTAAGAGAAAAGACCTGAACATACCGGAAGATGCATTTGTTGTCGGCATGGTTGGGCGAATAAGTCAGCAAAAAGCACCAGATGTCTTTATTAAGATGGCAAAGCAGGTGAAAGATGAAGTTCCCAATGCACACTTCATTATCGTTGGCAATGGAAACCAAGAAGCTGAGATTAGAAAGTATGCGGAGGACAACGGTTTCTCAGATAGTCTACATATTACAGGTTGGGTTGATAACCCAATGAGCTATGTGGAACTTTTTGATGCTGCATGCTTGTTGAGTCGATGGGAAGGATTTGGACTGGCACTGCCTGAGTATATGATGGCGGGCAAACCAATTGTGGCAAGCAGGGTGGATGCCATTCCGAATATAATCAGGGATGGAGAAAATGGCTTGCTTGTTGAAATGGATGATGATATCGGAGCAAGTGAAGCTGTACTACGGATTTATTGGGATAAGAGTTTGAAAGATAAATTGGTATTACAGGGAATGGAAGATGTGCATAACAGATTTAATGCTCGAAGGGTATCGGAAGAGCATGAGATATTGTTTGAAAATATGGTGGAGACAAAAAGATGAAAAAGATTGCGAAATTAACATGGCTTCATAATGGAAATTTTGGTAGCGTACTTCAAGCTGCTGCATTGCAAAGATATTTACTTGAACAAGGCTATGATGTGATAGATTTGGATTATAATGCCTCGCTAAGTGAAAAACTAAAAAATTGGATTAGAAACCGAAATTCACCCAAATTATTTTTAGGAAAATTTGAGGAGGCAAAAAGGAAAAAGAATTATAAGAATCCAGAAGAATTTGTAAAACGGGGTGAGAAATTCTCGGAATTTGAAGGAAAATGGATTAAGCGTGGACAACTTTGTCATACACCGGTTGAAATTAAAGAGGAATCTAAGAAGTATGACATCTTCATTTGTGGAAGCGATCAAATTTGGTCTCCAGCACTAATGAATCCGATTTTTTATTTGGACTTTGTTCAAAAAGGAAAGAAAAAAATAGCTTATGCACCTAGCTTTGGTGTGACAAGCACAACTACTGCAAAAGAAAAGAAAATAACAGAGTATTTAAAAACATTTTCTAATATTTCTGTTAGAGAGTCACAAGGACAGCAGTTTATAAAAAAGCTAATTGGAAAGAATGTTCCGGTTGTGATAGATCCGACACTATTGCTTAGTACATCAATTTGGAATGAATATGCTATAGCACCGGAAATTGAGGAAGATTATATATTATGTTATTTATTAACACCTAATAGTAAGTATCTTCAGGCTGTATCAAAATTTGCGAAAGAGAAAGGACTTGATGTGGTGATTGTTCCTACAACGAAAGGTCCTTTTGACACAGGATTTAAGGAAATTATTGGTATTGGCCCAGCTGAATGGCTTGGATTGATTCAAAACTCAAAATATGTATTTACGGATTCCTTTCATGGATGTATTTTCTCATCGCTCTTTCATAAAGAATTTATTCTGTTCAAAAGATTCAAAGATGAGAATAAAGCATCAGAGAATTCAAGAATTTATACGTTGGCAAAAATGCTAGATGTAGAAGAAAGAATTATTGATGAGAGCAATTTGAATGCCATAGGAAAACTGAAAATGATTGATTTTGAGAAAGTCGATGCGATAATCGAGGGCAAAGCAAAAGAGTCGAAAGACTGGTTGCTAAACGCATTAAAAGAAGTGGGGGCATAACATACATATATGTCAAATAGTGTAAATAATGTAACAGAAGAAAATTGCTGCGGTTGTGGTGCTTGCTATCAGATATGTCCAAAAAAAAGCATTTGTATGAAAGAAAACGAAAGGGGATTTTTGCTACCAAAAGTAAATGAGACATCTTGCATAAAATGTGGGATGTGCCTAAAGGTTTGTCCAGAAAATTCAAAGCCACAACTCCATAAAGTGAAGAAATCATATGCAGCGATTGTTCAAAATAGAGAGTTGTTAATGAACAGTACCTCTGGTGGAATATTTGGAGCATTGGCAGCAGAAGTGATATTCCAAGGTGGAAGCGTTTATGGTTGTGCATGGGATGAAAATCTTCATGCAAGACATATGAAAATTGAGTGTTTAAATCAATTAAATCAGATACAAAAATCCAAATATGTTCAATCTGACACAAATACGACTTTTATTGATGTTCGGAATGATATACATCAGGGACGGAAAGTTTTATATTGTGGAACGGCTTGTCAAATCGCTGGTTTGAGAAAATTTTTAAATGGAAATGAAGGACAGCTTATTACCATAGAGGTAGCGTGCCATGGTGTTCCATCTCCAGGTCTTTTTCAAAGATATATTAAATGGAGAAGCAAAATAGAGAAAAGTCAGGTTGTGGATGTGCAATTCAGAAATAAAGAAAAACATAAAAAAGGTGAACATTACAAATTCTGTTTAAAGTATGCAGATGGAAAAAAACGATACTATCTTTCAAATGAAGATCCATATTATGGTGCTTTTCTAGAAGGAAGAACGTTGCGAAAAACGTGTTATCATTGTAAATATAAGCAATCAGAGCGAGTATCAGATATACTATTAGGTGATTACTGGGGAGTAGAAAAAGAACATCCCAAATTTCCTGCGCAGTATGGAGCATCTGCAATTGTAATAAGTTCAGATAAGGGAAAGCAGTTATTTGAGTCAATAAAGAGTCAATTGATCGTAGAGGATAGCACATTTGAAAAAATTATTAAGCATAATAAAAGTATTATTTCATGTGCAGTATGTTCTAAAGAAAAATGTTTGAAAACAATAGATATAAATGACGATGAATTATTTAAATTATTGAAGCCAAATTTTGATGTAAAAAAGAGAATTAAAAGCATGGTGCCGGAAAAAGTAAAATATTTATTAAAGAGGCTGGGATAATGGAAAAAAGTACGATTAAAACAATAGTTATAGTTTATGATCAAGCTTACATGTCAGGAGGAGCAGCGAAAATAGCGATCAGTGCAGCTGTAGCATTAAAAGAAGAGGGATTTCGGGTGATTTATTTTTCAGCATTGGAGCCAGTAGATGAAACATTAACGCAGGCTGGTGTTGAGGTTAAATGTGTTGGTGGTCAACATATTGGAAAGACAAAGAGCCCAGTAGCTTTATTACAAGCATTATGGAACAAAAATGCTGAAAAACAGTTAGATGAATTGTTACAGACACTAGACAAAAAAACGACGGTAGTGCATGTGCATGGTTGGACAAAATGTCTATCAGCTTCTATTTTTAGCGCATGTAAAAAAAATCATATAAAAACATTTATAACATTGCATGAGTATTTTTCAATATGTCCTAATGGAGGATTGTTTGATTATAGAGATAATAGTATTTGTGATATAAAACCATGTAGTGTAAAATGTTACTTCAAAAATTGTGATAAACGTAGTTATATACAAAAATTATATCGTGATATTCGACAAATTGTGACTAATAGAAGTTTGAGATTATCACGTCCTAATGTAATATATATTTCTGAGTTCAGTAGAAAAATTTTAGAACCAAATATTTCTTTTTCTAACAAAAGTTTTTTAGTTGAGAATCATGTTGAAATTCAAGACAATAAAAAGATTGATGTAAGTCAAAATGAAGAGTATCTTTTTATTGGAAGAATGTCGAAGGAGAAAGGACCGGAATTATTTTGTGAAGCTATTACTAGAGCAGGAGTATGTGGAACGGTTATAGGGGAAGGTCCTGAGTTGGTTAAATTAAAAAATAAATATTCAAATATTACATTTACAGGATGGCTTTCACAGCAACAGATGAAACCATATATTGAGAAAGCAAGATGTTTAATTATTTCTTCAGAGTGGTATGAAACAATGGGACTTACTATTATAGAAATGCAAGCAAAAGGGATTCCTTGTATAGTTCCATTTCAATGTGCAGGAAGTGATTATATTGAAAATGAAGAAAATGGAATATTGTATCAAATCGGGAAAGTAGAATCTTTAGTTGATGCAATAGAAAAAACAAAAGATCATTGTTATATAAAAAAAATGTCAGAGAATTTTTATAAAGACTATAATTCAGTGAGATTTAGCATGGATAGACATATAAATGAACTAATTAAAGTGTATAATTCATGATGAGGAAAAATATGGAAAAATGGGAAACAAAAAGCGCTATTGTTATTTTAAATTATAATGGAGCTGATTTGACGATTGAATGTATTAGAAGTCTGAGAGAATGTAGTGAATTATTAAATATAGTGGTTGTAGATAATTGCTCTACAGACCAATCATATGAAAAAATAAAAAAGATATTTGAAAAAGATAAGTATACTTATATAATTGCAAATAATGAAAATGCAGGTTATGCAGCAGGTAATAATGTGGGGTTACGGTATATAGAAAAAAATTTAGAGAAAGTTGAAACCGTATGTATTATGAACCCAGATATAAAAGTAGAAAGTGTAGATACACTATATCATTTATATGAGGCATTATGGTCAGAAGAAAAACTTGCAGTAATAACAGCACAAACTATATATAATGGGAAATTACGATATCCAAATGATTTTGGATGGAAACATTTAACTACAAAGTATATGCTTTTGGGAGGAACACTTTTAGGAAAGATTATAAAGACGTCTATTCGATATTCTTCGATAGATGTGAATCCTGAAAATATTGCATATGCAGATATTGTACAAGGATGTTTTTTTATGGCGAAACTAAAGCTATTTAAAGAAGTTGATTATTTTGATGAAGGAACATTTCTTTATGAAGAAGAAGCAATTCTTGGAAAAAAAATGCAACGAGCAGGATATAAAGAAGCTGTTTTGATTAATGAGTTTGTTTATCATAATCATCATGAAAAAGATAAAAAATTAATAAAAAGAAAAAATAAAATTTTTGATATGACATGTTTTTATAATTCAAGAAAGCATTATGTTAAATTCTATTCCGAAATAAGTGAAATAAAAAAGAGGTTAATATGTACATATTTGGATCTTGATTTATTTATAAAAAAAATGATTATAAGATTATGATTGCTTTGATTAATATAGAAAGGAGATAAGAAAATATATAATGACAATAAAAATAAGTAAAATAAAATATATTGGTTTTTACTATTGCATTATTTATACAATGACTCGTGCTTGTTTAGGAAGTTTATTTGGAAAGCTTCCATTTTTATTGTTTATAGTTTTGTTATGCTTGTATATATTGGCATATATTTTAACATATAAATTTCAGAAACAAAAGATAGTAAAAAATAATTTTTACTTTGGATATATGTTATATATTCTTTTTATAATAATGAGTATCTTAGTAATAAGAAATTCCAGTACTTATGCAATATATGAATATGTATTTTATCTATTATGGTTGTTTCCTGTCTGTTATATGATAAATGGAAATATCTTTGAAAATATTTTGAAGTGTTATGAAATAATGGGAATTGTACTATCTGTTGAAGCAATTTGGGAGTTTACAACAGGAAATCTTCCATATAGAGTTTCAGTTGAACAACAAGTTATAAGAAGAGCATGCGGTCTAGTAGGAACCCCTTTAACATTAGGAATGATATTTGCTTGTATAACTTTGATAGCTATTTATATGGGATTAATTAATTCAAAAAAACATTTTATTGTTGCTGCTTTTACTTTTATTGGATTACTGATGACACAGTCAAGAGGACCATTGGTTGGATTTGTTGTTGGATTTATTATTCTTGGCTTTTTGGAACAATATAAAAAGACTAAAAAGATTTATAATGTGTTTTTAAAAAGTATCTTTAAGATAGTCGTTTTTATCTTAATATTAATGATTCTGTTTGAATTACTTTATGATAAAATTCCATTTATTCAAACTATTTATTTAAGAATACAAACAATTACTGCTTGGAATGGAACTGATAACAGCAATGATCTGAGGCAACATTATTGGCAAGTAGGAATTGAATATTTTAAACAACATCCTATTTTGGGATATGGCGTTAGTACGTCAGGGACTCATTCTAGTACAGGGATAAATGTAGAAAGCGGAGTTATTAAAAAGTTTATGGAAACAGGTATAATTGGAGCAACGTTATATTATGTTACTTTTGGTGGAAACTTTTTAAGCAGTATTAAAAAATGTGTTCGTAAAGATGTAAAATATTATCCATTAGCCACTGCGATTATAATAACTATTTTTATTGAAAATATTGTATTGCAGATTATAGAATCCTCTGCTACATTTATGTTGTTTATAATTTTCTTTACATATTTGTATATGGCAGGAGGAGGAAAAATCTTGGAAGAATAAATAATTGAATAAAAGGTGATTTGTATTATGTCAACATCATTAAAAAAAGGTTTATTTTATGTTCTAATGGCGAACCTGATTAATCTTGGATTTAATCTAATAACTAACTTTGTTTTGCCTAAAAAGCTTAGCGTGGATAGCTATGCTACAATCAAAACCTTTCAGCTTTATGTTAGTTATGTAGGACTATTTCATTTTGGCTTTGTAGATGGAATGTATTTAAAGTATGGGGGAAAGTCAGTACGAGAAATTAGTCATAAAGATTTACAGACGAATCTTTCGACTTTAAGAATGTTTCAAATTATAACTACAATAGTTTGTATGATAGGAGCGATACTTTTAAAACAAGAAATTCTGATGTTTTTTGCACTCTCAATTTTACCGCTTAATCTTGCAAATTATTTTAAACAGCTATATCAAGCTACAGGAGAGTTTTCACTTTATGGGAAAATTATGAATGCAAATACGATTCTAATTTTTCTTGCAAATATGATGTGGATTTTTCTAATTAAAGTTGATAACGGGTTTTATTTTTTGCTGAGTAATGTAACAGTGTATTTTGTAGTATGGATTGCTTTAGAATTAAATTGTAAAAAAATCCTTGGAAATAAAAGAGATGGAAAAATATTTTCATTTAAGGAATTAACTCAAAACATTAAAGCAGGAGTATTATTAACGGTAGGAAATCTTTCGTCTGTTTCATTGACAAGTATGGACCGCTGGTTTGTGAAGGCGTTAATGGATAATCTTGCTTTTGCACAATATTCGTTCGCAGTAAGTATGGAAAACTTTATGAATGTAGCAGTTACGCCAGTAACAATAACGCTATATAATTACTTTTGCAAAACTACTGATGTAAAAGAAATTAGAAAAATGCGAAATTGTGTAATGTTATTTTCAGCATCAATTGTAGCGTGTGCTTTTCCTGCTCGCTTTATTTTAGAAGTATATTTAAAAAAATATATTGATTCAGCGCAAGTTATGTTTTTATTATTTTCAGCGCAAATTTTTTATATTATTATTAAAAGCATTTACGTAAATCTTTATAAAGCTCAAAAAAAACAGCATATTTATTTTATAAAACTTATAATAATAATTATTATTGGATTTATATTTAATGTAATTTGCTATCAGATTTATGAACTGAAAGAAAGCTTTGCGGTAGGAACATTGCTTTCAGCAATTTGTTGGTATTTTTTGTCATTACTGGATTTTAAATGGTTGAATTATAACATAAAAGAAATGCTATATCCGTTTATACAGGTTATTACTTTTTTGGTATGTGGATTTGCTTTTAGTGCTATTCCAGGGTTTATAATATATGTCTTGGAAACGCTTATTGTATCATATATATTTTTGCCAAAAGAAGTAAAATATGCTTTTGATATGATAAAAAAGGTTATAAAGTAAAAGCACAGAAAAAGTAAATACTATTTTAATAAAAAACGTATCTGTTCAGAACCCCGTTAGTTGAAAATGATATCTGGGTTTCCGTTCAGTGCTTCGTGGATAGCAGTGAAAGCATTGATTCCATGCTTGCGTGCTGATCCGATGTAACTCATGATAGTAAGATATTCCTGTGCGCCTTCCTCGCTTCGGAAGCATCCTGAGACCTTGGTCTTTACTTTTACCATGGCGTTGTTATTGCAGCATGTTCTATTGTAACAAAAGATTGCGAAAGTGATTGTCTTTACGGTGGAGTTCCTGCTAAAAAAATTAAAGAATTATAAGTGGGGACACATTAATAACAAAATTATTTTTTTCGCCACCTAAACTCAAAACCGGATTGGATGTTGATATTCAATAGCGCTAGGAGAACAAAAACATAGATAACACGATATATCGCATAAAGCTAGTACGGCGTTAAACATAAACAGTATGAGGGGAAAGAGAATGATAAAAACAACATTACTTATCATGGCAGCTGGAATCGGCAGCCGATTTGGAACAGGAATAAAACAGTTGGAGCCGGTGGATGCTTCTAATCATATCATCATGGACTACTCAATCCATGATGCGATTGAAGCTGGTTTCAACCATGTGGTTTTTATTATCCGGAAAGATGTCGAGAAGGAGTTCAAAGAGGTCATTGGTAATCGCATTGCCTCTATTTGCTCCGCTCACAATGTAACTGTGGACTATGCTTTTCAAGACATCAACGATATTCCGGGAGAACTTCCGGCAGACCGTACAAAGCCGTGGGGAACCGGACAGGCTGTGCTTGTTGCGAAAAATGTGATTGATACCCCGTTCATTGTGATTAATGCAGATGACTACTATGGCAAGGAAGGATTCAAGGCTGTCCACGAGTATCTGGTGAATGGCGGCAAGTCCTGCATGGCTGGTTTCGTTCTGAAGAATACGCTGTCTGATAACGGTGGCGTGACTCGTGGTATCTGCAAGATGGACGAGAATAAGAACTTGACCGAGGTTGTGGAGACTAAGAACATTGTAAAGACTGCAGCTGGAGCAGAGGCAGACGGTGTGGCCATTGACACGAATTCTCTGGTTTCTATGAATATGTGGGGACTGACACCAGAGTTCTTGGATGTGTTGGAAGAGGGCTTCAAAGAGTTCTTCGAGAAAGAAGTACAGGGTAATCCTCTGAAAGCGGAATATCTGATCCCTATCTTCATCGGTGAATTACTGGAGCAGGGCAAGATGTCCGTGAAGGTGCTGAAGTCGAATGACACCTGGTATGGTATGACCTATCACGAGGATGTTGTAGCAGTAAAGGACAGCTTCAAGAAAATGTTAGAAAAAGGCGTCTACAAGGCTGATTTATTTGCAGACCTGTGATATACTGGGAGCGGTAGCTCCCTACGCTGCTCTATAAATAATCACACACCTCTCCGCGGTGAGCAGCAGGCAACGATATTATGATCGGCTGAGATGTGATAGTGGTTACGATAAATGAATTTGATAAACGGATTGTGAAAGGAATCGTCACAATGATGGGAACAATAATACCAGATACATTGGATACAGAAGAACAAATAGAAGAGGCGAAAGCTTCACTGGATAGAATAAATGGTTGGATAAATGGCTGTGATTCAAAAGCGGGTACAGTGCTTGCATTGACAGGTGTTTTATTAACAATTATTTTCACAAATGATGGCATGGCAGAAATGTATAAGGTGTTGCAGAATATTTTTCCGCCAGCAAATTTTTGTACGGTTATATATATTGTATTCCTTGGAAGTCCTGTATTCATGCTGTGCTATGGTATTGTACGGTTAATTTTAACATTAGTTGCAAGAATTGACGCCAACATTTACCAGCAACCTGGGTTGATAACAGATTCGGTTCTGTTTTTCGGAAAGATAAGCGATAGGGCATCCTATCAGGTTTTTCAAAATGATATATTGAGTATAAAAAAGGATGATTATTTGAAAGACCTTCTTTCTCAAGTCTACATAAATTCGAAAATCGCAAATGAAAAATATGTTAACTACAATAAAGGAATTAAGTGGACGATAATTGGATTTATTGCGTTCATAGTGATGTTTCTAATTGGAATCTACTTGTATTGAGGGATAGAAGAAACTAATGGCAGATTATGATTACAAAGCGGGCAAGCAAAGGCTAGAGGAAATATTAGATAACGATATGGAAGTTGTAGAACAAGACAAACTTCCTAATGACGATGATTTTACATTCACAAACGGTTATTATAGTTGGGTTAGTGCTATTTTCGTGGATATGCGCGATTCAACAGAACTGTGTGCGGATGAAGATAAGGAAAAATTGGCTAAGGTCTTCCGAAGCTTTTCCTCAGAGATTATTGAGATTTTGAGAGACGATGATAATCTTCGAGAAATTGGCATTCGTGGAGATTGCGTGTATGCGGTATACACGAGCCCTTTGAAAACAGATATATATGAGTGTGCAGATAAGTGTTTTTATATAAACACATTTATGAAGATGCTTAACCGACTTCTTAAACAACATAGCTTGCCGGAGATTAAAGTCGGGATTGGCTTGTCTTCAGCTCAAGAATTGGTAGTTAAGGCAGGACGAAAAGGCGTTGGAATTAACAGTAAAATATGGATTGGTAAAGCTGTAACTAGAGCCTGCCACTATGCTAATTATGGAAATAAAGATGGAAATCCAGCAATTGTTTTTGGATCTTGCAGTTACAATAATATGATTGATCAGTTAATAAAGAATGATCCTGATAAGAACCCAAAAGAATGGTTTACATATCATAAAGATGAAGGAGAGGGAGATTATTACACTGCTAATATCATCAAAACTGGATTTGATAATTGGATAAGTTCTGGTATGATAATTGATTAAAGAAAATGATATTGCTCGCATACCCAACACAGTGCTATACTTAAACAACTATAAAAGGAAAGAGGTTATCACCATGCCCAGAACGAAAGGCAGCAAGAACCGTCCCAAAACTACCCATACCGACTACGCATCCCAGATTGCAGAGAAGCAAGAATCTATTACTTCCCTGACTGCTGAGATCGCATCCATCCAGAAAGCGATTGAAGAGCAGAAGAACACTCTGAAAGAGCAGAAGTCTGCTCTGAAGAAGGCCGAAAAAGAAGTGGCAATGCTGGAAGTGAAGAAGGCAAAGGCAGATGCTAAGGCAGCCGAAGAAGCTAAGAAGGCTGAAGCAGAGAGTGTGGTTAAGAAGCTGCTGGCCGGCGGCATGAGTGCTGATGAGATACTTGAAAAACTGAAATAAACAAGAACCTAAGACAAAAAATAAATGCCGTGTGGACAAACTGAACTGATATGTACCCCTTTTACTGGACATCCAGTGAAAGGGGTATTTTTATGCGTTACAATTACGAATTCAAACGAAAGGCAGTCGAACTATACAGGCAAGGGAAATGGATTGAACCACCAGTAGACATCACAAACCTAAAGAATTTTCATGACATGATTGTTAAATGGCACCATTTGGAAGAAGTAACATCTCCTGATTGTTTAAAACACCACAGCCAAAATAGAAAATGGACTCCAGAGGAAAAATATGAACTTGTTGCACAGGTTATAGCCGGGGCTACTATTTCCTCAGTTGCTTATGCCGTAGGTATAAACACAGGATTACTTGCTCAAATGTTATATCAAATAGAAATACAATATTGTTAGAGTTAATAGTTTTGAAATTCTATTGATGAATTAATTTGTCTATGTTACCATCAACTTATAGAAACTTAAGGAATGTAGAATGTTAGGGTGGTAATTATGAGTTTATTTGATAATATTCCAGAAGGTACAGATATTATAGAAGTTAGAAAAAAAGTGAATAAAATGCTTTCTGAAGCACGAAAAAAAGCAAAACCCCCAAAATGTATATTGTGTGGAAAAGAACAAAGTAGTTTTTGTAATTCTCATTCTGTTCCACAAATGTGTTTACGTCCGATTGCAGATAGGGGAAAAGTTTTACATGCATCATTGGCAATGGGATTTGATATAGGAGTAGTAGATTTGGATGGAGGTGTAAATAAATCTGGCACATTTAATTATATTTGTAGGGAATGCGATGCGAAATTCTTTCAGGATTATGAAAATCCAGATAATATAATACAACCGCCAACAGATAAAATTCTTGCAGAAATTGCAGTAAAAAATATGCTGTTGCAGTTAAATAAGCGTGCAAATGAACAAGAATTGATTCCAGTATTACAGCGAGAATTGGGAATGTATGAGAATCCGGATGATTTATCTAAAATAAAAACTTTAGACCAAAAAGAATATGAAGAAGAAGTCTTATTTCATCAAGATATAGCGAAGAATAATAAAGTAGGTGGATATCAGATTTTGTTTTGGAAAGTCCTACCATATAAAGTGCCAATAGCAACTCAAAGTGCTATTGTATTACCATATGATATGGAAGGAAATATACTCAATGAGATATATAATTTTGATGAATCTGTCAGAATGCAATATATGCATATAGCAGTGTTTCCATTAGAAGATGAGAGTGTTGTATTGGCATTTTATCATAAAAGAGATAAGCTTTATAGGCAGTTACGACACCAAATAAATTCTTCTTCACAAGAAAAAGTATTACAATATATAAATTATTTGATTTTTGAGCATATAGAAAATGTCTATTTTTCTAAGAAAATAGAAGGGGAAATAAAGAATAATAAGATGATTGAAAAATTAAGTCAGGAAGCAAATGGACTTCCTAGATTTGGTCATTTAAGTGCTGATAATATGTTTGGAATAGGATATGAAGCTGTAAAACCAGAAGATATACCTAATTTCTTAGATGAAAGCTGGGCTATTAAAGAAGAGGAAAGCACAGATGGGAAAGAATAACAGCGTAAAGAAAATAGATGAAGAACAGATTTTGAAGAGATTTGAATACACTGTACAAGAATATATCAGATTTTATGATTTTTATAAGAATCAGGAAGTGAGTGAAGAAAATACAGAAGCTTTTTATGTTATGTTACAAACTAAATTAATGATTCTTAGGAAATATGATTATAATAGGGAAGATGTATATTTGAGTAATGTATTTGATGCCATTGATAAGATGTATCCAGAAGTGGGAGAAAATATTAATATTCTTAGAGAAAAGTTTGAGAAGCTTAATAATTATTATATGGAAGTAATTCTGTCTGACGGGACGAGTCTTAATCTTTATAAAGCTATAGAGGATGTGATGTATGGTTTATATCTACATGCGGATCCAGATAAAATAGAAAGATTGCTCAAAACAAATAAAAATGTGTATCTTATGGCTGTAAAGGAATATATTACTGTTTTGGAAGGAATAGTTGTTGATACATATAATTCAATAGTTGATAAAATGAAAAATAAGTATAGTCAGCAAGAGGAAACAAGTGCATCTGTAATTTTTATGGGGGATTCAACGAATGAAAAACATGATATAAAAAATTCACCGTATTGGAAGAACCTATATGGAAGAGATTTGGAAGATACCGAAATAAAAGGTATATTTCAAGATATGTCTGATGAAGATATAGAAATTTATCTAAAAGGTTCAATATTTCTTCAAGAAGCATATAAAGAAGATTATTCGGTTGAAACATTAGAAAAATTAGTATTCCCATGGGTAAGAAGTGATTGGGGAGATTTTTCCGATTTGCATAATTTTGTTATAGAGAAGAAAAATATTGGTTTAAGCAGCAGGGTTCAATATAATGATAGACATGATATTGCTTATTTGAAAATCTTTCAAAATGTTGAAAATGCTTTTGTTGTAGAACAGCCACATCAAATACCAGATATTTGGATATTGAATTTTGTAAAAAAGAATGAAAAATATGGTTGGAGGATATATGGGATTGGAGATAAAATAGCAGATTATAAGGAATCGGGTAGTATCTTGGATTGGTTTGAGCATATTAAGGAAGATACCAAGAGTACTGATTGAACAACAATACCGCTTGATCATGGAATGTCGGAAAAGCAGATTGTCTGATAATCAGTGGTGTTTAAATAATGACATAAATCCAGGCACCTTTTACAACTGAGTGAAACGTCTCCGCAAGAATAGCTGCGGAGATATTCCAGAGAAAAATCAGTTGTCAACTTATGAACAGTCTCATCAGGAAGTTGTAAAAATCGAGATGAATATCGTTTCTGTTCCGGCGGCATGAATAAAAATACTGGTAGTGAAGTATTCACAAAATTGAAAATGTACGCTTACTTTTAATCTGATTTTCATAAGATAAAACTTATGAGAACATAAAGAATATATGAGAATCGTATTTTTATAGATTTTTTTGCATAACTGTCATATAATGAATTTAGTAGAACATAATGATTAGGAATATATTCATTATGTTTATTTTAGATGAAAGTGAAATATATTATATGTCTGATATTAGAAAATTATTGGAACAAGATCGGCTTGAATTTGAGGCTGATCAAAAAATAAAAAATTTAGATAACATAGTACAGGCATTAAGAAATGGTAGATTAAGTATTTTTGCAGGAGCAGGTTTATCTGCATCATCAGGTTATGTTAATTGGAAACAGTTGATAAAGCCTATGAGTGATTATCTTGGTTTGAATATAAATACTGATCTTACAATGATTGCACAGTACTATGAGAATGAATGTACCAGAGAAGGATTGAATCGGGCTATACTTAATGAGTTTTCAAAAGTTCCAACCAAAAATGACAATATGGAGATTTTGGCGAGTCTGCCTATCGATACATATTGGACGACAAATTATGATTCAATCATAGAGGATACTCTTCTTAGGAATGGAAAGACTGTGGATGTAATATATGAACAGATTCAATACAAAAATTATACTCCAGGAAGAGATGCTGTTGTATATAAGATGCATGGTGATAAAAATTTTCCGGATAGAGCAGTTATATCTAAAACTGATTATGAATTATATGATGTATATCGATCAGTGTTTTCAAAAGGTCTGGTCATGGAATTGATAACAAAAACGGTTTTATTTATTGGGTTTGGATTTGCTGATCCTAATCTGGATCGTTTTATAAGTATAGTGCGTCATACATTTGAGAAATATTCACCACCAACACATTATTGCTTTATGAGAAGTGTAAGTTATGAAGATTATCTTGACGAGAAAGGAAATCTTACAAGGCAGAAAAAAATTGAGTTTGAACAGGACAAAAAGCTGCAGGATTTGAAAATCAGAAGTATGAAAGGTTATGGAATTCATACGATTCTGGTTGATGACTTCACGCAGATTACAGCAATGCTCAGCTATATAAGAGATAAGTATACTTTGAATAAAGTGTTCATATCAGGTGCATTGGATCCAAAGAGTCCGCATAGTTATAGAGGCTATTTTAATAGAAAACCACGTAATTCTAAATTCAAGAATGGAGAATGGTTTATTATGCAACTTGCGAAGAGAATTATAGATGATGGATATGATATTGTGAATGGCTTTGGGGTTGGTATAGGCAACTATATTGTTTCTGGTGCCTATATGGGAGGAAGTCAGAGAGGAGGAGCTGATTATGTTTCTAAGCATTTAACAATTCAACCGCTGATATCAGTCGAACAACAGGAAAGAGATAAAAAAGATGAAGTACGAAGAAAGTTGATCCGGGACTGTGGAACAGTCATTTTTCTATTTGGAAAGACATTATATGAGGATAATAATAGTAAAAAGGATGAATTAGATAAAGACGGTACATATCTTGAATATGAGATAGCAGTAGAAGAAATCAAAAACATTATTCCGGTAGGGGCTACAGGGTTAACATCAAGATATATTTATAATGAAGTATATAGAGAAAACAAACATAAACCTTTTATTGATAGGTTAAATAAAGAGAATATCAATAGCATGCAATTGATTGATGATATTATGTCGATGATTGAAAGCGAAAAACATAAGAAAGAACAAAATTTGAAAAAGACATTGATGAAAGATGCTTTTTCAAATGATGACACATCAGGTTATGATGTATATAATCAGATAAATGTTTTTGTTAGTTTTCATTTCGCTGGAGCAAATCAGCAGTCGAGATTAATCTTATCGGTATTGGATGATGAACCGGGAATAAATCCGGTTAAGGAGTCTGGTAAGATAAGTGATGAGAGTAAGATTGAACAATGGATTGATAAAAAAATAAAAAGTACTTCCGTAACTATACTGATATTGAGTAAAGGAATGACAAAAAGTATATGGGTTGACAGAGAAATACAAAAGAGCATAGAGGAAAACAATAAATTTGTGTTAATAGATATTTCGTCTGGACAATATGATAAAGATTTCTTATCGCAATATAAGATAGGCTCAAAAAGTTTGGATGAAATCTATCCAATTCATTCAGTGGAAAATTGCAATGAAAAAGAAGGCTTTGCTGATGTCGGCAAATGGGTGCGTGATGCAGTTGCTGATATATAATTTACAATATTTTAGTTTTTGCATATAGTTTGAACTTATTTAGAAGGTCAAAGTTTGGTGCATGATTGTGGACTGAATACATGGAAAATACTGTTAGCAAGTAAAAAAGCTAATGCTATGAAAATTTGTAAATATTTAACCATAAAAATCAATAAGAAGATTGGGGAGAATACATTTGTTAGATTGTTCTCTGATTTTGTGGTGCCCAAATTATGTAGTTGCCTTTTTGTGGCTAGCTACTAACATTTTATTCTAATTATCATGAGGAAAAACTATATAGATAAGGTGAGACTATGAAGAAAAGTCTGTAAATAATAATCTTCTATGATAATGATTGAGCTGGAAGCGCTAAATTGGAGCTTCCAGCTCTTGTTTTATATATACCCGTCTTCCGTCGTAGTACTATGAAAGTTTCGACGTTTTCAAATTAAAAACTTTGATGTACAAAGTTACAATACGGAGCAAAACGCGGCGAAAGTTATTCTCTAATAAAGAATACCAACCGACTGCAGCAAGAACGTTTCGATAGGCAAGACGATGATTTGTACGACGAACTGTACTTTGACAACAGCCCGTATTGACGCAAAAAGTAAATTTAATACCATATTTTTCAAAAATTGTATTGACAACTCAGAGATTTGTAAGATAATAGTGGTGTGGGGTATAACTACTATGAACAATTATGAATTTTTAGAGAAACTCGGCTTTTCGTCAAACGAAGCAAAAGTATACGGAACACTAATTAAACATAAAGTGTTAAACGGTTACGAAATCGCAAAACTTTCGGGCGTTGCGCGTTCGTTGGTGTACGAGGTTATCAATCGCTTGGTGGCAAAGGGCGCGGTTATTCGTATAGACGGAGAGCCGAATTTTTACAAGCCTATCGAGTATCAAGACCTTATACATAGCATCAAGGAAGAAAACGAAAAGAATATTGCCTGTGCCGAACGCGAGCTACAACAACTTGCAACGGAAAACGCCGACGTCGATTATGTAATGAATATAGTGGGCGAAGAAAAATACGTTGCTAAGGCAAAGAAACTTATCGACAGCGCGCAAGCGGAAATTTCGCTGTCCATTTGGCGAGAGCCGTTCGAAGTGCTACGTAGTAATATCGAAAACGCAATATCTCGCGGGGTAAAGGTGTATATTTTTACCTTCGAAAGCATTTTGGTCGAGGGCGCAACGGTGTATTCGTACAATATCAACGACGTTTCAACACTGTTTCCATACCGTAGAACAACAATTATAATCGACGGCGGAGAGTGTTTAGTCGGAGAAGAAGGCGATCGCAACGTTTACGCGCATACGCGCAATCATTCGGTTGTTTCCCTTGCCACCGACGAAATTGTTTTGAATGTTTTTTGGAATAAACTTATCGAAAAAGAAAACTTGTTGTCTAAAGGCTGCTCCGGTGCGGATTTCTTGCAAGCCATACACAATTTGGCGGAGCGCTACGGCATTACCGACGAGATGACCAAGAATTTCCTTGTTTACAATTTTCAAAAGGAGAAAACTCAAAATGGCAAAAAACGTTGAACGATTACAGGCGCGCGAAGCCAAGGAACTTATCCGCCGCGAAAAGCAGTTGGGCGCAAGAAGCAACAAGTTTTATTTGATTTACTTGTTTATGATTTTGTCGCTCATCTACATAACGGACGAAATCGCGTCTACTATATCCATTCAGTTTCAGGCGAATATAGTTACAGAATTCTTCGTAAAAAATATGGGTATGGAATACGGCGCGGGATTATCGCTCTTTTCCGCCATAGGTTTTATTTCCTATCCGGTAACACTGCTTATTATTTTCTATCGTCCCCTTGCGGACAAATTCGGGCGTAAGCCGTTTTTGGTTATTAACACGTTATGTATGGGCTTAGGGCTGTTCCTTGTGTATTTATCCAAAGATATCTACGTTTACATGATAGGCAGCACGTTGATGGGTTTTATGGTCTCGCACGATATGCAATGCGTGTACATACTGGAATGCTCCGACAAAAAGTCTCGCGCCCGTAACTACGCAATCGTAAAAGCGGTGGCGATACTGGGCACGTTACTTGTTCCGTTGCTTAGGGCTACACTCATGCAAAACGTAAGCGAGCGTTGGCACGTAGTATATTTGGTGCCGGCAATTATCGGTTTTGTAATGTCGTTATTCGCGCTGCTTTTTGCTAAGGAAACAAACGCATTTTTGATTAAAAGAATAGAGTATTTAAAAACGCCTATAGAAGAACGTGAACAACGCAGCAAGGAAGGACGTGAACAAAACGCACAAGGCGGAATTCTGACCGCTGTAAAAATCGCATTCAGACACAGACAATTGCGCTTTTTGATCATTGCTTGTTGCTGCTTTTATCTCGCTTCGTTAGGTACGGCAACGTACAGTACGGTCATGGCAAAGTCGGCGCTGATGACGGAAGAAGAAATAACTCTTGCTTTGTTTCTGTATCCCGTCGGCAACGCGCTGTTTACATTGATTTCCGGTTTTGTGTCGGATAAATTCGGACGTAAAGTAACTATAGTCGCAATGTCTTGTTCGGCGTTGACGTGTTATTTGCTGTTTATCTTTAGCGGTATGTTCAAGTGGACTCCGTATTTGACGGGTTTTGCTATCGGCGGATTTATGGGCAGTTACTGGGGCGCAGGCGATACCATCGGCGGAATTATGTTTTCCGAATCGACTCCTACAAACCTGCGTTCGTCGGTTACGGTAATCAATACGTTGCTTAACGGAGTTATGGGCGGACTTGCAACAGTTATTACTATGATACTGCTGCCTATCATTCCTGAACGCATGTTCGGCTATATGTATTTGGGCTTGACGGTTCCAGGGCTTGTAGGGGCAATTGTAATAATGTGGCTGTTTGTCGGCGAAACTCGCGGACTTGATCTTAAAACTGTAACCGGTACGGAATGGGATAAGCCTAAAAAGGTTAAAGAAGAACAACAGGATGGTGAATAAAATGAATAACAAGCAATTTGAAATCGGCGCAAGCGAACAGCCGTTAGATATTATTAAGGAAACGTGCGGTTTTGCGGGCGTTTTTAAGCAAATAGGTGTTATAGGGGATTCTTTGGCATCGGGCGAGTTTGAAAGTCACGATGAAAACGGAAATATAGTTTATACCGATATGTACGAGTACTCGTGGCCCGCCGTTTTAGAGCGCATTACTGGAACAAAATACAACAATTATTCCCGCGGCGGAATGACCGCGCGCGAGTATGTTCAAAGTTGGGCGGACACAAATGGATTTTGGCAATGGAATCAAGCGTATATTATTGCGTTAGGCAACAACGATTCGTTTGTGTTCGGGCATCCTCTGGGAAGTGTCAAGGACGTCAACGCCGATTGTCCGCAGGATAATGGCGATACGTTTTTCGGTAATATGGGCAAAATCGTTTCCAAACTTAAAACAATAGAGCCTAACGCGCGTATTTTTGTTGTAACTCCTCAACTGCGCGGTGAAGCGTGTGATAACGATATCCGTTATATCGCAAGCGAACTCGCCAAATTGTGCGATATGTTTGAGTTTACTTACTTGCTGGATATGACTGTGCATGCGCCCGTATACGATGCAGAAATGCGTAAATCTTTCGGGTTGGGCTTTCATCCGAACCCGATGGGCTACTATGCATACGCGTTGATTGTGGGAAATTATATCGATTACATTATCAGAAGTAACCCGCAGGAATTTGCTACGATACCGTTTGTAGGTACGTTGCTCAAAAACAAAGATTACAAATAGAATAAAGTTTCACACACTCAATATTTTATCAATTAACTCTGACACAGATTTGACACAGCCTTCTGCATATTGCTTTACAGTAGCTGGAGAATGATGGAATGTATAACCATGCTTTGTTGCCCTTAACATATCAATGTCATTTTCAGCATCACCAATGGCGTAGACTTGTTCATGCATGAATCCAAGTTTCTGACAAAGGATGTTCATGGCGTTCCCTTTTGAACAGTCTCTACACGCCATGTCAACATCCTGGATATTTACAAAAGCTCTCACCTCCTGGTGATCTGACTTTTCCAGCCAGTCTGCAAAAGCTTTTGCAGATTTATTGTCTTTGAAATGGAATGACATTCCATAAAGTTTTTCCGTTTTTAATAAATCAATACTGCTAATAGGTGTTGTTGGCAGGTTGTACTGTTTTATTTGATTGCATGAAAATACGTTGTCTTTCGTATGAACTGTTAATGGTATATCCGATGCATATTCGTTTATTATTTTTTTGATTGCTGTAAATGATACAGGTTCTTCATGCAGTATTTGTTGATGACTATCCGCGATAATACTCCCTGTACCGGCAATCATGTAATCAGGCAAAAGATATCCTTCCAACGGAGCAACTATCCATGGCAATGCTCTGCCGGAGTTAATTACGATCAGATTTCCTCTTTGCTGGAATTCCTTTATTGCATCTAAATCTGATTCCTTAAAATATGTTTTTCCATTATCAGAGAACAATATTGTTCCATCCATGTCTGTAAATAAAATATTTTTCTGTTTCATATTTTTTTCCCTTGCTAAATTGATTGTCTTGTTGCATTATCCTGGAAGCTAAAGTAATCAGGGCGATGGCGTGACTGGGTATATTCAAACATAACACCATCACTATTGTAAGTATGAGATGTGACAACAGCCATACAGTTATAGTCTCCAAGATCCAAATATTTTTCATCAATTTCAGTCATCTTTTCTACGGTCATGATACGTTTACTTGTGACAATGGAAACTCCAAGAGTATTTTCCAGATAATCGTAAATCGACTTTTCTGCAATCTCTTTAGTTAGATCTTTAGCAACGCTTTTCAAAAAATAATTATGGTTTTATAAATTTTTTCCGATCCCCTCAAGTTCGTTCATGGAATCCTTGTTTTTTTC